>Ga0214919_10004631_pt1 | contig 20014 bp, 17 predicted proteins | sample LL1503_MetaG_FD_177994 | JGI IMG/M metagenome (GOLD analysis project Ga0214919, IMG submission 177994) | Freshwater microbial communities from Lake Lanier, Atlanta, Georgia, United States - LL-1503 | ecosystem: Environmental > Aquatic > Freshwater > Lake | place: USA: Georgia | collected...
CCCAGTGTCACTTACACCAAAGATGGCGTTCGCCATTCACTGCAATGCGATTTCATTGCGGGTTGCGACGGGTTTCATGGCGTAGCCCGCGCCAGTGTGCCCAAGAGCGCGATTACAGAATATGAGAAGGTGTACCCGTTCGCATGGTTGGGTGTGTTGGCCGATGTGCCGCCAGTTTCAAGCCACGCCATTGTGTATGCCAACAGCGAGCGCGGCTTTGCGCTTTGCTCTATGCGCAGCATGACGCGCAGCCGTTATTACGTGCAAGCCCCAAGCAACGACAAGCTCGAAGACTGGAGCGACCAGCGCTTTTGGGACGAGATACGCCGCCGGCTTGACCCCGAGATGGCAGAACGCATGCAGACCGGCCCTTCCATAGAAAAAAGCATGGCCCCGCTGCGCAGCTTTGTGGCGGAGCCCATGCGGTTTGGCAGATTGTTTTTAGCGGGCGATGCAGCGCATATCGTGCCGCCTACGGGCGCCAAGGGCCTAAACCTGGCCGCTGGTGATGTCAAATATTTAAGCAGTGCTTTGATTGAGCACTATCAGGAAAAGAGCGATGCGGGTATTGACACTTACTCGCAACGTGCGCTCACACGCATATGGCGTGCCGAGCGTTTTTCGTGGTGGTTGACCACGCTAATGCACCAGTTTCCTGAGAGCGGCGCTTTTGGTCAACGTATGCAAGAAGCCGAACTGGACTATCTGGTGAAAAGCAAAGCCTTGTCGACTTCACTGGCGGAGAACTATGTGGGCTTGCCGTTGGATTTTGGGTGAGCAGACAAACAATGTACTTCAGCTTAACTGGTTAACAGTGATTTATAAAGCTCAACATACGAGTCTGTCATCTTTTTGGCTGTGAAATAAGTCCAATACCTTTCCTCAGCCCTGCGCCCCATTTCAGCAGCTAATTCAGGCTTTTCCCACAAATGACGCATGGCACTCCTCAATGCATCGGGATCGCTTGGAGGAACAACCAATCCAGTCTCATTTGCAATGTTGATGAAAGTAGTCCCAGTGCCAATCTCGCTTGAGATCATTGGTTTGCCATACATAGCACCCTCAAGCAGCGAGATTCCAAAGGCCTCTGAACGCAAGTGAGAAGGAAACAGCACAGCGTAGGAAAGCATCAACAGAGCGACCTTGTCATTGTCCGGAAGTGCACCTAAGAAGTGGATATTTGTGAGCCCATTTTTTTTGGCGTGATCCTTGATTTCTTGTTCGACTGGACCTGCTCCCAAAATGACAATAGGGTAGTCTGTCCCCTGAGCAGCCTCCATCAAAATATGGAGTCCCTTGTAGTAGCGCATAACGCCAACAAACAAAAAGAATTTAGAGCCTAACTTTTGTTGCCAGTGTGTCAGCAGATCCTGAGTAGGAACAGGGTAGCTGGATTTATCCAAACCTATGGGGATCACAGTCACCTTTTTTCTATACCTATACAGCACATCACTGGTGGCAAGGTAGTTGGGTGATGTCGCCACAATATGGTCGACGCTTCGTAAAAAAAGATACATCAACGGCGCGTAAAGCTTCAATAAAAATTTTTGCCTAATGATGTCCGAGTGGTAAGTGACAACTGTTGGCTTCTTGACCCTGCACAGAAAATGAACAACATCCATGAAAGGCCAAGGGAAGTGGTAGTGAACAAGATTTGCAGTTTTAACAAGGGACTTGAATCTCCAAATAGCAGACAAGGAAATTCCTGTAGAGGCCAACTGCAAGTTCAACCTGGCGCGGTGTAAGGTGTACCCATTCATTGCAATAACTCGCGGCACTTGCTTTGATGTCAGCGAAAGAATATCAGTACTGATGCCTATGTTGACAGATTGCACCGCCAATTGGCTGATTACTTGCTCAACTCCGCCCATGGTGTCAGGTATGGCCGATTTATAAAAATGGAGGATACGCATGAAAGATTTCAGGACGCAGAAAAATCAAACGCCTTTTAAAGTAGCAGCTAGCTTGTAAGCATCTATGGTTTTATCCACTGTTTTCTGCCAAGAAAAAGTAGCAGCCTGTTGAAGTCCTTTGCGTATGGCGGTTTGACGCCACTCTTGGTCTTCCAAGCTTTTGATAAGTAGTTGGGTTAACGTGTTAACGTCTGAATGTTCGCACATCAAAGCCGCATCGCCCGCCACCTCTGGCAAGCTGCTTGCATCAGAGCAAACCACAGGAACACCACTGGCCAAAGCCTCTAAAACGGGCAGACCAAAGCCTTCATACACAGAAGGATAAACAAACGTCTTGGCAGCAGAAAAAAGAACGCGAAGGTCTTCGGCTGAAACAAAGCCTAGGTATTGAGCCCATCCAGCAGCATGTGCTTTTTCCAATCGATCGTGAACATCCTCACTGCGCCAGCCCTTGTACCCAGCCACAACCAAAGGGGTATTCTGACGAAGGCTTGCCGGTAAAGCTTCATAGGCGTCTAGCAATGACATGAGGTTTTTGCGCGGCTCTACAGTTCCAGCATAAAGAACGTAGCCTTGGTAATTCACTTGATACTTACTGAGTGTTTCCAGGCATTCATTTTCAGTACGAGTTTGAAACTCTTCTGAGGCCGCCAATGGAATAGCGACAACCCTTGATGGATCAAAGCCAGAATATTCAATGACCTCGGCGCGCGTGTAGTTTGAGTCCGTAATGATGACATCGGCACGCTTAAGCGCTTTAGGCAGTTCTTTGGCCATATAGGTGCGCCTGGCTTGGGGATGAAAAGCGGGGTATTTAAATATGGAAAGGTCGTGGAAAGTTGAAACGCAGGGGCCATCATGATTAGGTAAATAGTAATTGGGCCCGTGAAAAATAGTATTTTTATAGGGCTTGAGGGCCTTCTTTTGGCTCCACTCTTTGTGAAGTTGATAGATCATTACAGCTGGAGATAATGAACCCAGCAGGCTACGAAATTTATTATTAAATTTACCCCCTGCTTCTATATTGAAGGTGGCTTCAATAAGCTCTGAATTTGTTTGTATCTGTTCGCCCCTCAAAAAATGCAATGTTTTAATATCAGAAGAAAATTGCAATCCTTTGGCTAATTCATAAGCGTATCTGCCAATACCCGTCAATGGGTACTTAATCGCATCAATACCTAACAACACCTCCATTAAGGCGCTTCCAGCATCCAAGCCAAAGTTTCCCGCAAAGGAATGGTTTGCCAATTGGGCAGAACAGTTTTTAAACGATCTGCGCAACCAATTAACTCTTTCACTTCATTTGGTCGAATAAATGCAGAGTTGACAAATACCTCCAAAGAGAAACCTGATAATTCCGAAATCATAGCAACCACTTGGCGCAGAGAAGTTGCTTGACCGGAACACACATTGAACACTTGTCCAATAGGCTTAGCTTGAATCAAACCCATATAAGCTGCAACCACAGCTCGTACATCGCTGAAGTCACGCCAAACATCTAAATTACCCAGCTCAATTTGCTTTTCTTTGCGCTTGAAAAAGCTCACAATTTTGGGTAAGAGAAATCGTTCTGATTGCCCTACCCCTGTGTAGTTGAATGGACGAACGGTGACGATGGGCAGTTTAGGCACCCACAACTTAGCCATGTGTTCCATGGCCAATTTACTTACAGCGTAGTCATTCTCAGGTGCTGGCGTTTGGCTTTCATGCAATGCACCTTCGTTGCAATTGCCATAAATATTGGCGCTGCTGACAAGCAAGACACATTCCAAATGGGGGGCTGACTGCGCCAATACAGACAACAAGTTGTGCGTGCCAATCAGGTTGACGCGGTAAAAGGCTTCAGAGTCGGCATGACCCACAAAAGCAATGGCCGCTAAATGCACAACCACCGTAGGTTGAATTTGCGCCACTAAAGAATGCATGGCAGCTACATCGGATAAATCTAACAGGTGGTAATTGGCATCTTCGCAGGGGGTAGTCCCCACGCCATGCACTTCGTAACCTGCATGGATTAATGATTTGGATAAATAGTGGCCGGTAAACCCGGACATGCCAGTGATTAAGACTCTAGGCACAAGGTCAATTTAAAAAGAAAAACCTGCTTGATTGCTACGTAGATCGGCTTCCACCATCATTTGGCACAACAGCTCCAGCGTGGTCTTTGGCTCCCAGCCCAGTTTAGCCTTAGCCTTGGCAGGGTCGCCAATGAGCAACTCCACTTCGGCAGGACGGTAGAACTTGGTGTTGATGCGCATCACAGTCTTGCCAGTGGCAGTATCCACAGCGGTTTCATTCTCTTGGCTGCCCTTGAAGTCGACTGCAATGTCAGCCCCTTTGAAAGCCATGCGCACAAAGTCGCGCACTGTTTCTGTACGGTTGGTGGCAAGAACAAAAGTGTCAGGCTCGTCTGCCTGCAACATCCGCCACATGCCTTCCACATATTCTTTGGCAAAGCCCCAGTCCCGCTTGGCATCTAGATTTCCTAACTCTAAGCAATCTAATTGACCGAGTTTGATTTTGGCCACGCTGTCCGTGATTTTGCGAGTAACAAACTCACGACCTCGCAGCGGGCTTTCGTGATTAAACAAAATACCGCTGGCACCAAAAATCCCATAGCTTTCGCGGTAGTTCACCGTCATCCAGTGTGCATACAGCTTGGCCACCCCATAAGGGCTGCGCGGATAAAAAGGTGTGGATTCAATTTGCGGAATGGCTTGCACCTTGCCAAACATCTCTGATGTACTGGCTTGGTAAAAGCGGATCTTGGTGTTGACCAATCGAATGGCTTCGAGCAAGTTAAGAGCGCCGATGCCTGTAATTTGTGCCGTGGTACTGGGTTGGTCAAAAGACACACCCACAAAGCTTTGCGCAGCCAAGTTGTAAATCTCGTCAGGCTGAACCTTTTGTACCAAGGCAATGCTGGAGCCCAAGTCGGTTAAGTCATATTCAACCAAATGCAGATTGGGATGGTTGTGAATTCCCAGCTCTTCAATGCGCCAGAAATTAACAGAGCTGGTACGGCGATAGGTGCCGTAAACCGTGTAGCCCTTGTCAAGCAGGAGTTGGGCGAGATAGGCACCGTCTTGGCCAGTTATGCCTGTGATTAGTGTGGTTTTCAATTGGTAAGTCCGAATACAGTTAAGGAAACCGATGTAAATCTGATGGTTTAGAGCGCGGTGCGGATAATCGAACTAGGTTATTCAATCAGTTGACTTCGTGACACGACCAATGGCTAATGATGCGCAGTTGCTTTGCCAGCGCCAATGATCTGAACACATTTCAGCCAATGTCTTTTGTGCTCGCCAACCAAGTAACCTACGGGCGTATTCAGGGTCTGCAAAGCAAGTGGCGATATCGCCTGGGCGTCGCGATGCTATTTTGTAAGGGACGTGGAGACCGCTGGCGACTTCAAATGTTTTGACCACCTCCAGCACACTGTAGCCCTGGCCTGTACCAAGATTCACGGTAAATCCTCCAGGGCACTCGGAGAGGTGTTGAAGGGCAGCGATGTGGCCTTGCGCCAAGTCCATCACATGAATGTAATCCCGCACACCGGTTCCGTCAGCCGTTGGGTAGTCGTCGCCAAATACTGTGAGTTGCGGCAAGATACCGGCAGCGACCTGAGCCACGTACGGCATGAGGTTGTTAGGTATTCCTTTTGGATTTTCTCCGATCAACCCGCTCGGATGCGCGCCTACCGGATTGAAATACCGCAACACCGCCGTCTGCCATTTTGTATTACTCTGTTGCAGATCCGTCAGTATCTGCTCAACCATCAATTTTGATCGGCCGTAGGGGTTAGTAACTCTCAGGCGGGCTGACTCTGGGATGGGAACCGACTCGGGATCGCCATACACTGTTGCCGACGAGCTGAAGACAATTTGGTGAACACCGGCTTCTGCCATGGCTTCTAGAAGGTTTATCGAACCGGCGACGTTATTCTGGAAGTAGTTCAATGGCTTGAGTACAGACTCTCCAACAGCTTTCAAGCCAGCAAAATGAATGACCGCATCGATGGAATTTTGCTTGAATATTCTCCGTAAAAGTGCAAGGTCGCGAATATCGCCTTCTATAAATTGCATCGAGCGTTGAGCAATATGCTGGATCTGAGCCAAGGCTTTTCCGTCGCTGTTGGAGAAGTTGTCGAGAGCAACAACTTTGTAGCCTGCCTCCAAAAGCGACAAGCAGGTGTGGGACCCTATGTATCCAGCGGCTCCCGTTACAAATACAGTTTTTCTTGAGTTAATTATTAGATCAGCTTATGGTTCGATCAATACATTGCTAATACGATCAATTGCTGCGTATATTGAAGTTCAGGGTCCTGATTCCTCAGGCGCGCGAAAAACGTAAAACTTGTTGATAAAAAACGAGGCCACAAAGTAGACGATACCTGCCAGAACTTGGGCTGTTCTTTCATGCACGTGCGAACCAAACTGGAGCAGTCTTTGTTTGATCGCCAGTCTGAGCTTGATGAGTCCTTGGTTCACCACTCTGATCTTGGCATGCAAAACATAGTCGCTCCTTAGAACCCCCTGAAAGCTAGGATTCATGATAGTTTCGGGGTTTTCTCAGGGTCGACTACTTGAGTCGCCAGAGGGTGATCGTGGCAAATGACATCTTCCTACCAATCCAGTTTGACCAGAACCATCTATCGATATAAAACAAGGTCTTCACCATTACGAGACCGCCAATGTTCAATTGTGGAAAAGCATCTGGGTTGTAGTACATGACATACGCAGCGAGTCCAGGTGAAACCTCGTCGATCAATTCATATCCTGAATTTTCAAATTGATTCATTAGGTCTGACCGCTCGAAACCCTGTTCTGTATCGTTGTCGAACAGCTCATTGGTCTCATAAATTCTCTGTCGCGCCCTACGAGCAAACCAGTTGTTATGAGTAGGTTCGAAGTTCAAAAAGTAGCCGCCAGGTTTGAGCGCATTCGTCAGATTTCCGATGACTTCTTGAGTTCTGGAATAGACGTGGTGTAAACCGCCGATCAAAATTATCATATCGACAGGAGGGATGGGTGACACAAATGTGGTGACGTCACCCCATTCAACGCGAAGCTCCGGTTTGTCCTTGTGTGCAATCTCGACCATCGTCTCGCTGTAATCAAATCCGAGATATTCAAAATTAGCGTTTGTACTATGCTTAAGTATTTCATAACCTTCTGCCATTCCGCACATTGGCTCGATGACAGACCGCAAACTACCAAGTAAAAATGGGTGGCGGCTGAAGAAATTTTCCCAAATCAATCGCTTCAGGATTTGATGATTAGGGTGGTTACGAGCATCAAAGTATTTTTGTGCTATTTTGTTAAAATGCTTTCGTTGCTGTTCAAGGTCTTGTGTCATTTTATTGAACCGCTGTAAAAAAAATTCCAGCTACTATAAAAGCTGCACCAATTAATTGAAATGTAGACAGTTCCTCATGAAGAAAAATTCTGCCGATGAGAAGCGTACATACAATCAAACCTCCAGCAGCAATAGGAAAGGAAAACGAGAGCGGCATGAACCGCAGTATGACTAGCCAAAGCACTGCGCCAATTCCATAAAGGCCCACGCCTGAAAAGAACTGAAATGACTTCCATTCGGTTGCCGCTTTTATCTGATACAAGCCTAAGCAGCTTGCAGATATGTAAGCTGCGAAAAAACATATTGCATTTAAGTATTTCATTGAGTTTGTGGGATCGGCCTTTGACATCACTTTGCCCTATAAATGTTATAAAAAGACATAGCTTTCGAGTGTCTACTTCTTTACTTTGTAGATTTTGTAGTGTGCGAAGTATTCCTCGCTGGATGAGAAAAACCTGGTGCAATCGCGGAGCAATTCATTATAGTTTTCGGTGTATTTGTCAAAGTTACTATTTCGGTCATGGCTTCGGTTCCGGAGGTTGTTGCACAGTTAATGTGTGGATGAAGGGCGATGGTGTCTGACTTACTGGAATGGTGGTGGGCACGAGGGCAATGCGTGCGCCAAGTTTGCGGTCGTCTTTGTTCATATGAATGTCTTTAGGCGCGACCGCGCATTCCACCTCGAATACAAGTTGCGTCGAGTTCGCGGGCGCAGGTCCAATGTCGACTGTGACTTCGTTTTGATCATTGAATTCCAACTCTTTGAGCAGCACGCCGTCCTTGATGATTCGCAAGTGATTTGGAAGGGCGAATGACGGTACGCTGATCCTGAGCGTAACCGGCGCTTCATAGGAGCTGTCGATATTTAGGGATGATTTAAATCCAACCCAGCCGTCTGGATACCGTCCGCGCCAAAGGAACCGGGGCTTGTCAGTAAGCACACGGTACAACTTGTAGCCGACATAGTTCGTGCCGAATTGCAGCCTATTAGTCCATACGTGCAAGTAAATCGCAGACGTTTCGATGGATTTTTGTGCCACCAGTTCCATGTCGTAGACGTTCTCCATTTTCAGTAGCGAGTCTTCTGAGAAGTATGGCGTGACGCCACGCAGAAACCAGGTTGCGAGCTTGCTGCCCGTAAAAACCAGCAAATATTGCCCTTTGTGCGGCAAGTTGTTGTAATTGGCTTCTAGCTGATCTGGTGTGACTTTCAGCAGGTCCAGAAGTTCCGGCTTTAGTACGGCCGGGTCCAGCAGGTCGCCAATACCACCTAGACGAGAAGTGGAGTTCAGCTGATTGTTTAACAGCAATTCTGTTCCGCCGACCTGCTCGGAGTAAAAGGGGTACGACTCTATGATTAACGGAACCTTTCCGCTTGTTGCCTTCTCGTATTGTTTTAAAGCATCGGTATAGATTATTGAATAGGCAATCTGACTGGTGCCGATGTAGTAAAAAGCGAGCGCGCTCCAGATGACCATTACTGTCATGCCCACCTTAATAAGGATCAACTGCCAAGGCCTCGCCAGTTGGTCGACTGCCACCAAGTACAGTCCGTAAAAAGCACACAGCTTGAATGTGATCGACGGTAACAACATGTAATAGGCCATAGGCCAACGCCAGACCAGCATGGCGAACCAAAAGGCCCATGCCATGGCACATAGGCTTGATGCAAATACCAGCATGGCAGGTGTGCCATCGTTGACCAAATTACCGCGTTTGTGCCACTGCGAACGGGCTGCTAACCAGATCAGAATCAGGGCCAACAGCCCAAAGACTAGGACATCCGGCTGCTGGGTTACATAAAAAAACAGGTTATCTTTCACCAGCTTGCCCGTTATTGCATAGTCGGTGTAAGAAGTAAGGTTAGACGTCTTCGGAAAAATGACATAGGGCAACTTGGATACCAGCCAACCAGCGCTTAGCACGGCGAGCAGATCCAAGTAAGGACGGACGGGGGTGGTTTTAAGGAATCGACTGTCAGCCCGGCCCAATACAAAGCACAACACCGCACCGGTGGCCGCAAAGCCCGCGAGTACCAATGAGGTTTCCTTGATCCAGATGGACGCTACGAAGCAAATTGCGCTGATGGCCATCGAACCCCAGGTCATGCCTGCGCGCACGACACCCTCGCGAAACAGGGCAAACACGCAAGCAACTAGGAAGAAAGCGAGCGGTTCACCCTTGCCGATTGTTGTCAGGTTCTCTGCTGTGGGCGAGTTGAGATACAGAGACACGAACAGCAGTGCAGCGATGCGCACGCTGCCCGTCATGCGCCAGATGGTGCGGCAGATGAGGACTGTGCCTGTGAGATAGATGGCGCTAAGAACCATAAAGTACGGCCACACGACCGGGCCGAAAACCAAATATTGCGCGCAGTTGTAGAGCCAATAAAGCGGGAAGTAACGGCCCGATCCGTTATAAGGCGACATAATCCAAGGTAACCAGTCCTGCAAGTGTTCGCCAATGAAGAAAAGGGCGGGCATATCCAACGGAAACCACTGGCTGTAAAGCATCGTCGGTACCGTGAGCAGCAACCACAGCAGGCCTATACCAACGTAAATTGCGTACTTCTCAGTTGTGGTGTCTGTAGGTGCCGCATCGTGCGACATAAATGTGCCTGTATTGCCGGTGTTTTCCATTCTTATTCTGTTTTCGATGAAGCCTGAATTCTTATGCTTCATCGAATACTGTTCCGCTTTTGTGGGAAATTTCATCAATCAGGAAGCGAGGACGATGTTTTATTTCAATGAATATCTTGGCAACATACTCGCCCACTATCCCTATAGACAGAACAATAAAACCACCTAAAAGATATAGTGGAACTGTAATAGAAGCCCATCCCGGAAGGGTGTCTCCTGCTATTACCTTATAAAGTGCAAGGATTGCAAATACTATAGATACAGAAAAAACCACTCCGCCACTCCAAGATATCAACCGCAAAGGCATAATTGAAAAAGACGTAACGCCGTTCCATGCTAGTGCAAGCATTTTCTTCAGTGGATATTTACTTTCACCGCCAAGGCGTGGGGATAAGTCGTAGGTCACCGTAGAAATTTTGCTGTGAATAAGTGGTTGCAACCCACGAAGGAAAAGCAAATACTCGGGAAACTTAGCAAGATTTACCAACGCTTTTGAGGACATCAGGCGGCAATCAGCGTGATTTTCTACTAAATCTACGCCCATCCATTTCATTCCTCTGTAAAAAGCTTGTGCACTAATTCTTTTCGAGAATGAATCTACTGAGCGTGATTTTTTTACACCGAGAACAATTTCTGCGCCGGCTCTATGTTCGGCGATCATTCGAGGCAACGCCTCCAAATCATCCTGTAAGTCCACGTCTATGCTTATCGCAGCATCACAGTTGCCGGTGACGTAGCTCAACCCAGCCATTAGTGCATATTGGTGTCCTGCATTTCGCGAAAGGCGAACTCCTCTCACCACATCAGGTAATTCTTCGGTAGCATTTCTAATTAATTCCCAAGTCGAATCTTTTGATCCATCATCAACCAAGACAATGTAGCTTGTTGGCGAGCAGTTGTGCTGACTAATAAGTTGAGCAATTATTTTTACAAGCTTTGGAATTGAGGTTGGCAATACTTCTGCTTCGTTGTAGCAGGGCGCAACGATTGCAATTTCAAGCAAGGTTTTTGTAGTCATGATCGGTAAAGCAGCATCGCTAATTCGGTGCTAGGGACAGCGGGTATTGAGTTTCGACTTATAACGAATTACGTTTAAGGTGTTATGCAGGAAGCCAACTTTCGTCAGGGGTGAGCCAGAAGTCTTCTGTCAACTTGGAAAGTATCGGATGGGTGTCAAAAGCAGAGGTTGAAGTTAAAGTTGCGAATTTACCTAAGGCAATATCTGATCTAACAAAAAATGCATTAAAGCCGCACAACCCAACCGCGCACAAGGTGTATCCTTGGTCATTCAAAAGCTTTTCCCACGCCGGCAAACTAGCAGTCCCTGATTGAGCCCACTTTTTACTAAACTGAGCTTTATCGAATTGAACAACGCTATATCTATCTCTAAAGCATTTCTCAAATTCAATGACAAGCACCCGAGGACGTATTGCTCTCATACTTTGCATAACAGCGTAATCCCCTCCATCAATATCAATAACCATTAGGTCTGGCTCTGGTTCTACATGAGCATCGCGAAGCAATTGATCTATGTTTTCGGCACTCACTGCTTTTGGTAAAATTATTGGTGAAAAATAACCTCCCTCCCCGTTAGTGATCGCATGAAAGTGTTTTGTTGCGAAGTCTCTCGCGAAGAAATATCGCATCCGCTCGCATTCGGTCTGATCCATTTCAAAAATAACACCATGCCATCCGTGATTAATGATAAGGTTTGTAGATAAGTTTTCAGGAATACCAATATCGGAGTTGTCGCAGTTGCTACCAATTTCAACGACGCAATGATTAGCTATTCCAATATGACTAAAAATTCTTAACAGCACACCGTCTTCGTCGTTTTGTGAAAACACTCGGAAACCACTTTGGAGTAATTCTTTGTAAGTGATCACTGAATCAGAGTAAGTGCGCCAAGTAGACATAAGCTGCTTTTGCATAACGGCATTGTCATTGGGTAAAAAGTTACGCTTCAGCCGATTGGAAAGCATTGTCAACTGGCTGACCGAAAAATCCTGCTCGCATTGATCTTGCACTTTTTTTAAATTTAATCCCAAGTTTGTTAATTCAATTCCTTGGAGTTGTATCAACGACGTGATTTGAAGCATTTGCTCCGTCTGCTTGTTTGAAAACTTGATCAGGTTATCGATCATCTCTTTTTGTAGAGAAATCAATGTCAATAAGTCATCAGACTCGGGGCTTTCATTCAAATCATTCAGATCATTCATAGACATTACGCCAAAACATATGTGGATACCTGGGGCTTCATATTGAAGATTCCACCGTAATATTCTGTACCTGCGGCATCACTAACTTGTATTTGCTCTACGTCGTGCATCAAAAGACTGTATTCCTCAAACTCACTCCTGGAAAATCCTCTGTTAGCGACACCAACTGAGAATGAGTACTGTCCAGCACGAAGATTAAAGTTGAACTGAAAACGAATCAATACTTCTTTACCCATGGCGACAGGTTCTTCTTTCATTCGCATAGCGTATGTACTTGTTTCAAAAATAGAACGACCAATTCTGTCGCGCACAATCAGACCAAAAGCAGGGCGTTCAAAGTCTTTGTGCATTCGAATTCTGTATTGCACGATCAAATCAGTTTCACTCGCGATATGCGCTACCTCTTTGTCTGTTGCGTCCAATAATTTGAAGTCAATTAATTCAGCAGTACTGTTAGTTGTAATAGTTGTAGCTCTAGTCCATGTACCTTTGTCTTTTCTAGGATACGCAGGTTCGGAAGACTGAATATTCTGGTTTTGTGAAACAACCAACGATCGATCGCTTAGATCTGTTTTTTGTGCAACCAGCCCTTGGTATAGATCAACCACAGTTCTGGGATCTCCATGACATAGGACCTTTCCTTGGCTGATCAAGACTGCTTTGTCGCATAAGTGTTTGACGGCATTAGCATCGTGAGAGACAAATAAAAGAGTTCCTCCATCGTCCTTGAAGCGCTCGATTCTGTGAAAACATTTTTGTTGAAAATAGGCGTCTCCTACGGCGAGAGCTTCATCAATAATAAGAATGTCAGGATCAAAGGCAGTGGCAACTGCGAAAGCTACCCGCATTTGCATTCCGCTTGAATAGGTCATCAAGGGTTGATCAATGTGGTCGCCAATATCGGCGAAAGATTGGATGGCTTCAAATTTTGAATCTATTTGATCCCGATTAAATCCCAGAAGCTCACCGTTCATATAAACATTTTCTCGTCCAGTGAAATTAAGATTAAAACCTGAACCAAGCTCTAGCAGTGGTGCAATACGTCCTTGAGTCGTTACCTTTCCTATGGTGGGAAACATGGTGCCTGTAATGATCTGAAGTAAGGTGCTTTTCCCGCTCCCATTTAAACCCACAATCCCGTACGACTCCCCTTTATATACTTGCAAATTGATATCTTGCAGAGCCCAAAATTCACGGAAGTACTGCTTTGATTGAATACCAAATGAACGTTGAAATTTCGGAAGAATAAGCTGTTTTAACTGGTCTCGTGTTTCTGAGTAAATTTCGTATCGTTTAGAAACTCCCTCAACCGAAATGGCTATGTCATCAAAGAACATTAGCAAAGCCCTTTCTAGTCTTTTGAAACCACGCGAAGCCAACAGATGCAATCATCAGTCCTACCAAACTGTATTTTGTCAGCCCTATCCAATCGGGTAATTGACCGAAAATCAAAACTGCACGGGCTTGTTCAATGATAAGAGTTAATGGGTTCAAAATGAGCCATGGACGCAAGTATTCAGGTAGAGCAGAAAGGGGGTAAAAGACTGGCGACGCAAATAGCAATGCGCTCATAATTACAGAGATGGGCTGTGATACGTCACGTATGAATACCCCTAACGAGGATAAGACCAAGGCGATCCCTAAGGTCAACACAATGAGAGGAAGCATTACAAACGGCAGAAAAATAATGGTCCATTGAATATAGCCATTTAGTAATATAAAAGCTACCTCAAGAACCACCACGCTAACAAACGTATGAAATAAAGCAGCGCCAATAGTTACTACTGGCAAAATCTCCAAAGGAAAAATGATTTTTTTTACGTAACTCACATTTCCCAGAACAAGCCACGGCGCACGATTTATTGTTTCTGCAAAAAATCCGTGCACGATAATGCCAACAAACAATAAGGTTGCGAATTGAGACTTGCTTTCATTAAGATCATTCCCCCAGCGAGCTTTAAATACTACTGAAAATACAAATGTGTATATGAGAAGCAGAAATATCGGATTGAAGATCGACCACATCATGCCCATAACTGAACCCTTGTAGCGGCCTATCACATCACGCTTGGTCAACAATAGGATTAGGCTGCGACGTCGCCATAGGTTAATGGCTAGCGAATATAGGGATACAGGATGTGGCGCATGTGGATTCACAAACCGAGCTTCCTCTTTAGGGCCTTGAGGCGTGCTAGCAAACCCTGCTCAAGGACAGCTCGGATTTGAGTGCTAATCCACCTTCGATAAATAGCTTTTAGGTTAAACTTTGGAATTCTGCTGACAGACTCAGTTTTCACTAAAGGGTTGGCATATTTATCCTGACCAATTGCAATCCTAAATACCTGCGAGCAGTACGCATTAATGATCTGATTCTCATGCGCATCTTTATAAGGGCGGTCAGGAAAAATAGTATCTAAATAAATAATTATGGTTGCAGGCAACTGCTGATCTATATTGTTGTTCCCTACCAATACGGCTAATGGACGGCCATGTAGATACTGCAATGCAATATTTATATCTTCTGGTATGGCGCTAACCCGAAATATAAAGCGACCATAACCAGTTGGTCCAACTGGGTTGACATGACCAAAGTCCAGTGTTTCATGAACGTGATGGACAGGTGCATCACCGTTAATCAGTATGGCCGCGGTTGAAGCGCAGTGCACATCTGGTTTTCTCTGAAGGGCTCCAGCCAACACAGAAATATGGTTAGAGAAAATTTTTTCGTTAGGCGCAACAAACATTACTGCATCAAACCCTTCAGTTGCAGAAAGCAATTGCGAAAGAACGCTACCCAAGGGCCGATTGGCTTTGATTTTAGGATGAATGCCGTAGCTGAAGTAGTTTAGTTCCACCAATTCAATAGTGAAGGATGATGTAGCAAGTAATTCTTCGATCTTAGGTCGATACAAATTAGATACAAGCGAATCAACTACCAACACAGGATAAAAATCTGCGTAATCCTGTACGTTGATGTTCTGGATATGCGCCTTTAAAACAGATTCATCATAGTTAGTCATCAAAAAGTAGATGAGTACTTTGGGCGCTGGGTTTTCTGGCGGATTTTGTTGGGCTGACAGTTTTAGCATGCGCTCGGCAAGTCCGTCATATAGATCGGCCAAGTTTCGTGTCAGTGTGAACTTCTGGAGGAATATCTCCTGCGCCTTGGTAATCATGGCAATTGCCTCGTCCGGGTGGGTATGTATCCACTCAAGATGACGGGTGATATCAGTATAGATTTGCTCAGAGGGTGAGCGGCTATCAATGTATAAAAGTGAGTTGCCGAAGAATTTTTTTGCAAATAGATTTTCGTCGCAAATTACCAATGCACCTGCAGACACACTCTCGAAAAGTCTGCTTGACATCAACTCTGAATCCTTGTGAGCTTGTGACGAAAGGACTAGGCTTATACCAGCCTTTGATATTTCTTTGATCAATGAAATGCCATCAAAAGGCACCTCACACACATAACTTTTATAGTTTGCCCATACCCTGACACCCTGAAAAATTGTGGGGCCGTAGATTCGAAGGAAATCTGTTTTATCTAGTCTCTTAAGTACATCCTGATGACGCGACCGTCCGCCGCTTATGGCTTCCCAATTGATACCAGCGTAAAAAAGCTTGCAGTCACCCAGTGAGGGCGGATACATGACGTCAGCAGTCGAGTGATAAAGATGAAAATTAGCTGGCAGGTGTGTGGAACTCATTCGCACCATTCGAGCCACGTGGTCGTCGGCTGCATCAGAACTGCAACTGAGGAAGTCATCATGTGTGGTTAGGTTACGCGAAGTTCGCTCATATCCCCACTCATGATAAAAATGGATGGGGTTCCACAACGCTACAAAAGAAAAGGCATCATATAACTTCGGTGTGTCGTAATGCAGATGAATAACGAAATCTACATTGGCTTTTGATACATGTACCGAAGAGTCAGAAATTAAAAGTCCATTCGCTTTAACTTCTATGCATTCAATCCCGAGTACCTGTGCTGCGATTTTGATGCGTGCTATGCACTCGTCTTCAGCAGTTTTTATATCAGGCCAAAGCTTGACAATTGCAAAACGTCCGATACTTTTATCTGGCAAAGTAAAGTTTTCAACTTTTATTTTTTTCTCCTTGCACTGAGTCTTTCAGAAAAAATAAAAAATGTAAAAACAAATTTTATATATCTGATGATGGTCAATTTGTATTTCAATGACGGTTGCTTAAATCTGGATTCTTAAGTTGAGCTAGAAAGTCGTTGTAGGCAGTTTCCAGGCCTATCTTGGGTTCAATTTTTGGTTTCCATCCCAGCGAACTTATGCGAGTGCTATCTAGAAGCTTGCGCATGGTTCCATTTGGCTTGGTTTTGTCGTAAATAATTTCTCCATTGAAACCAACGATACTCGCTATCATTTTGGCAAGTTCTGAGATGGTCAGATCATGTCCGCAACCTATGTTGTAAAGATCGAATGAAGTTGGTGCCATCATGATGTATTTCATGGCTTCTGCTAGGTCATCAACGTGCAAAATTTCTCGGCTAGGTGTACCGTCTCCCCAAACAACAAATTCGGATTTTCTTGCCAGTTTTGCTTCATGGGTACGTCTGAGAATGCCGGCAACAACATGGCTATGCTGTGGGTGGTAGTTGTCACCTGGGCCATACAAATTGGGCGGAATCACAGAAATAAAATTACAACCGAATTGCTTGCGGTAAGCACTGCACATTTCGATACCGGCGATCTTGCTAACAGCATAAGAACGTATGTTGCTATCTAGAGGCCCAGTCAAAAGTGTATTCTCAGAAATTGGCTGATGCGCATTAGTGGGATAAGTGCAGTTGGAAGCAACGAATATGAGTTTTTCAGCTCCAGTCTGCTTAGCGCCATTTATGACATTTGACTGAATCATTAGGTTTTCTAGAATAAAGTCGGCAGGAAGCGTTGAATTGGCGTAAATTCCGCCAACCTTTGCTCCGACATGAAAAATCAGCTCAGGTTTATTCCTCTTCATCCATGTCATTACGGCAGATTGATTAGATAAGTCCAATTCAGCTCGAGAAGTAAGAAGAAGCTCAGCACCTTCACTAGCAAAGCTTCTCACCAATGCGGAACCTAGCATTCCTTTATGGCCTGTAATCCAGACTTTTTTTCCGGCGAAAGAGGTAATTGGTCTATCAGTCAACATTGCAAATGTATTTATATAACTTGGCACATTTGGATTTGCGAATTAAGCTCGCCCATAAACATCTTCAAGCCTGACAATGTCATCCTCACCTAAATAAGTACCCGTTTGAACTTCAATCAACACGCAAGTTTCAGTTCCTGGGTTGGTCAATCTATGTTGATGTCCAGCCTCTATGTAAGTAGATTCATTGGTTTGAATATCAATTTCTCTGCTCCCGTTAATGACTTTGGCTTCCCCAGAAACCACCACCCAATGCTCACTACGGTGTTTATGCATTTGTAAGCTCAAAGAGGCGCCCGGCTTGACCTCAATACGCTTTAACTTAAAGCCATCGCCCTCTTCTAAAACTGAATAAGAACCCCAGGGACGATGCACTGTTCGATGTAATTTGTAACTGTCATGCGATTTTTCTTTAAGCTGCGAATAAATATGCTTGACATCTTGGGCATTGGCCTTGTTCGCCACCAATAAAGCATCCGGGGTATCAATAATGATCAAATTTTCAATGCCTGCCGTAGCAATCAAGCGATCTGGGCTTTGAATAATGCAGTTGTGGGTGTTGTGAAGAACAACATCCCCGTTAATTTGATTACCGTTTGAGTCTGCGTTTTGGTGTTCAGTCAGAGACAACCATGAACCCACATCGCTCCAGCCAATATTGCACTGAACCACGGCAACATGCTTAGATTTTTCCATGACTGCATAGTCAATAGATATGTCCGGTACAGTTTTAAAGTCATCGCCATCTATCAAAATCTGATGACACAATTCGCTTTTCGTGATCTTTGCATTGGTTATGCATTCTTGAACACCCGAGAGAATTGCTGGGCAGTGCAATGACATTTCCTTCAGCAAAGTCGTGGCTTTGAAACAGAAAATGCCCGAATTCCAGAGGAATTTTCCAGACTCCAAATAAGATTGGGCTAATTCTCGAGAAGGTTTTTCAACAAAGCGTATGACCTTATTTTCTTCAGCTTCTATGTAGCCATATCCAGTTTCAGGCGCGTGTGGCTCAATTCCAAAAGTCACTAACTTTTCGGTATGCGCCAACTCAACAGCTTTCTTGACGGCGTTTTCAAATTCGTCGGTCTTTGTGATCAAGTGATCTGCCGCTAACACAAGTAAAACAGCATCCGGTCCATGGTCACTCAAAGCTTGAAGTGCTGCTGCAGCGATTGCCGGGGCGGTATTTCGTCCAAAGGGTTCCAAAATATAAGTGACAAAAGAATCAGCACCCTTGAGTTCCCCAAACTCTTCCTGAGTTCTGTGAAGGAAACCGCTATTGGTCACAGTGATGACACCGTTTGAGCCAGCTAATTGAGCTGCTCTTATATAAGCGCCCTGAAGCAGACTTTGCCCGTTACTTAGACGAATAAATGGCTTAGGATTTTGTTCTCGTGATACAGGCCACAAACGAGACCCTGCACCACCAGAAAGTATGACGGGTATTATTTTTTCCATTAATTTGAAGTTATAAATTTAATTAAATGCTAAAAACCGGTTGATCGATAAGTACTTTTTCACTTCTAAGGTACAGGGCGCAATGGCCACTTATGGCAACCTAGGCTGTGATTCCCTGTTCAGCATGGCTACCGCAATGGGCTCAATCTGTCGCATTGATCCAGTCCTGTTTCTGCCCGAGTGCATGTGTCACTCTTGGGGGCACCCGTTCAATTTCAATGAATAAATATTTCACAATAGACACTAAAATGTAGTACTTATATGTGTTTATATATACTATATAGTAACATAAATTTATGTGTTTAATTTATTTTGTAGCTATTTAATATAAAAAGGGAGATATTTATATTTTTTAAAGTAATTTAGAATTGAAAAACATAAATTTATGCATCGTCCGATACAGCAAAGATTCTGATCTGGTCTCTACAGCCAGCTTTTGCTACACACTGAAAATTCCGAAAAGTAATATTCATTCATTACAGCCTTTTCTGATTCCCCATAGCTACCGCGCTTTCAATTTTTAAAAGCAGTTATATAGTTATAAATAGTTATAAAAAATTGATTAAAAATGAAACTTACATTTTTTTGTCAATTTCTATCAATTCAATGATTTTTAAAGCCAATTCAAAGTGTTCATGCTTGATCAAAGGGTTTGCCTGAGAGGGATCAGTTGCAGAATCTTTTTCCTCGATTGGTTGAGGAAATACTCTGGTCATATCCAAATTCATCCATTCAATCAAATGTGCGAGGCAGTCAAGGTCTGGAAAAGCTTCACCTTTGAACCACTTGCGTACTGCTTCCCCACTTACTTTCAAAGAATATTTGCTTGAAGCAAATAAATGCTTAGCAAATTGTTGATGAGATGGAATACTTTTGAATTTTTCACGGGTACACCTTGCTAATTCCGCAGCCAACCTTTCTTTGATTAATTTGCTTTGTGCAACAGGCATCTTTGATTTTGTATATCTATATTTTTGATCTATTTTTAACAATAATTAATTTGAATATATATACGTACAACAATTAAGTGGATCATGAATAAGATTAGCAACTTAAATTCAATGTAGATTTGTTGAATCAAGGCATCACTCCGAACTTGAATAAACCATGAATATCATGGGTTGGGGACTAAATTAGCAAACGCTAGGCTCAGCACGCGATCCCTTGGCATTCAATGGCATCGTGGTTTCTACCTACTTGTCTGGTATGTGTTGGCTCTGGATCATCTCCAATGAGGATTTAAAACCCCAACTGACAA
>Ga0214919_10004633_pt1 | contig 20008 bp, 30 predicted proteins | sample LL1503_MetaG_FD_177994 | JGI IMG/M metagenome (GOLD analysis project Ga0214919, IMG submission 177994) | Freshwater microbial communities from Lake Lanier, Atlanta, Georgia, United States - LL-1503 | ecosystem: Environmental > Aquatic > Freshwater > Lake | place: USA: Georgia | collected...
TGCATAAGTTATTGGAGTTGTTTGATAACGAAGTATACTTTGTTAGCATCGTGCTTGCTCTAATGATAGCAGGATTTGCGTTGGGCTTCTTATTTGGATCGTTATAAGGAAATAACACATGTATGAATTAATTTTTACTTTTTTAGTTGTGACCAAAGCCGGTATTCCGGGCTTTCACATAGAACAAATCAGCCGCTTTCGTGAAATAGAGGACTGTGAAAAGACTCGAACCAGTATGGTCACATACATGGATCAACTTGTACGAGAAGGCAAGATGTTTCCCGGTGTGTTTGAATGCCGCAAGGTACAACGATGAAATTAAATGATGTGTTACAATGGGCAGGTGCGGTGTTTATTATAGTGGGGCATGTGTTTAACAGTATTGGGCCCGAGACTTACCCTTATAACATTGCCACCTTTGCGGCAGGAACTGTGTTCTTTTTAGCCTGGAGTTTGCGTGTGGGTAATACACCACAGTTGTTGGTTAACATTATAGCATTGGCAATAGGTGCAACAGGATTATACAGGGCATTAGTATGACGGATTATGTTTTTTGTGTAGCCATAACAGTAATGTTGTATGTTCATTTGGTGAGTAATAACATAACGGCGGTGATATGAACAAACGCATACAACAACTTGCACTTGAATCGGGTGCCTGGCACCAAGTGTACGATCAAAAGCGATTCATGGTGGACGGTAACTTTGATGTCGCTAAGTTCGCCCAGTTGATTGTGCGGGAGTGTGCCGATCACGTTATGATGACCAGCGACAGATACCGCAAAGAATACTTTGCCCAAAAGGTATTGGAGACATTTAAATGACAGTGGCCTTGGCTGTGGCTATCCAACTCATAATTGAGTTTGGATTCCGGTATACTTGACCGCAAATGACATCTCGCATATAATATACTATGACTAAGAAAACAATTAAGGTAGAATTTGCCCCCGGGGCACTAGATGACGCAGACTTTGAAAGCCAAGCCGAGCTCGACGAGTTTGTTGCCAACATTACAGCCATGTTTCAAGACGGCAGTTTCTTAGAAAGCAGCCGTCCTGTGGACATGAAAGAATTGCAAGATACAGACCCTGAATTGTATGCTAAACTAACGGAATTGAACAACGACAAAAGGACATTACAATGATATTTGAATGGTTCACTAAAAAAGATCGAGTCCCTAGTAATGTAGTACCGTTTCCTAAACCCGAACTTGCACCTGATCCAGAACCCAAAGAACACTATCGTGTGGGCTTTACAACTGATAATGAAACTACACTTACGCTAATGTCACCGGGCGGAATGTCATTGACATTGACAATGAATCAAGATAGTTGTGAACAACTGATTAAGATGTTACGTGCCACTTACATAGACGAGGAATAACATGGACGCAAAAGACTTTATTAACGATATTGAAATTGGTATGAAGGGACTTGGGGAGTTTGAAGTACAAGTCGAAATTCCCGATAACTTTGTGTTCTACGGGGTAGTTCCGTACTACATGCACATTGTGAACCGAACCGCATTGGTCACAGTTCCGGCGTCAAGTGTGCAAGAGGCCCGTGAATTGGCTCTAGCATACTTTGCCGGAGGAGTTGACCCTGATGAGTAGTTTGACACGCTACTTTGAAAATAAACATGCAGACTTACCCCGACCCCGATACAACTCAGGTGATCGTGTATCGGGACGTTGGAATGGGATTCCTTTTGTGGGAAGTGTGGTGCGTGACACCAAGCCTACTGTATTGGTACACAGCGACTTGCCTGTGCAGTTTGAGGGCAATGTTCATTATGTGTTGTCAGTTAAGCAAACGGATATGACTTGCTTACAGGTGATTGAGTAATGGCTTGGATGGTGGTCATACTTTTGGTGCTCACAGGACACATGTTCTTGGCATTTATGTTGTCGTTAGTAATTTTGATGTTGGAGTAAACTATGGGATTAGACATGTACGCTTATACTGCCACTCAACCCGAGGCGGATCACGAAACTGGTCAACGCGAACTTGCCTACTGGCGCAAACATGCTAACCTGCACGGTTGGATGGAACGTTTGTGGGAACACAAGGTCTTGGCCGACGGTGGTGACCCTGAAGCGCACACCTTCAATGGCATTGAAGTAGAACTAACTTGGGAGGATCTTGACGAGTTAGAAAAGGATATCAATGCCCGTAAATTACCCGAGACTCGAGGATTCTTCTTTGGTGATGGTGCCGACGATCACTACCGTGATGCAGACTTAAATTTTATTAGAAAAGCACGAGCCGAACTATTTCTTGGACTACGTGTATTTTATAATTCAAGTTGGTAATGAAAAAAATCTATTATGAAAAACGTGGCCGTAGGTACTATCCTGTGGCCGAATACGATAGTGACTTGTTTAACTCTATGTCTAAGGGCAACCATCTTGTCATGTGCTATCCCGGTGGGCATAGTATTCGCTACAATATTGATCCTGACTATGCCGCATTGATTGCTGCAGGTCGTGTTGCCGAAACAGCCATGTCAGATGCAATTCGTAAAGCCAGTGAAATGCGACCCAAGAGCGGCGATCTTACCGAAGAACAACGGGCAGCCTGGGAACATTTGATTGCGGTGTTTGGTGACGATGCACGTATGTTACAGTGGCCTGCGACCCGTGACATTGCCGAAACCGCAGTCCAAGCCTTACAAGAGGAAGCCAACAAATTGCTAACCAACCCAGCAGTTCAATTGGCATACGACCATTTTGTAATGGTAGCAGAATTAACAAAGGAACACAATGAGCGATGACTCAGTGGCTAAGCGCATGGCCGAATTAATGGAGCCGGTGCATAGGCAAATATTAATGTGCGATGATAGACATGACCAATTGATGTTGGCCTGTGCCATGTTGACCACAGTTAAAGATCTATTTGATTTACATATTGGTGAAGATGGGCGTAAAAAGATGTTCGAGGATTTTGTATGAACATTTACTTGGACATGGATGATGTTGTTGCGGATTGGCATAGTGCTGCACAAGACTTTCTTAAAATGCGTTGGAACAAAGAAGCAGAACGTATACCACAGCATGACTGGGATCGTATCAAAAACGACAGCCACTTTTATTTAGATCTTCCGTTAAAAACAGGAGCACATGACCTGGTCTCTTGGTGTAGAACATACACAAGTCGTAACCCCGGAACCGGGTTATATTTTTTAACTGCGTTGCCACATGACTACAGTATGCCCTATGCTGCACAGGACAAGGTATGGTGGGCCAATAGGCACTTTCCCGGTATTCCTGTTTTCTTTGGGCCGTTTAGCCATGACAAATATCGTTATTGCCAAACTGCCCAAGACATCTTGATTGATGATAGGTATAGTAATTGCAGTGAATGGGTTGCCGCCGGCGGCCGTAGTCATGTGTATAAGAGTTGGGAAGAATGTCACAGTTGGATAGAAGCCACACTGGGCACACTGTAGTTTTTGCTAACCCCTTTAACTATAGTTTTTAACCCCGGTGGCAACATCGGGGTTTTTTTGTGTTGACAACTGAGTTAAATATTGTTATAATTGCATATGATCACATATACCACTGTTGAAGATTATTTAGAAGTCATTGCTGGACTCAAAGATCCTGTCACACTAAAGAAAAGTGCCACACAGTCGTTCTTTGGTGAGTTTGATCCCATTGTGAGTCTGGCACGTTACGATACAGATGTACTCAATAGCATGAGTACTGCCGCCAACGAAGGTCGCGCATTAACCGAACGACAAGGTGAGTTGGCAGTTAAAATTGTCATCAAATATAAACGACAATTGGGTGCAAAAGGAATTGATGTAGCACCTATAGAGGAAAACGCACAGTGGCGTATTGCGTTACGTAAAATGGATTATACTCGTAGACTCAGTGTCATTGGCGACGAGATAGTATTAAACTTTCCCTATAGCACTGAACTCATTGACGAGCTAAGAACATTCAAGCGCGATAGCCAAGGCTCGGGCGAATGGGACAAAGACAACAAGCAATGGCGTTTTGCTTTGACTGAATACAACCTGGTATGGCTCACCGCATGGGCCGAAATACGTGAATTTGAATTCAACAACGAAGCACGTAGACTGAATCAATTAATTCGAGACTGCGAAGCCAATCCTTATCGAATTGAGTTACAATTAACCGACACTGGTTGTGAAATCACCAACTGTCCCGACGCATTGCGCGAGTATATCAACAACAACTTGGACGGATTTGAACTAGAAAATCTATTACGTTTAGTTGATAACAGTGCCTTGTTGGGGTTTACTGTCGGCACAGAAATTGCAGATCTTGTAGTTGCCGGCACTGATCCACGTTTCTATAATTTAGCAACCTGCCGTGAAGTAAAACTAGATCCCACTACAGTCGCAGACGATCTAGCAAGTGTGCTAGACTATGCAGATCGTACAGAACGTTGGCCAGTGGTGGTATATGAACCCGATCTCAGTGGTAAGTTACTCAAACGTCTTACCGAGTTACGTGGGCAAAACGATATTGCACACATCCTAAGTAAAAAAGATATCAAGTCAGGTATACCCGCAAGCAAGTATATCCATACTATAATTCCCGTCAGTTTCGACATTCCTTTGTTGATCAGTAGTGCCGGAATGATATATGGTGGAGACAAGAGTCTAATGGTACAGCAAGCAGAGAAGATTGTGTACTGTAGTGCAGATGTATATAACAAAGCAGGCCAAACAAAGGTAGCCGCAATTGCCATCTAATTTATGTATTGACTTTGGCCGGGACAATTACACTCTAAAATTTCGTGTATTGGATACTCCCGTTGCAGAGTTGTGGACCGAGCGTATGAACGCACGGGGCGAATACTTGCTTGACCATCCTGATAGATTCTATGGCTTTAATTCTCGCGAAGAAGAAATAGCAAAGTCCCAACGACTATTGCAACGATGTGTTGATATTATAAACAGTTACAGTAACATCATTGCACGGCCAGTTGATGCAACTGATCAAGATTGTTTAAACTATCTACATAACATATTTGAAGTTTATCACGGACTACTAGGTGCACAACAACATGAGTTTTGGGTTCGTGCGCCAGACACAGTTAAAAACGCTCTAGCAGAATTAAACATTAATGTACATAGAGCAGAGTCTGCCGTAAGATCCAATAACCCAAGAGTTGTTTGTACATGGTACGGCATGCCAAAAACTAAAACATTGCCAACAGACTTAATGTCTACGTACGGTACACTGACTACTGAGTTTGGCAGGGTTTATTTAAATTATGCAGAGATTGGAAAAACTTTAGAGGACTTGACTGTTGATAGGGACAACTACATTGGCGATGATGCGTTTCGACCATTTAATCATTATAGCGCAGATTTTGTTGTTAGGTTTTCGGAAATAGATCCTGCAGAACGAATTCTTGCAATGAAACAATACTACACTCAAAATCAAAAGTTCTTTACTGACCGAGGATTTGATAAGTTTGATGATCCTAGACTACTGCCACTGCGGTTTCCTGTTGCCAAGTTAGCGACAGAGTTATCGCAAGAGCAAATACTGGCAGACATAGGTTGCAGACAGTACATAAATCGTGTATACTTTGAATGATGCAGGTTAAGTTAATAATTCGAGATGAAGTCAATGTCAAGTTAGAAGGACTTGATGTCAGTGTACGCAAGAAACTAGTAGACAAGTTCAAATACGAAATTCCCGGAGCACGTTACCAGCCCAGTGTACGATTGGGCCGTTGGGACGGTAAAGTTCCTTTCTTTAATTTGGGCGGCACAACCTACATTAACTTGTTACCTGAAATATTACCTATATTAGAAAACTTAAACTATGATGTAGAACTAGAAGATTTTAGAGACTACAGTACAAACTTCGAGTTTGATGAGATTACAGAAAACACATTTGCACACAAAACTTGGCCCAAGGGACATCCACAAGAAGGCAAGCCTATTGTACTCAGGGATTATCAACCCGAGATACTAAACAACTTCTTACGGAACAAACATAGTGTACAAGAAGTTGCCACAGGTGCCGGCAAGACCATTATGACTGCGGCCTTGAGTCAAAGTGTAGAACGATATGGCCGCAGTATCGTTATTGTTCCCAACAAAAGTCTAGTAACACAAACAGAAGCAGACTATAAGAACCTAGGACTTGATGTTGGTGTTTACTTTGGCGACCGCAAAGAGATAGGACGTACACATACCATCTGTACTTGGCAAAGTCTAAACATCATGTTAAAGAACACCAAGTCAGGTGATGCTGAAGTTGCGATAGGTGACTTTATTGAGGGTGTTGTTTGTATTATGGTAGACGAAGTACACATGGCTAAAGCCGACGCACTTAAAACATTACTCACAGGTGTGTTTGCACACATACCTATTCGTTGGGGTCTAACTGGAACAATTCCCAAGGAGGATCATGCAAGGATAAGTATACTTTGTAGCCTAGGCCCAGTTGTTGGTAAACTCAGTGCTAGTGATCTTCAAGAGGCAGGACATCTTGCCCAATGTCATGTTAACATTGTACAACTCGTTGACCACGTAGAGTATAAAGAATATCAACAAGAGTTAAAATACCTATTGGAAACCACAGGAAGGTTGACCTATATGCGTAATTTGATTCTTCGAGTCAATGCTACAGGTAATACACTAGTACTTGTTGATCGTGTGGCAACAGGGAAACTGTTAGTAGAATATTTAGGTGAACAAGCGGTCTTCGTAAGCGGAGCAACCAAGGGCACAACAAGGCAAGCAGAATATGATGAAATTGCAACAAGTACTGGTAAGATTATTGTGGCGACTTACGGTGTGGCCGCTGTGGGTATTAATATTCCAAGGATTTTTAATCTGGTTCTTATTGAGCCCGGAAAGAGCTTTGTGCGTGTTATACAAAGCATTGGGCGAGGCATTAGAAAAGCAGAAGACAAAGACCATGTAGAGATCTGGGACATAACCAGTACCTGCAAATTTGCCAAGAGGCATTTGACAAGTCGCAAGAAGTTTTACACTGAAGCGCAGTACCCATATTCAATAGAAAAGGCTGAATGGCAATGAGGATTTTAACTCTGGAAAATAGAAGTTACGAGATGAACGAGATACCAAATGAAATTGACGAACTCAATTTTTGTGTATTAGATAACAGCAATCCCAAGGAGCCCGATTACTTTTATATCCCGTTAATTTTTATGGAGAGTTTTAATAGCCCGGCACTTGTATTAAAGATTGGCGAACACGTTGTGCGTATGCCTGTAGACTGGCAACTGTTAATTGGCGAAAAAGAACAAGGCGATTTAGAAGTAGTCCCATTAACAAGTATAAATGATCGTGGATTTAGTGCCTTTGCCTTTAACCCACGTACAAGTTTCCGCCCGGACTTTTATCCTGTAGAGATTATAGACATTTATCAAGATGTCAAATGGTATTTCCCTAAACTCAAACCCGGCCAGATGTTGGCAGTACCCTTACAAGAAGGTATTGAAGGCCCCATGTGCGTGTACTTTGTCAAAGACATTTCGAGACAAAGTGAAGTAGTAGACTATAATAAAATTTGGTAACATGGGCAGTGATAAACTATTACCCGGCGTAGAGTTAATAACACATAACAAATTCGCAGACCATCGCGGAGACTTCTGCGAGTTATGGAAAAGCAGTAGTGATGGCATGCGAGGAACATATAGACAAGTTAACTTGGCCAGGAGTCGCTACAATGTACTTCGTGGCTTGCACAGACAAGATCAAACCAAGTTGGTCATGCCCGTAACGGGTAGGATATTTGATGTAGCAGTTGACCCGGAAACAGGTGCTTGGTGTGGTGCAGTACTGGATAAGAATACCGCACTATTAATACCGCCCGAGTATGCACATGGCTACTTAGTATTAAGTGACGAGGCCGTGGTGCAATATGTTGTTGATGCTCCCTACAACAAGGCGCTAGAAGAAAACTTTAAATGGAACGCATATGGTATTGCTTGGCCCAATAGCCAAGAACCTGTATTATCTGACAAGGACGTATAATGAAAATTGGATTTAACTGTAGTAGTTTTGATTTGTTGCATACTGGACATGTGACAATGTTAAAGATGGAAAAACAACTGTGCGACTATTTGATTGTGGCCCTACAAACAGACCCCACAATTGATCGTCCAGGAGTTAAAAACAAGCCCATACAAAGCACATACGAGCGTTATGTACAATTACAGGCCTGCAAGTACGTGGATGAGATACTGGTATACGATACTGAATATGATTTGTTGCAAATGTTGCAAACACAGACTATACATGTTCGTTTCCTTAGTGAAGAATATGCCAACAGAGATTTTACAGGCAAACAATACTGTATTGACAACGGCATTGAACTACACTACCACAAGCGCACACACGATTACAGTAGTAGCGAACTTAGAGCACGTACTGCCAAATTAGAAAATACCAAAAACAAAGATAAGATTGAAGCGTTGCCGCAGTACAGTCCAGAAATGGCCAAAAAGATTCGAGACGAGCATAGACAGCGATGAGCGACTTGTTTGAAGGCGACCCCAAATGGATATACGAAAGTCCGGATAAAGGCGAGACCGTCTATCGTCGTTTGCCCGGAACCACACAACGTGACCTGATTCAGGATAACAGGACACGTGATGGCAGGCCCTTGATTGAACATATCCGGGAAGACCAAATGTGGGGCGAGATTCGTAGAATGGCTAGAACAGATGCGGGCTTGCAAGAATTACTGGAACGTGCTATAATATACTATAACTTGAAACGAGAACATGAGTAAACTAGATATAGCAAACGAGATGCGAGCATTTGATCGTAAAGATCGTGACTTCTACGATAGTTTAACTGACGAAGAAAAGAAAAAGTTTGCGCCATTCTTAATGATACGCTGGGGTAGTGTAGTAGAAGGCGACGCAGACCTACAAGCCTACTACTTAATGAGTGTTAACGAAAGATTAAACAAACACTTCTTTGACGTCTCGGGAACACAACATAAAAAACTGCAATGGTTACTGGCCAGTACAGTAAGTCCCGGTATGGGCTCACACAGGCACAATTGGCTTGCAGCCAAAAAGCGAGAAGGCAGCAATAACAAAGCAGAAAAGTTCTTGCGTGAACTATATCCACATGCCAAGGTAGATGACATTGCCTTAATGGCCCGACTCAATGACAAAAAAGATCTCAAAGAACTAGCACGATCACATGGATGGGACGACAAGCGTATCAAGGAGTACTTGTGAGGTTAATTGCCGCAGGATGTAGTTTCGTATACGGTAATGAACTAAGCGATGTTGGTGAACATGCCGCGCATCCAAGCCGATTGAGTTTCTCTGCACTATTGGCGCAACAACATGGCTTGGAATATTGGTGTTGTGCAGTACCTGGTGGGGGAAATGATACTGCGGTTAGACAAGTAATTGAATCTAAACCTGTCCAAGGCGACATGGTATTAGTAAATTGGACCTTTGCTGATAGACACGAATTTTACTTTGAGAACGAGGGGTGGCGAAACATAATTCCCAGTAAAAATACGTTTTGTAAAGAATTCTTTACTAATTTACAGTCTGAATACTCTGTTTATCATACTGTAAAGAACATTGTGTTTCTATCCAACTACTTGGATAAAAAAGGTGTACCTTATATATACACATTTGCTGATATGAAGTTACCCTATAACACCGATGCAGCTAGAATCTTAGCCGACGAGATAGACACTACACGATGTTTTTACTGGAGTGATGATGCTAACTTTTTGGGATGGGCAAAACAATTGGACTATGCCATTGGGCCCGGTAGTCACCCATTAGATGCAGCACACACAAAAAGTGCAGAATTAATCGATCCCTTATTCTCTCGAATATTAAATGACATACACCTGTAAGTATTGTACAAAAGAATTCCGCAAGGAAAGTACACTCACGGTGCATTTGTGTGAGGCCAAGCGCAGATATCAACAACGCGACGAAACAGGTGTGCAGTTGGGCTTTAAGGCATACATTCGTTTCTACGAAACTACACAGGGCAGTGCTCGACTGAAAACATATGACGACTTTGCTACTAGTCCTTATTATAATGCTTTTGTTAAGTTTGGAAGACACCTTGTTGCTATTCGTTGTATTAATACCGGCAGTTATACTGATTGGCTTTTAAAGAATAATAAGAAGTTAGATTATTGGGGCAAGGATGCACTATATACTGAGTGGCTTCCAGAATATTTACGACGTGAGGCCACGCAAGACGCCTTAGAGCGGGCCTTAAAGGAGATGCAAGATTATGCTGACGCCCATCCGGAATTACAAAACGGCTTCAGGGACTATTTTAGATACGGTAATGCTAATCGTATTGTTTACCATATTAGTACTGGTAGGATCAGTCCTTGGATTGTGTTTAACTGTGCTGGCGGGATTGAGTTTCTTGAAGGACTTGATCCTGGACAAACCGAAATCGTCCTCCCGTGGATAGACCCCGATTATTGGCAACAGCGGTTTAAAGACTATCTTGCTGACACAGAGTGGGTTAAAGACATATTACAAAAGGCAGGCCTATGAAATTTAAGAGCGACATTGATATTGACTTTGGTAACAGAGATACGGCACTGCGACATTTACAGCATACGCCTGCAGGGATTGTTCGCGATGGTAAACTAATAAAGCATAATACAGGTGTGTATGCCACAGACATTCCCACAGATCCATTTACCGGCATTGCCAGCATAGATCACAAGTTGGCAGAAGACTTGGGCTACATGAAGTTGGACTTGCTGAATGTATCTTTATATACGCAGATAAAGAATGAACAACATTTAACAGATCTCATGTCACAAGAACCCATATGGGATTTATTGCTAGACCCTGGGTTCTGTAGCCTGTTAATACACATTGGCGCACACCATGATCTATTATTAAAGTGCCCCGAACCTGTGAATAGTATTCCCAGAATGGCTATGTTTTTGGCCTTGATACGCCCAGGTAAACGTCATTTAGTTGGTCGTACTTGGCAAGAGATCAGTAAAACAGTATGGAACGCTACTGACGAATACACATTTAAAAAGTCGCATTCAGTGGCTTATGCACATCTAGTTGCAGTACACATGAACCTAATCTGCGAACAAATCAGTCAGGGCTACAGTTAAACTACCTTGCGTACTAGGGTTATGCTACGGCGTTTGCTACGCTTCATGGCCATTTCTTTAAGGCTAACTTGAGGTCCTACTTTAACCTCAACGTCTTTGCTGTTCATAGTTTTAACACAGAACTTGAACTGACTCCACTCGGCTTTTAAGAACACGTTGATGGGGATAATCCTATTACTTTCCCACCACCAAGTATCGCCCAGGGCCAGGAACAACACCTTTTGCTCGGGTGTTCGTAAGCCTGCGAAATCGTAGATTGTAGTAATCTGTTCATCGGCGTTTTGTATTATTCCCAAGTATTCGTTGCCCCCATATGTCAATAGGGTCAAATAAGGGTATTGTTCAAGTAGTTTTTTTATTTCGTCCACGTTTTATTTATGGACATATCAAAAGTGGATTTTACTTTTAACTTGCGCTAAATATGTAAAAGAATATGAAATGATAACAGTCAAAGCCTACATCTACCCCAATACCGCCGAGGTACAAGTATTTGACCCCAGCATATTTTCAGTAAGGAATCGTATTGTGTATAGCCGTCCAATTAAAGTTTATCAGGGTATAGATAATCCTGTACAAGTCATAGTTAAGAATCAAGATCAAAAAGCAGTAAATCTTACAGGATATACAGTACAGGCCCAGATACAAGACCCCACCAATGAAGTCACAATCAATACTTATGCAGTCACATTTGCTAATATTGCTACAGGCCTAGGAACTTGCACATTGGATGCAACTACATTGAGTAGTCTAGAAAATAGATTTTACAAATTGACCTTTAGAACAATTAAAACTAGTGATAATTCTCAACAACCCGTTTATGTTGACGATAACTATAGTGTACCATTGGACCTAGAGATATTACCAGCTTATTACAGCGTCACTGCAGCAGTTCCTAGCACCGACGATATTGTATTTGATGGAGGTGTGCTATGACCATTGCTAACGTAAATTTAAGACAAGTACTACTAAAGCGTGGTAACACCAATATTACTAGTGCTTACACTGGTCCTGTTGGTGAGATAGTGATTGACACAACTGCCAACAGCATACGTGTACAAGATGGTGTAACTGCCGGCGGCCACTTGATTGCCACAACAACAAGTAGTTCTAATATTGCCAGTGGTGCATTTTATGCCAACGTAGATCAAACTACCGGGCAAGTTAACATACAAGGTAATCTAATTCCATCTGCTAATGCGGTATACAGCATTGGGTCAAACACACAACAATGGAAAAATATTTATACAGCAAGTAACGTCTATATTGGTAATCTAGCATTAAGTAATGTTGGCGGGCAATTAGCCATTAATGGTACTGTGGTCAGTGGCACATTTTCAAATTCCAACGTGGCCAGTTACTTGCCAACAAGTAGTATCATAACTGGCATTAATGCCAATGTCACTGCAGCCAATGCGGTCATTGCCACACTGGCCAACACCAATGCCAATGTTACTGCGGCCAACGCCGTTATACTTTCCCATACTAATTCATTGATAGCAGCCAACGCAGCCATTACTGTCGCCAATACTGCACTAAAGACGTATGTTGACAACAGGTTTAGTACTCTAACAAACGGTGCATCTGATGCCCTAGATACCCTGCTGGAAATTGGATCTGCATTAGGAAATAATGTTGGCTTCTCGTCAACAATAGTAACTTGGTTGGGTAATATAAGTGCCAACGTTACTGCAGCCAACGTAAACATATCTACATTGCAAAGCAATGCTGGTGTGCAAGCAGCCGCCATCGCTGCAGCCAACGCACGTATACAAACACTAGATGCCAACGTTGGTAGTTTTTATACCTATGCCAACACTACGTTTATTACCACTACCGGTACATATTCAAATACCAACACGGCGGCCTACTTAACTATAAGCACAGTAATCTCTGGAATTAATGCCAATGTCGTTGGCGCCAATACCGCAATAGTAACTGCCAACACCGCAATGAAGACGTATGTTGATGCAGTCACCACTGCTTGGACTGCAAATGCATCAACTCAATTGAGTCAAATTACTGCAGCCAATACAAATATATCTGCACTACAAGCCAACGTTGGTAGTTTTTACACTTGGGCAAATACAAATTTTGATACAAGTAATTATGGTAATGCCAACGTAATTTCTTATTTGAGTAGTTACTACACTTGGGCTAATGCCAACGTGGCAGGACTAAGCAGTCAGATCACAGGCGCCAACACCGCAATAGTAACTGCCAACACCGCAATGAAGACGTATGTTGATGCAGTCACCACTGCTTGGACCGCCAACGCTGGCTCCCAGGCCAATTCTTTACTTGGTGCTAATGCAGCCATTGTAACTGCTAACACAGCGTTGAAAGGTTATGTCGACACACAACTTAGCACGTTGACCAATGGTGCCTCGGCGGCCCTAGATACTCTGTTGGAAATTGGATCAGCATTGGGCAACAACGCCAACTTCTCGGGTGTGATGGTTACTTGGTTAGGTAACGTAACTGCAAACATCACTGCAGCCAACACCAATATATCTACAGGCGCTACAAACATATCTGCGCTACAGGCCAACTTAGGTGCAACGCAAATATGGGCCAATGCCAACATTGCCAGTCTTACTGCCAATTTGGGTAGCACACAAATATGGGCCAATGCCAACATTGCCAGTATTAACACAAACTTAGGTGCAACGCAAATATGGGCCAATGCCAACATTGCCAGTCTTACTGCCAATTTGGGTAGCACACAAATATGGGCCAATGCCAACATTGCCAGTCTTACTGCCAATTTGGGTAGCACACAAATATGGGCCAATGCCAACATTGCCAGTTTAAACAACAGTATCATTGGAGCCAATACTGCTTGGCAATCAAATGCAGCCGCACAACAGGTGCAGATCAATAACATAGTCACAAATGCCAATGCCAATGCTGCAGCCTACCTAGCGTCCGGAAATGATTCTACGATAACAAGTTTGCAAAATTCAATTGTTTATATTCAAGGAACATTGAGCGGAATACCCGGGCAAGCTCTTGCTACTTCGGCTCAACTTGATGCAGCAAATGCAGCCATTATAGGTGCTAATGTAGCATGGCAAGCAAACGCAGCCGCTCAGGCAGGACAAATAACTGGAGCCAATGCCGCAATAGTCTCTGCCAACACCGCATTAAAGACGTATGTTGACACTCAATTAAGCACATTGACCAATGGTGCCTCGGCGGCCCTAGACACGTTACTGGAGATTGGTACTGCTCTAGGTAACAACGCCAACTTCTCGGGTGTGATGGTTACTTGGTTAGGTAACGTAACTGCAAACATCACCGGAGCCAACGTAAACATATCTGCATTGCAAAGCAATACTGGGGCATTGCAGAACCAAATAACCGGTGCCAATGCCGCAATAGTTACTGCCAACACTGCAATGAAGGCGTATGTTGATGCAAATACACTATCACAAGCTGCATCAATTAATTCACTCAATACTGCTCAAGTGAACCTTAGCGGACAGTTTGCCAGTCTCGTAATCGGAGCCAATGCAAATACTGCGGCATACTTGACCACATCAACAGGTAACATTGCGGCAGGTAATGTTACTATTACAAATAAGATTACAGCTAACTCTATATCGGTTACTAGTGTTGTACAATACGCTAATTTGACTACAACCCAAATAAACGCAATATCTCCAACATCAGGAGGAATGACAGTGTTTAATTATACAACTGGAAATATACAAGTGTATAATGGTACCAAATGGGCTAATATAACCTTGTCATAATAGTTGACCTTGCTCCGAGTTTCCTATATAATAGTAGGATGCTTAACTCAATTCTTGACACAGTAACCAGTTTGCTTCCTGGAAAAAGGAAAACAAACTCGGTGTCGGGATGGATCAGTTTTAATGCCGTCTGCTGTCATCACCGTGGGGAGTCGCCGGACTCTCGAGGCAGAGGCGGCATTATCACCAATGCCACAGGCAGCATCAGTTACAGTTGTTTTAACTGCAATTACACCGCCAACTACACACCAGGCAGGCACCTAAACTACAAGTTCCGTAAACTACTGACGTGGTTGGGTGCCGACGAAAATACTGTCAAACGACTGGTCATTGATGCTATACGTATCAAGGAACTAGTCGAGCCCGAATCAGTAGAAGCACCACGAGAAGAAATAGTATTCAAACCAAGGCCCTTACCTGAACAAGCACAGACCTTACAAGCCTTACACACATTCTATGAACTAGCCAACAATAACACCACAGTACCACGTGAGTTCCACGATGCAGTAATTTATGCAGCCAGTAGAAAAATTGATCTGACTCGGTACGACTGTTACTGGACTCCGGAACGGGCTTATAACTTACATAAACGATTGATCATTCCGTTCACTTGGCAGAATGAGGTCATTGGTTATACTGCCCGTGCTGTTTACGATGATGTCAGTCCCAAGTACTACAGTCAGTACGACACCGACTATGTGTACAATGTGGATCGGCAACGTAACGATTCTAAATTTGTCGTTGTGGTTGAAGGTCCAATCGACGCAATGGCCATAGATGGTGTAGCAATACTCAGCAACGAGTGCAGTGAAGTGCAAGCAGACATTATTGACAGTTTAGCACGTGAAGTTATTGTAGTACCCGACAGAGATCGTGCAGGCGTAAAACTAATTGACAGTGCTTTGGAATATGGATGGCATGTGAGCTTTCCTGTATGGCAAGAAACTTGCAAAGATGTTAGCGAAGCTGTTGAGAGGTATGGAAAATTGTTTGTGCTCAAGAGCATCATTGCGGCACGTGAAACCGGCAGGTTAAAAATTGAACTAAAAAAGAAGCGATTAAATACGATATGACAAAAGAATACACACGAGAATTACAACAGTTATTTTTAGAAATGATGATGCAGGATGCATCAAGTTATGTGCGTGTACAAAACATTTACAAACCTGAACTCTTTGATCGTAGTCTACGCACTACGGCAGAGTTTATTAAAGAACACACAGAAAAACACAAGACATTACCCAGTTATGAGCAGATCAAAGCCACTACCGGAGTAGACTTAAAGCCGGTGCCTGAACTAAATGAAGGGCATTATGACTGGTTTATGACTGAGTTTGAATCTTTTATTCAATTGAAAGCCGGAGAACAAGCAGTACTACAATGTGCTGACTTATTAGAAAAAGGCGAGACTAATGGTATCTTAAAGATAATGAAAGAGGCTGTAGAAATCAGTCTGACCAAAGACATGGGTACAGATTACTTTGCTGACCCTGCGGCACGTATTAACAAATACTTCAATAGTGGTGGACAGGTTAGCACAGGTTGGCCGCAGATGGATCGATTGTTGTATGGCGGATTTAGTCGTGGCGAGCTAAACATCTTTGCCGGTGGATCGGGATCGGGTAAGAGTCTTGTGATGATGAACATTGCACTCAGTTGGTTACAAGCCGGCCTTAGTGGAGTTTATATCACATTAGAACTTAGTGAAGAACTCACAAGTCTGCGTACCGATGCCATGTTGACCAGCATGGGCACAAAAGACATCCGCAAGGATATTGAGACCACTGAACTAAAAGTACGCATGGTGGGCAAGAAGGCCGGCAAGTATCGTGTTAAAGCATTGCCAGCGCAGAGCACAGTAAATGATATTCGCAGTTATTTAAAAGAAGTACAAATTCAAACAGGAATTAAAGTTGACTTTGTCATGGTTGACTACTTGGACTTGGTTATGCCAGTATCAGTTAAAGTTAACCCCAACGATCAGTTTATCAAAGACAAATATGTAGCAGAAGAATTGCGTAACTTGGCCAAAGAACTAGGTGTACTGTTAGTAACTGCATCGCAACTTAATCGTAGTGCAGTCGAAGAAGTTGAATTTGACCATAGTCATATTGCCGGCGGTATCAGTAAGATCAACACAGCAGACAATGTGTTTGGTATCTTTACAAGTCGTGCTATGAAAGAACGTGGGCGTTATCAAATACAATGTATGAAGTCGCGTAGTTCGACCGGAGTTGGGCAAAAGATTGATCTTGAATACAACATCGAAACCATGCGTATCACAGATCCTGGCCTAGACAGTAACGACACGGGCTTTGGTCCACCTAAAGCCTTAAACATCATGGATCAAATCAAAGGTGGCACAGATGCACCTAAATTAGAACGTGCCACAGGCACTCCTGTGTGGGAACAATCCAACCCTGGTGGTGAAGTACAGAGCAACAAACTCAAGAGCATGTTGGCCGGACTAAAGTCAAAAGCAGAATGACCACCACCTGCCCATTATACACCAAAGGATTGTATATTGAAAAGTTAAACGCTTCGGAAGCGCAGGTGAGTATGTGTTGTTTCCAAACTTCAAGTCGGGCTGCTTATACCAATATTAATTTTGATAATAATCCTTATCTTGAGTCACTGAGAAATAAGTCAAGCACCCAAGACAAAATAAAAGAATGCGAGGGTTGTTGGCAGAATGAATCCATTGGCAATCAAAGTTATCGCCAAGGCCAGATTGCAGCGTTTGACCAGCTGGGCATAGCAGTTGATGGATCTACGGATTTGGTCAGTATGACATACAACTGTCAGAATACCTGTAATTTAAAATGCATAACTTGTGGTCCACGTTTTAGTTCGCTATGGGCACCCGAATATAAAAAACTAAACTTAAAAATAGCACTACCAAAAACTATAAAAAAATCTTACTCTTTAAACAATCGTTGCTACGAAGATTTAGATTTCGCCAAATTGCGACTACTGCATTTTCAAGGTGGAGAGCCATTTCTAACCAATGACCATGAAAATCTATTAGAGAAGGCAGCTCAAGACGGTAGCATACAAAATTTAACAGTGAGTTACAATACCAATGGAACTATATTTCCTTCAGAACGTACGATTGAGCTCTGGCGTCAATGCCACATGGTCAAAATTTTCTTTAGCATAGATGCCATTGGCAAACAGTTTGAATACATACGCTTTCCGGGCGTATGGTCCCAAGTAGAAGAAACCATGTTGCGTATTCGAAACATTGGGCTCCATAATATTTGGATAGAGTTGGGAGTTACAGTTAGTCTTGCCAACGTGTTTTATCTACAAGACATAATTGATTGGAAAAACCAAATCATGCCCGTCACCAACTTGGGTGATGCTGTGGGCATGTATATAAATTTTACAGGACCAGTGGGACATGGCGGTGTAGTGCTGGACCTTGTCAACGCCAACACAGTATTACAACAGCGTATCTTGTCATATACTGCCACACTGACAGATCATAACATGGCCAATTCTATTCGGCGGTATATCAAAAACTGCCAACCAAACAATGATTGGATCGAGTACTTGGATAACTTGGATGTACTAAGAAATACCAATTGGCGTACTAGTCTGTCTCAATTAAGCGACAAAAGTCTGGCAAGTAATCTTTAATAGAGATATTTTTAACACCATCTTGCTTTTGAATCTCGACTAGTGCTCGAGCAAAATCTTTGTCGTCTTGCTCGGTGTGTGCCCCGATAATAAATTCAAGGTCTTTAGTATGACCAAACTTATCAAATATCTTCTGCTTTGCATTTGCCGGCAATGCCCCGGGCCTAAAGTATCGGGGAGTAATAACTGGGTTATAATGATATTTTAGTCCTTGCTCATTAAACCACTCAGTGGTCTCATGATGATACAATGCGTTTAAATTGCTTATAGTATAGTTGGCACTTATGTTGTCAGTTATGGTTCTAAAAAAACTTAGGTTATCTAACAATAAATCCCATTTAAGCGGAAATCTCATATATTCAAATACTGGACCAACTCCATCTATACTTAGACCTATGTGTACATTTTTAAATTGTGCCAGTAAATCTTTATGACGTTGGGTCAACGCCACAGATCCATTTGTAGTAATAGAAATAAAACATTTAGTATTATCATGTTCGATTAGTTTTTCTAAAATGTAGAAATTTGCTTTTTCATACAATGGCTCTCCGCCCACTAGTGTCAAGGTAACTAACTCTTTAAAATTTAACTTTTTATCTATATCTTCATATGACATTGACTTGGGAGCGATTGGTTTAAGATTCAATTTGACTTCTAGCGGCGCCCAGGCGCTGGATGCATAAGAGCCGCAGGTGACACAAGTAGAATTACAGGTGTTGCTGGTGCCGTTTTTGACCATTATGGTCTTGTACTTTCCCTCACGAACGTCTGACTCAATGATATTGATATCACGATCCCAATAAAAATCTAATGCTGAGTTTTTAAGGTTACGATCACTGACAAGCCCGGCATCTTCTAGATTCCAACACGCCGAGCAAAACGGAGATCTTTCTCCTGCTAAAATGCTGGTTTTTATAGATTCTATGTTATAATTACGGGGTAGTAAACAGCAGTGAGTTTCGTTTCCGGTGGTGAATTCGCGCCCAAAAAACGGCAATACGCAAAAATAGTTGTTCATAGAAATATTTATCAAGACATCTGTATCTATAAATTATATAACAACTAAATATAACATAAATTGGAGCAAATCTTGCAGAAGCGCACCCGTAGCATTTTAGAAGAACTCAGCAGCATGAGCGTACAACGAGACAAGAGCAGTCTCATTGAGAGCCGTGCTAACAACGTGATTTCCAGTGCTATAAACCTACTGAATTATATTCGAGAGAACTATGACGAAGATCAAGCATTAGAGCTGGAACGTCGTCTTTTAAACAGTATACGCAGCCAAGATCCCCAAAAATTCACACGCGGAGTACGGAGACTAGGCAAAAATGAAAATTAACGCATTACTAACAGAACGAGCTATCATACAGGAACAAATACTTGCAGATAGCACATATCGAGAGTTTTATAAGTTGGGTATTCTATTACGAGAATACGCCATGGATCAACAACAAATTCAACAGTTATTCCGACAAGTAGCCGATGGTGCTGCCGCAGGCGGT
>Ga0214919_10004634_pt1 | contig 20008 bp, 17 predicted proteins | sample LL1503_MetaG_FD_177994 | JGI IMG/M metagenome (GOLD analysis project Ga0214919, IMG submission 177994) | Freshwater microbial communities from Lake Lanier, Atlanta, Georgia, United States - LL-1503 | ecosystem: Environmental > Aquatic > Freshwater > Lake | place: USA: Georgia | collected...
ACAAGAGAAATTAGTCCTTTAAGAAAAGCAGCAGATGCTATTGTACTAGATAATACTCAACTTACCATGGAAGAGCAGTTGGAATTTGCTCTTCGATTGATTTGATATTTTTTAAAATTCTCTAGACATCAAATTCGTTCTTAATTTCATCCATCGTTTTTATTGTTGAATAGAATGAGATCAACTTAATAATTACATTTTCTACCATTGTATCTGGACAACTAGCGCCACTTGTCAACAATATTTTAATTGGATTTTTATTGGTTAGAAAATTAGTAGATATCGTATTTTCCTTTTTATGAAAATTATAATGTTCAACCGATGATCGAGACTTAATTCTATTTTCTCCATCAATAAAATAAGTAGGTAGTTTTTCCTCACACAATTCAACTAAATGAGATGTATTACTACTATTGTATCCTCCAACAACAATTGCTAGATCAGCAGGTTGCTTTAATAATCCATAAACAGCTGATTGATTGTCATTGGTTGCATAACATAGGGTATCTCGAGTCTCTGCAAATCGTTCAGAAATGGTTTCTTCATTTAACTGATAGTGGTTTATCATTAACTCTTTTAGGTAATCTGCAATAGCCTGTGTATCGCTGGCTAGCATCGTGGTCTGATTTACTACTCCAAATCTTTGAAGATCTTTTTTAATATCAAATCCATCAGAATATCTACCAGAAAATTCGTCGTAAAAATCACTTTCATTTTTTTCTCCGGTAATATATTTTCCTAAAAGAATAGTTTCCTTCATATCATTGACCACAACAGTAGGAGTATTAAATGCAGCATGTGAAAAAGTAGCTCTTGTTTCTTCATGGGTTGGTTTTCCATGAATAATAACACTGTATTGTTTTTGAGCAATCTGTTCACTACGATTCCAAACTTTTTCTACAAAAGGGCAGGTAGTATTGTACTGCTCAGTTTTAATACCGATATCTTTTAATTTTTTTTCTATTGCTAAAGTTGTACCAAATGCTGGAATTATTACTACATCCTCACTAGTGATTGATTCAAAGGGGATAATTTCTTTACCATTGGTATCCTGCATAAACTGAATACCTCTTTGTTTTAAATCTGCATTAACCTGAGGATTATGAATCATTTCACTCAATAAAAAAATCCTTTTCCCAGGATTTTCTTCAATGGTTCTAAAGGCAATATCAATTGCATTTTCAACACCAAAACATAATCCAAAATGACGAGAAAGGAAAATTTGAATTGGTCCGAAGTCGAGTAGGGTGGGACTAAAATCTTTCTTCATTTTGTCCTTTACTTTTCGACTATTCTTAACTGCAGCTATTAAATTACTTCTATAAATTGCTGGAACATTGAATTGTTTCATAATGAATACTATTGCGTTTTCAAAGATACAATGTTGTGGTCTATTTTTGTGGGGATGATTTGTCAAAAAACCATCATACTTTAGAGTATTAATTTCTTATAAATTTTAAAATACCTTGTTAAAGAGGGTGTTTTTTCAATTGCAATTAACTTCATCTTATCATCGAATCAACGTTTTTCTTTTATGATATTTAAAAAAGCAGATTGGATCAAAAATACCGATGTATATGAGGTGAATATTCGTCAATATAGTCTGGAAGGTACTTTCAAGGCTTTCGAAAAGCATTTGCCTAGATTAAAAGATATGGGAGTATCCACCTTGTGGTTTATGCCAATTACACCGATTTCTCAAAAACTCAAAAAAGGTTCAATGGGCAGTCCGTATGCCTGTAGTGACTATATCTCTATTAATCCTGAATTTGGCAATTTGGAAGATTTCAAATCAACCGTAAAAATTGCGCAGGGGTTAGGATTTAAAATAATAATTGACTGGGTGGCAAATCATACAGGATGGGATCATGTATGGACGATTACTCATCCTGAATATTATAAAAAAGACATAGCGACTGGAGATTTTAAAATTGCAAGTGGTATGGATGATATCATTGAACTAGATTATGATAATCCAAGCTTAAGAGCATCAATGATTGATTCAATGAAATATTGGATTACTGAATGTGGTATCGATGGATTCCGTTGCGATTTAGCTTTTTGGGTTAGATTGGATTTTTGGATGGAGGCAAGAGCAGAACTTGAAAAAATCAAAACTTTATTTTGGTTAGCGGAAAGTGACCCCTTAGAAAATCCAGATTATTACAACGCTTTTGATGCTTGTTATACTTGGACATGGATGCACCAAACTGCAGATTTTTATAAGAATCATCAGAATAAAAATATACTAGATGGTATATTAAATCGATATAATCAAAATGCAAACAAGGAAAATATAAAATTATGGTTCACCTCTAACCATGATGAAAATAGTTGGAATGGAACTGAATATGAAAAATATGGCGAAGCAGCGAAAGCCTTTGCTGTTCATAGTTTTACATGGGAAGGGATACCATTAATCTATAGTGGTCAAGAGTTGCCCAATTTAAAAAGATTAGAATTTTTTGAAAAAGATACAATTGATTGGACTGAAAAATTTGAATTGCATGATTTTTATAAAACCTTATTGAAACTAAGAAAAGAAAATCCTGCGCTAAGAGCGGGTGATGAAGAATCAATCACTGTTATTTTGCATACAAATTGTGAAAATAATATTCTAGCTTATCTTAGAAAAAATGATGAGCAAGAAGTATTGGTACTATTAAATTTTAGCAGTCAATTAGTTGAATTTTCAATAATAGATGAAAAATTAAGAGGTAATTTTAAAGATGTTTTTACTGAAAGAAATTTTGATTTTACAGAAATTAAATCATTTGAAATTATCCCATGGGCTTATAAAATTTTTGAAAAATAGTAATTTCTAATAAAAATTCTATTACAATTTAAAAAGGCGCATTGGAATCAATGCGCCTTTTTAAATATGTGTAAATGTTTTAATCCAAAGTTATTGGATAGTCATACAAACCATCATATCCAGGATAAAATCCACTGATCGTGATAGACTTAATATTATTCAATGCCTTGGTCAAATCTTCTATTGTTTTGATTTCTGTGTCATCTACTTTTACGATGATGAATCCATCTCTCATTCTTGTTTGATCGCTTAAAGCACCATCGGTAATCTTCTTCACCACTACACCTCCAGGTATACCATATTCTTTTGCCTTTTTGGGATTTAAATTAATGAATTCAGCACCCAGTTTTGACATTACTGAATTATCACTTTTTACTAATTCAAAATTTCCTGCTTTGTTTTTTAAAGTGGCTACAATTGTTTTATCTGAACCATTTCTTGAATAAACCACAGTCACTTTATCACTAGGTTTGTACCGCGTTACCAATTCCTGTAGTTCAGAGGGAAGTGTTACCGCTACGCCATTAACAGACTTAATGATATCACCCTTTTTCAATCCAGCATCTGCTGCTCCACTATTAGCAGAAACTTCAGTGATTACTAAACCATCTCCCTTGAAGTTTAGGTTCATTCTTGCTCTTACCTCTTCAGATATATCATTGGTATTGTATGTTGCCACACCTAAATAACCTCTTTGAACATTGCCATATTTGATAAGATCATCTACTACTTTTTTTACAATGTTAACAGGAATTGCATAAGAATAACCTGAATAATATCCTGTTGGAGATGCTATTGCTGAATTAATGCCAATCAACATTCCGTTGGTGTTAATGAGTGCACCACCACTATTACCCTGATTAACGGCCGCATCTGTTTGAATGAAAGATTCTACAGGTGAGTTAGTTTTGGTTCCTTTATTTAGTCCAAGGCTTCTGGCCTTTGCACTTACGATCCCAGCGGTAACGGTAGTTTCTAAATTTAAAGGGTAGCCCAATGCCAATACCCATTGACCAATTTTTACTTCATCAGAATTTCCATAAAGTAAAAATGGCAGTCCTGCTTCTTCAATTTTTATAACCGCTAGATCATACGCTGCATCTGTGCCAATTACCTTTGCTTTGTATGATTTTTTATTACTTAAAGTAACATCTAATTCATCTGCATTTTCAACAACATGATTATTGGTAACAATGTAGCCATCCGAACTAATGATTACTCCAGATCCTGATGCCTTTTGTTCAGGGACATACCCTCTTTGATTACCAAAAAATTGTTCCATAATATCGTCTCCAAAAAAATCACTAAATGGACTTTTTGGACGCTGATTTTTTGGTAAATTATTATTTACCTGCTTCGCATTCGTTTTAGTTTTAATATGAACTACCGTTGGCAAAGCTGCAGCAGCTGATTGAGTAAAATCTACAGCCCCCGGAGGATTTACGGAATTATTTTCCGTTAACTTGGCAAATTTGTAATTAGAGGGAATTACTCCTGCTTCCTGACCTCCGTAAGTTTTGGAATATTTTAAATAGCTGTTGTAGGTCAACATAACTCCGAATGCGGTAACGGCACTAATGGTAACTGTCAATAGAACCTGTTTAATTTTCATAATTAATAAGATTTTTATTCAGTGATAAAATTTATAATAATCAATTTTCATGCCTTAGATTACAAAGTAACGATGCCATGACAATTTGCAAATTGTACACCATCATCTTTAACAATTTATTAGGAGGCAAAAGCATGATAAATTTACAGATTTATTAAAAAATTCATGGTATCAATTCCATCTGCATAATCACTCAATCTAGGTTGTTGTGCTTTTCCAAAAGGGATATCAAGACCAACAATACACTGGATTTCCTGATGATTTTTTAAATTTTCTAGTACAGTTTCTTTGTTCTTATAAAAACCATAGTTTAGTTGACTAATAGGTGAGAAAATCGAATCATTTTCAACCAATAAGGTACTCTCATTGGTCATATAGTAACGTTTATTCATCAATTGAATGGATAAGTTATAATCGTAGTTATTTTTATATTTATGATGGTCAGCGAAATATTTATATCGGTGAAAAGACTGAATCAAGGGTAGGAAGTCATACTCTTCTGGAACATAAATTTTAGTGACATTTCTACATCCCAAACCAAAAAATACATGAATGTCATCTGACAATTTTTCCAGTATTTCATTTGTTTCAGTCCCGTCAAGAATTGCGATTGAAGTCCGATTTTTGCGAATAATACTGGGATATTTTGAAAAATATTGCTCAAAATAACGTGCACTGTTATTACTTCCAGTAGCGATATAGGCATCGCAGCCCTTCAATAAACTGGCAAATTGGATGGATTGTTTTATTTCACTATCCCAATAATACATCTTTAGCACCAAATGTTTTAGCAGTTGATTGTCTTTATCAGATAATTTTATGGTTTGATGGTGTCCACTAATAAACACTGCCAAAAAATCGTGAAATCCAACCATCGGAATATTACCTGCCATTACAATTCCTACATTTTTAGGTGAGGGTGGATCAGTAATTGGGTAATCAATAACCCATTTGAGTAGTTCATACTTACTTAAATAACGTTCAATGATATTATTAATAGATAAATCGATGAATTCTGAGGTAAACCAGCCATTGTGAATAGAGGCAGTCTTTTTTACTAGCTGCCATTCTTCAGAATTTGCCAATAAATATTCTTTGAGTTTAATTAATATCTCGATTCGATTTTGTAATTTCATTCTTAACTTCTTAATTTTGTTAACAAATTTCGCATTAACTTAACACTAAATCAAAACAAATGGCTATTAAAATAACAGATGAATGTATTAATTGTGGAGCATGTGAGCCTGAATGTCCTAATAATGCAATTTATGAAGGTGGTGTTGAATGGTCTATCGCAGATGGTACTACTGTAAAAGGTTCTTTCACACTTCTTGATGGATCAGCTGTTGATGCTGACCAAAGAAATACGCCCGTAAGTGCTGACACCTACTATATTACACCAAATAAATGTACAGAGTGTCAGGGTTTTCACGAAGAGCCTCAATGTGCAGCTGTTTGTCCTGTTGATTGCTGTGTTCCAGATGATTTGTACAAAGAAACGGTGGATGATTTGATGGCTAAAAAAGCCAAATTGCACATCTAGTAAAAGTATAAATAAATCATTATTTATACAAAATAGGTTTGTGTTCTATTAAACTCTGATTTTTTTTATTGTTTTATAAAATTATTTAGCGAGTATATCGGAAGATATGTTCGCTTTTTTTTAAAAATATTATTAAAATATTTTATATATGAAAAAAAATCTTCTTTTAATAGCTACTGTAGTTTTTTTTACAAATATTTCTTGCAATACCAAAAAGAAATCAACTACTCCAATAGACAATTCTTTTTCATTATTGGATACTGATCGATCTTTTTCTAAATTGAGTGAGCAAAAGGGGATTAAATTCGCTTTGATTCAATATATCGACAGCAAAGGTACCTTCTTGAGACCAGGAACTTTACCAATAGTAGGTGGACAGGCTATAAATTATTTAAGTCAATTGGATGACAATTCATTCAAAATGACTTGGGAACCCAAAGGTGGAAGTTTAGCAATCTCTGGTGAATTGGGTTATACTTACGGTATTTATTCTTTAAAACTCAATAATAAAGACAGCGTTTTATATGGCACCTATGTAAGTGTTTGGAAAAAACAATCTGATGGAAATTGGAAATTTGTTCTTCAATCACAAAATGAAGGAATTGAGTAATATCGTATAATAATTAGCCTATTATTCAAATAACCATATACTTGGTTCAACCCAAATTTCGTTACTTTGTAATCTTAATTATTGTCAACGAATGAAAAAAACAATAGCATTGGTAACGGGTGGTTTTTCTGGAGAAGCTGTTATTTCGTATAAATCTGCCATCACTATTCAAAATAATATGGATCCTGAAAAATGGATTTGTTATTTGATTGATATTTCAAATTCGGGATGGTTCTACACCCAGCCGAATGGAGATAAAGTTGCTATTGATAAAAATGATTTTTCTTTAAGAATAGATGGAAATAAAATACAATTTGACGCTGTCCTGATCGGATTACATGGTAGTCCTGGAGAAGATGGCAAATTGCAGGGATACTTTGATTGTCTTAATATTAAATATACATCTTGTAACACAGCTACCTCAGCTCTAACTTTTAACAAACGGTACACAGTTGCTGTAGCTGCATTTGGTGGAATTAAAGTAGCTAAATCTCTTCATCTTTTCAAAAATTCACCTTTTGAAATAAAGGAAATTCTTTTAAATCTAAAATTGCCGGTTTTTGTAAAACCAAACAATGGAGGAAGTAGTATTGGAATGAGTAAAGTCAATTTTGAAAATGATTTGCCTCAAGCAATTGAAAAAGCATTCAATGAGGATGACCAGGTTCTAATAGAAGAATTTATTAAAGGAAGAGAATTTACCATTGGTGTTTTTAAAACAAAAGGTAAGGTCATTGCTTTACCTATCACAGAAATAATTACTACCAAAGAATTTTTTGATTATGAGGCTAAATACAACGGAGCTAGCCAAGAAATAACACCAGCAATTTTGGAGGAATCGATTGCAGAAAAAATACGAATCGCTGCTATAAAGGCCTACTCAATTTTCAATTGCAATGGAGTAATAAGAATTGATTTTATTTACGATGAATCTAGTGGTGAACCTTATATGTTAGAAATAAATACGGTACCTGGACAAAGTGAAGCAAGTATTATACCTCAACAAGTAAAAGCAATGGGGTGGACCTTAGAAGATTTTTATTCTAGCTTAATTGATGAATGTTTAATTTAATTGTAGTAATTTTTTCTAATAAAATAATGATGGCATTTACGTTTTAAATAGTAATTTAATTTAATTTTTTTTCTGTGTTCAAATTTATCACCAACAAATCGATCTGGGTAAATCTAATAGCAGCCATTACCCTGGCTATATTGCTAATCTTTTTATTACTTGAATTATTAGGTTGGATTACCAAACATGGAGAATATTTAACTGTCCCAGGCTTAATTGGAAAGGATTACAAACAATCTATTGTTTTACTTGAAAGTAAAGGGTTCGATGTAATCATTCAAGATTCTATTTACAATGATACCCTATCCCGCGGAACAATTATTAAACAATTACCTGATTCAAATTCTACTGTAAAAATTAATCGTACGGTTTATTTAACAGTCAATAGATATATTCCTCCAATGGTAATCATGCCCTCTTTAGAAGGTAAGAGTTTTGGATTTGCCTTAGAACTGTTAAAAAGAAATCATTTGCTATTGGGAGATACTATTATGAAAGCGGATTTTATGCAGGGTACCATTTTGGAACAAAATTACAAAGGATACAGGATTCCACCCGGAAATAAAGTACAGTGGGGTAGTAGAATTAGCTTAGTGATCGCTGGTGGGCTGATGGATCAAGAAACGATGGTGCCAGATTTGGTTGGTTTAACTTATGGCGAAGCAAAAGCTCAACTAGATTTATTAGGAGTTAATATTGCTGCAGTTATTACTGAAGGGTTAGTTACTGATACCTTATCAGCATTTATTTACAAGCAAAGCCCTGAAACTATGGATGAAGAAAAAAGACCTTTATTTATTCGTTCAGGTCAATTAATGGATTTATATATTTCTTCTGTAAAAAAATCACCAACAGATACTGTTCAATCACAGATAAAAAAATAATAAAATGACAAACATATCGATTGACGAATTAAAAGACAGAATGAGTGCTGGGGAGAAATTGAATATTTTAGATGTAAGAGAGCCTCATGAAAATACTGAATTTAACATTGGGGGAATATTGGTTCCTCTTGGACAAATACAAACAATGCAGTTAGATGAAATTGAAAATTTAAAAGATGAGGAACTGATTGTTTATTGCAGAAGTGGTAATAGGAGTGGACAAGCATGTTTAATACTAGCCGCAGCTGGATTTTCGAATGTGAAAAATTTAATTGGAGGGATGCTTCTTTGGAGAGAAAAATTTCAACTCTAATTTACAAACTAATATTAATTCCTAACATACCATTAATAGGGGCCATTGGAAAATAATAATTTTCAGTAGTCAAACCTCCGTAAACATAACTAAAAGTATAACCATTCGATTCATATTTTTTATTGAAAATATTGTTTAACTGTGCTATGAATCGTACTTCTTTTACTACTTTGCATTTTAATAGATAACTAACTTTAATGTCTTGAACATAATATGCATTCAAGCTTCTGCTGTTTTTTTCAGTATTATCTAAAAACTGCCTACCCACATATTTATTTATTAAACTTATTTCTCCATTTTTGATTGGAATAAAATTAATAGTACTTGCAGCTATAATAGAAGGCGAAAATGACAGACTTGACTTTTTATATAAATTAGTAATTTGTCCTCCGTTGTCATAATCATCAATATATTCTGTAAAATCCTTCACCTTATTTTCACTCAACGTAATATTTGCTTCAATATTAAACCATTTTGCGAGCAATAACTTTGATTGTATTTCAATTCCAAATCGATAGCTTTTTGCAATATTACTTCTTGTATAAGCACCTACATCGTTAATTTTACCAGTCAACACAAGCTGGTCTTTGTAATTCATAAAATAAAAATTGGCACCATAATTTATTATTTTACTTTTTCTTTCAACCCCCAATTCAAAATCCTGTAATTTTTCAGATTTTGGCTGCAATAATTTACCTGCTTCAAAATCATCTCTATTGGGCTCTTTCGAACTCATTGCAAAGGATAAAAAAGCCTGCCATTTATCTTTAGTGAAAGTTAAACCAGCTTTAGGGTTTATAAAATTATAATTCGTATGAATTAAAAGACTTGGATTGTCTCTAAATCCATTGATGGTGTAATCAACCTTTCTAAATTGTATATCAAGGAAACTTTGCCAATGTTCAAAAATCTGATGAGTCCATTTGGTATATAAAGAAAAATCATTTTTAAAGGCAGCATGGTTATACCATTGATAATTTGAATTAACTGAAGGTTGAACCTTTGTCCATATAACCTTTCCAAAATTTTTACCATCATATTTATTTAAACCACCACCAATTATTAGTTGTGACTTATTTTTATTGAGTTGAAACGAAAAGATACTTCCATAGAAATTATTATCTAGCCACAACTGTCTTATTAAATCAGATTCAGTTATTATTAGGCTACCGGAATGGAAATCAGGAATTCCATATTTAGATAAATTTTGATTTGCTTTATATTGCTCGTAGTATCCAGCACCTTTAGTAAGAAATACAGCTACATTTGTCTTCCAGTAATTACTTAGTTTGTTATTGTAAAAAAGTTGGTAATGAGTTTGTGTATAATTATCCGTTTCATTTTCATAAGGTTTGTCTGGATGATCTTGACCAGCCGAATTAAAGGTTCTGTCGGTAGTCAACTTACTATCTGGTATCCCATACCAAGATTGATATGTTTTTTCTTTTCCTGAAAATATATTGATGCGAAGGGATGATTTTTTATCAATATAAGCACTGCTAAAATAAAATGACTTAAGACTGGATGAAGCCCTATCTACATATCCGTCACTACTAATCCTGCTTAATCTACCATCAATAGTGAAATGTTTATTTAATATTCCAGTTCCAAATTTGAGGGTATTTTTCATTGTATTAAAGGAACCAACACTATTATTGAATTCAGCATAGGCAGTATCATTGACCTCATTCGTAGAAAGATTGATGCTAGCCCCAAATGCACCAGCTCCATTGCTACTAGTACCGATTCCTCTTTGAACTTGAATACTATTTACAGAAGATGAAAAATCTGGAAGATCAACAAAAAAAGTACCTTGGCTTTCAGCATCGTTGTAGGGTATTCCATTTAAGGTAACGTTGATTCTTGTTCCATCGGTACCCCTTATTCTGATTCCTGTATATCCAATTCCATTTCCAGCGTCCGAATTAACTACAACAGATGGTGTTTGGTTTAATAGATAGGGTAGATCTAAACCAAGATTATTGCTAACAATTTGTTTTTTATTTAGATTGACCTTTGAAAAAGGGGCTTTTTCACTAGCTCTTATTGAGTTTACCTCAATTGGTTGAAGGTATAAAGTATCTATTAATTTGAATGGTTGTTGTGCTTGCGAAAACAATGATACTATAGTAAAAATACTGCCTAATAAAATTTTCATTTTAAAAATTTTTTGGCTGAAATCCAGAGATGAGAATAAAGCGAGCAGGGAAATACCAACGAAAAGTTCATTGAGTATGTGCATTTCTCCCTTCGCAAGTATTATCTTGAGCAGGTTATACGGGTTTTATCTCAGCCTCTCTAAAAGAAGCACCCCGGAAATTCAGACGATGAAAAAGAACAAATAGTATGCAAATGTATTGAAAATTAAATGACATAGTTTAATTACAATTGCTAAATAAAAAAGAAAATATTTATAAATCCTTTGGTTCAGTTAATCTAGCTTAGAAATGTTTCAACAAAAAAATAGCTTAATTACTTATTGTACTTAAGCGAGGAATTTTATGAAAAAAGTACATAAATTTTATTGGAACCATTGCTGCTTTTTTCAATGTTTACAATTTGTTTTTTTAATTATTTAGTAAAAATTTGAATCATAATCAAATAATTGATAAAAATCCATTACTTTTGCACCGCGAAGTAGAGCAGCGGTAGCTCGTCGGGCTCATAACCCGAAGGTCAGAGGTTCGATCCCTCTCTTCGCAACTAACACTGGGCTCACTTTGAGCCCTTTTTATTCTTAGCAACTATTTAAGCTAATGAATTTGATTACCTCCTCCACACTGTCAATTTGCATGCGGTAGTCAAAGTCATATACTTAGACTAATTTTTAAAAATAGGCATGAAATCAGGTTTCGTTAATATTTTCGGAAAGCCCAATGCAGGCAAAAGTACCTTGTTAAACGTCCTAATGGGTGAAAAATTGGCTATTGTTTCGCATAAAGTTCAAACTACTCGACATCGAATCAAAGCTATCCTCACTGACCCTGAATACCAGATTGTTTTTTCAGATACCCCAGGCATCATTGAACCAAAATACAAGCTGCACGAAAAAATGATGCAAGCGGTTAAAGGAAGTTTAGAAGATGCTGATTTGGCTCTTTTAATCACTGATGCAAGAGAAAATCCAGAAGAAAGTCATGCTATTTTTACTTTTCTCAACCTAAAAGCTCCTGCATTGGTGGTCATCAACAAGATTGATGGTGTCAGTGAGGATGATATTAAAACGACCGTCAACTTTTTTAAATCCCAGAGCTATTGCAAAGAGGTAGTACTGATATCAGCACTCAAAAAAAAGGGGATTGATAATTTATTGCAAATAATTATTGGTTTATTACCTGAAGGACCCGCCTTTTATGAAGGAGATGACATTAGTGACCTACCTACTAAATTCTTTGTAAGTGAATTAATAAGAGAAAAAATATTTTTACTTTATGGAGAGGAGATACCCTACCATGCGACAGTATTGGTACAGGAATTTAAAGAAAAATCTACCTTAATAAAAATAGGTGCTGAAATTATCGTACAACGTGACACACAAAAAGGTATTATTTTAGGTGAGGGTGGTAAGATGATCAAACAATTGGGAACCCTTGCTAGAAAGGATATTGAAGAATTTTTAGACAGTAAAGTTTTTTTAGAATTGTTTGTAAAAGTTAGACCTAAATGGAGAGACAATGAAATGCAATTAAAAGAATATGGGTATTAATAAATATTGAATTAATATTCAAAATAGAATACGAAGGATAATAAGTTATCAATTTATTTAAATCAATTATCAATTTACAATGAGTTTTACAGTCGCAATAGTAGGTAGGCCAAATGTGGGAAAAAGTACTTTCTTCAATAGAATGTTAGAGCAAAGAAAAGCAATCGTTGATGATGTCAGTGGAGTTACGCGTGATCGTCAATATGGCGTTGCTGAATGGAATGGAAAATTTTTCAATGTAATTGATACTGGAGGATTTGTTCCAAAAAGTGAGGATATATTCGAAAAAGAAATCCGTAAACAAGTATTGATTGCATTAGAAGAAGCTGATGCAATTATTTTCATGGTAGATGTGGCGACTGGCATTACTGATTTAGATGAATCCATGACTCAATTATTACGTAAAACTTCGAAACCTGTTTTTCTTGTGGTTAATAAAGTTGATAACCATGATCGACTGCTAGAGGCTTCGGAATTTTATAGTCTCGGTATAGAAAAAATACATTTTCTTTCTTCAATTAGTGGAACTGGAACTGGTGATCTATTAGATGATATTACGGATTTAATTGTAGATAAAACAGAACAAATTGATGAAGATCAACTTCCTAAATTTGCTATTATTGGTCAACCCAACGTTGGTAAATCTTCCTTGTTAAATGCATTAACAGGGCAGGAGCGAACCATCGTTAGTGATATTGCTGGAACAACACGCGACACTATTCATACGCACTATAATCTTTTTAACAAAGAATTTATATTAATTGATACAGCAGGAATAAGGCGTAAAGCAAAAGTGAATGAGGACCTAGAATTTTATTCCGTAATTAGAGCAATTAAAGCGGTTGATGAAGCAGATGTATGTATGTTATTATTAGATGCCGAAAAGGGCATTGCAGCGCAAGATCTTTCCATTTTTGCAATGGCTGTAAAAAAAGGAAAAGGTATTGTGGTACTTGTAAATAAGTGGGATGTGATGCCAAAAGAAACCAATACTGCTAGGGATTATGAACTGGAATTGAAAAAAAGGTTTGCCCCCTTTACTGATTTGCCAATCATTTTTATATCTGCTTTGGAAAAAACTAGAATATTTAAAGCGATGGAAATAGCTTTGGAGGTATATGATAATAGAAGGCAAAAAATTGCAACTTCGAAGTTAAATGACATTATGCTAAAAGCAGTTGAAGCGTATCATCCACCAGTAGTTAGAGGTAATCAAGTTAAAATTAAATACGTAACCCAATTACCAGTTGTAGTTCCGTCATTCGCATTTTTCTGTAATTATCCAGATGATGTAAAGACACCTTATAAAAATTATCTTGAAAATCAATTGAGATTAAAATTCAAATTGACTGGTGTACCTGTAAGAGTATTTTTTAGGAAAAAATAAATAGATTTTCTAATGATTAATAATTTCGATTGGTATCGAAATTTTCTAACTCTTTAACTACTTCATTTAAAAAAGTACTCCCAAGTGAACCATCAATAATTCGATGATCATAACTAAGAGATACGTACATCATATGTCTAATGGCTATGCTGTCTCCATGGGATGTTTCAATGACCATAGGTCTCTTTTTAATAACCCCTATTGCCATTATCGCGACCTGTGGTTGATTAATAATCGGAGTTCCCATTATACTTCCAAAGGTTCCGATATTGGTTAATGTAAAAGTTCCATCAGTAGTGTCATCTGGCCTTAATTTTCCAGATCTTGCTGCATTGGCTAATCCGTTTACTTGTTTAGTTAAGCCAACTAAATTTAATTGATCTGCATTTTTAATTACTGGAACTATTAGATTACCATCAGGTAACGAAGTAGCCATTCCAATATTTAGATTCTTCTTAATAATAATTTTGTCTCCTACAACTGAACTACTTAATAATGGGTATTTTTTTATTGATTTTACAATTGCCTCAATAAAGAGGGGAGTGAAAGTGATTTTTTCACCTATTCTACTTTCGAAATCTTTTTTAATTTTCTCTCTCCAATGTACCATATTGGTTACATCACATTCAGCGAAACTAGTTACATGGGCACTGGTATTTTGGCTTTCAACCATATGATGAGAAATCAACTTTCTCATTCTATCCATTTCTATAATTTCAACATTCGCCTTGGAATCATAATTGATCGAAGCTGGAGAAATAATTTCTTCTTTTGATAAATAATTGACCTCCGGTATGAAATTACTATTCTGTGAAGAATTAGAATTATCTAAATTCAATTGATTGCTTTTACTCGCTACATAGGTTAGAATGTCTTTCTTACTTACTCTTCCATCCTGTCCAGTTCCAACTATATTTTCCAATTCAGCCATACTAATACCTTCTTGCTGAGCTATATTAATTACTAGAGGAGAATAAAAACGTACGGTATCATTATCAAAACTTTTTTTGAAGGTTTCACTTTCTGATGGAGGATAATAGGGTACTTCCATTTCAATAGGTTCCTCCTTGTATAATTTGTCTTCATTAGAAGGGGGAATATCCTTTTGAGCAATCTTTATCCCTTCACCTACTCTTATAGTTGCGATAACTTTTCCAATAGGGACTATATCATTCTCTTGATATAAAATTTCTTCTATTACACCTTTTACGGGTGAAGGTATTTCACTATCAACTTTATCGGTAGCTATATCTAAAACAGTGTCATCTTCATTCACAGCATCGCCTGGTTTTTTATGCCACTTTAAAATAGTGGCTTCCATGATACTTTCCCCTAATTTTGGCATTATCAATTCAACTAAAGCCATATTTTCTTTTGTAATTTTAAAATAATAAAAAGCAAAAAAGTCTAAGTTGACACCTTAAATGATTTTATTAATGTTTAAAGATAATTATTTCCTTTTATACTATTCAAAAGTAACTTGAACATATAATTTATTTATTAAATATATATAAGTAAAGTAATTTGTAATAAAATCACTCATCAAATATTAAATAAGGGAGAGGATAAATTTTCGGAGCATATTGAGAGCAAAATTAGCAGTTAGTTCAATGTTTCTTGTACGATCAAAATGAAAAATAAACTTTTCGGTGACAATTTTATCAGTATTACCAACTGCTATCCAAACAGTTCCGACTGGTTTGTCTTTCATTCCTCCATCAGGCCCCATTATACCTGATACAGCAATTGTATAATCAGAATTAAGTGACTCAAGAGCTCCTTTTGCCATTTGAATAACTACTTCCTCACTAACAGCACCTTTTATTTCTAAAACAGATTGATCAACTCCTAAAAGAGATTCCTTTGCCTTGTATGAATAACTTACGATACTTCCGTTGTAGTATGCAGATGCACCCGCTTTTTGAGTCAATAGATGAGCAATATATCCTCCTGTACAACTTTCTGCTGTCGAAATAGTTTTATTTTTCGTTATTAAAAGATTGGCAACTACTTGCTGCATAGGTTCATCTTCATTGGTAACTAGAAATTCTTTAACTTTTTCTTGTAATGAAATAAAGTACTGTTGAATTTCATCTTCTGTAGTTTGCATTTCTAAACCGGTTGAGGATAAACGCAAACGTACCATCCCATAATTTGGCAGATAAGCAAGCTTGATATGTTTAGGTAGCGCTTTTTCAAAATCTTCAATCATATCGGCTATAAAACTTTCTCCTACACCAGCGGTTAATAAAGTACGGTGTGCGATATGAGGAAATTGAAAGTGATTATTTAAAAGAGGAATCACATCATCCAGCATCATTCCTTTCATTTCATTAGGAACCCCTGGCATACTTACAAATATTTTACCTTCTTTTTCGAACCACATTCCTGGAGCAGTTCCTCTTTTATTCAATAAAACTTTACAATTATCTGGAACCTCTGCTTGTTTCAGATTTCTTTCTATTATTGGCCGCTTTAGTATATTGGTAAAAATATTGACAACATTTTGAAGAGCGCCATCATCCACTACCATTTTGCCTGAAAAATATTTACAAAGAAGTGGTTTTGTAATATCATCTGCCGTAGGCCCTAAACCTCCAGTTATTAAGATTATGTCAGCTTGTTTACTTTCTTGATCTAAGGCATTCCAGATTTCATCCCAAACATCACCAACAGCAACGCGTCTAGCTACCCTTATCCCTGATTTATTTAATTGTTGAGCCATCCATACACTGTTGGTATCAATAACTTGACCAATCAGTAACTCGTCTCCAATAGTGATAATGCTAGTTTGTATCATGAATAAAAAAGATAATTTATTTTTTCAAATTTAATGCAAAAATATCATTGATAAATTTTCAAATTTTAGTAAATATATGGAGATAACTTTTCCAAGAATTACCATACAATTGACATTTAATTGTACATTTATCAAAACTATTAAAATGGAAGATCAAAATTTTAAAAATCATGCCAAATTAGTACCCTTATTTCATGGGGCAACAGCACTTTTATTATTGACAGGTTTAATATTAACCTTAGTCAATTTTATTCGTTGTATTTCAAATGATGGTAAGTTGTTGGAGGCTACAATTTTAATGTTTTTGTTTCTTATTGCTTTTTTCTTTTTTTGGTTTATTAGGACCTTCGCATTGGGTGCTCAGGACAGAGCAATCCGCGCAGAAGAAAACCTGCGTTATTTTACACTTACGGGCAAATTGTTAGATAGTAAATTAACATTGCGTCAAATAATTGCTCTTCGATTTGCACCAGATGAGGAATTTGTTCAATTAGTAGAAAGAGCAATAAAAGAAAATTTAAAACCTTCTACAATAAAGCAGTCTATTCAGAATTGGAAACCAGATTATAATAGGATTTAAGAGCTAAATAAAATATTTTTCTAGTTTTAATTTAAGTGCAATAGGTATTTCACATCTTTTCATTTCTTTCGCTTCCATAAAATATAAGGTGACATCACCTATATTTAAAAGTTCGTTGTTTTCATTGAAAATTTCTGAATGAAAAACAATTTTGTGATGGATGGGTAATTCTTTTAGTGTAGTCTTAACAGTTATCAAGTCATCATATTTAGCAGGACGTAAGAACTTACTATGTATATCAACAACAGGCATAATAATTCCCATTGCTTCAATGTCTTTATAAGTAAAACCTATCTCTCTAATCGCTTCACCTCTTCCTATTTCATAAAACTGAGCGTAATGCCCATGGTAAACGACTCCCATTTGATCAGTAAGCGCATAGTGTATCCTTATCTTCGTTTCAGTTGTATACAAGTGGTGACATTTTAAGTAAGTGAGTGTAAGTCTAAATTTAACAGTGTCGAAAATATATTATTTACTAATCATGCTATCTACACTTACTCTGCCTGGACCTAAAAACAATAAAACAAAATAGCCAGTTAAAAATAAAGTATCAGTTTCTCCTTTACCAAAAACATCTCCATGATGAACTTGAAATAAAGCAACACACATAGTAATGATTAAGGGAATTACAGATATTCTAGTGAATAGACCTAGAATTAAAAAAAGAGAACAAAAAAATTCAGCGAAAATTACCAAGGTCAGAGAAAAAGTACTACCAATACCCATGAAATTTAAAAAAGTAGTATGGATTGAGCTAAAGCGAAGTAATTTATCATAGCCATGGGCCATCATTAAAAAACCTAAACTAAGTCTTAAAAAAAACATTGCAGCAGAAAAAGCCCCTGCACTGTACTTAATTGATAATAGTCTTTTCATTTTTAATATTTTAGATAATTAAAATTAAAGTTAAATAGTAAATATTTGTCATTTTATTAACAGTATTTAAAAAACAAATACGTTTGGTTTTAATCAGTTATCCACTTATTAACAAACCTAGAAAAATGAAGTAAAATTAATTAGCAATATAGTTAATTTTACAATATCCTTAAAATGATGGTTATAATCTACACAATGAAGCAATCATTCACCTTGCTATTTCTATCAGTATTATTATCGTTAACTTCTTTTTCACAATTAACTCATTCCTTTACTGATAAAGAGAAGAAGTTTAAAAAAGTTAGAGAACTTTTCAAAAATCAACAATTTGCAGTTGCTTACCCTTTATTGCAAGAATTAAAATTGCAATACAATCAGAATCCAGGTGAGTATCCTGGATATTGGGTAGATGACATCAATTTTTTTTATATCGTTACCGGATTAAAATTAGGTATTACAACAGCCGAAGATCAATCAATTCAATATTTGAATTGGATCTTAAATAGTCCCCGAAAGGAGCAAATGAATTACCATTTAGGCCAATTTTATTTCAAAAAAAATGAATTCCAAAAATCACTTGAAAATTACAAGGCCGCTGGTTTAGAGAATTTGAACAATGAACAAATAGGCAATGCTAAATTTGAAATGGCTTATAGTTACTTTAACTTAAAAATGTTGAAGGAAGCGAAGCCACTGTTTAATGAAATACAGCAATTGACTGATAGTAAATATTACCTTTCTGCAAACTATTATTATGGTTTCATTAGTTATTATGATCATTTATATGACCAGGCCTTGAAATCATTCAAAATAGTTGAGAAAGCCGAAGATTATAAAAACATCGTTCCTTACTACATTGCAGAAATATATTATTTTCAACAGAAAAAAGATGCTTCCCTAAAATACTCCGAAAGTATTATTAACAAAAATGAATTATACTATTCAAATGAACTAATTCAGTTAATGGGACAAATCTATTATGAAAAAGAATCTTATGTTAAAGCTCTACCATTGTTAGAGAAATATGTAAAAAATTCTACTAAAGTTAGTAAAGAAATAATCTACGAGTTAAGCTTCTGCTATTATAAAAATAATCAACTTGATAAAGCTATAGAAGGTTTTAAACAGTTAAGCAATGTGAGTGATTCTTTAGGACAAAATAGTATGTATTTATTAGGCGACTGTTACTTGCGTACCAATCAAAAAATGAATGCTAAAAATGCGTTTCAATTTTGTGCTGATAATAGTACCAATAAATTGCAACAAGAAATTTCACTTTTTAATTACGCTAAGCTTTGTTATGAATTAGGTTTCCAAGACATAGCGCTGAAAGAAATGAAATTTTACATAGCTACTTATCCCAGTTCTTCTAATTTCACAGAGGCCATTGAAATTATAGTAAACTTATTAAATCAAACCAATAAGTTTACCGATGCATTATCACTGTATGAATCTTTTAAAAAGCCAACTACTTTGATGCAAAATGTTTATCCACGTATTCTCTTTGGAAGAGCTGTTGAATATATCAATGACCAACAATTAAATAATGCAGAAATATTATTGAATAAAGTCTTGTCACTTCCAGTATCAAAAGTCACTCCATTTGCAAATTTTTGGAAAGGAGAAATTGCTTGTCAGAATCAAAAATATGATGAGGCAATTCGTTTGCTAACTAATTATTTACAAAGTGGAGCAGGTGTTCAAGATGAAGCAAATCCAATCAATGCTAAATATAATATTGGTTTTTGTTATCTTAAAAAAGAAAATTATAAACAGGCATTGTCTTTTTTTGAATCAATATCTAAAT
>Ga0214919_10004636_pt1 | contig 19996 bp, 19 predicted proteins | sample LL1503_MetaG_FD_177994 | JGI IMG/M metagenome (GOLD analysis project Ga0214919, IMG submission 177994) | Freshwater microbial communities from Lake Lanier, Atlanta, Georgia, United States - LL-1503 | ecosystem: Environmental > Aquatic > Freshwater > Lake | place: USA: Georgia | collected...
CCGCTACGTTGATTGTCCGCCGGGAGATAGTGTCTACAATGTAGATACTTTTGAGGAGGATATGTATGGAAGCCGTCATCCGTAAATGGGGCAACAGTCCAGCCTTGCGCCTGCCCAGCGCGGCATTGAAAGCTGCTGGTTACGCTCTCGAGCAAAGGGTGGAGCTGGTCGTCTCACGCGGGCGCATTGTGATCCAGCCCTCAGAAAATGTGACTTACAGCTTGGACAATTTGTTGGAGGGCATCACGCCGGGTAACACGCACGGCGAAGTCAGCTTTGGCAAGCCGCTTGGGAAAGAGGCATTGTGATGGCCCCACGCAGCTATGTTCCTGATGCCAGTGAGGTGGTTTGGCTGGAGTTTGATCCCCAAGCCGGGCATGAGCAAGCAGGCCATCGCCCTGCGTTGGTGATCAGTCCGGCCAGTTACAACGGTAAAACCGGCTTGATGGTTTGCTGTCCCATGACCACCAAAATCAAAGGGCACCCCTTTGAGGTGGTCACCCAAGTTGGCGGTGTTGACTGCGCCGTGTTGTCAGATCAAGTGAAATCCTTGGATTGGAAAGTACGTAAGGCAAAGAAAAAGGCCGTCGTGCCAGCTGATGTGATGTTGCATGTCAGGGCCAAGATGAAAGCTCTACTGATGATTTCCTGAGGCGACCTCGGTGACCGGAAGACGAGTCTGGTCGCAATCTTGACATCGGGTCCAATGGCGTAATGAACCCTGCTCAAGCGCGTAAATAGCCGGTTTGCAAACGTCGGCAGGTGCCCAAAAACCCGGCCTAACGCCCTTGGAAGATGCGCCGGTTTACCGGATATCCACGCCCCAAATGAGCTAAACCGACGTCAACAAATGTATTGTGTGCCGATAAAAGTCGAGACGCTGAAGATATTTGTACATCTTCCGTCCTAAGCGCAACGTGAGTCATTAATCTACAAGGCACTTGGCGGAAACGGAGGGATTCGAACCCTCGATGAGGCTCTACACCCCATACTCCCTTAGCAGGGGAGCACCTTCGGCCACTCGGTCACGTTTCCAATCGCGCGATTATGTCACGGTTTGACGCCGGTTCAGGCGGCAGCGGGCTGGTCCAGGTCGAAGGCTTTGTGCAGGGCGCGTACGGCCAATTCGATATATTTTTCGTCAATCACCACCGAAGTCTTGATCTCGGAGGTAGAGATCATCTGGATGTTGATGCCCTCTTCACTCAAGGCACGGAACATTTTGCTGGCAATGCCTACGTGGCTACGCATGCCGATGCCGACGATGGATACTTTGCAAATTTTGGTATCGCCTTCCAGATCGTCCACCCCAAGGCCTGGGATAACGCTGGCGCGCAGCAGGTCCATGGTCTTGGCGTAGTCACCCCGGTTGACGGTGAAACTGAAGTCGGTTTTGCCATCCTTGCTGATGTTTTGGATGATCATGTCCACATCCACATTGGCTTGGGCCACGGCGCCGAGTATTTGGTAGGCGATGCCCGGCTTGTCGGGTACGCCGCGCAGAGCGATTTTGGCTTCATCGCGGTTAAAGGCAATGCCTGAAACGATGGCTTGTTCCATATTTTCGTCTTCCTCAAAAGTGATCAAAGTGCCGGAGGCGGCTTCTTCGTGGATATCCATGTCCCAGGGAGTGAAGCTGCTGAGCACCCGCAGGGGCACGCGGTATTTGCCCGCAAATTCCACCGAACGGATTTGCAGCACTTTGGAGCCCAACGATGCCATTTCCAGCATTTCTTCAAAGCTGACGGTCTTGAGGCGGCGCGCCTCGGGGACCACACGCGGGTCGGTGGTGTAGACGCCATCGACGTCGGTGTATATCAGACATTCCTGCGCCTGCATGGCCGCCGCCACCGCCACCGCCGAGGTGTCCGAACCGCCACGCCCCAAGGTGGTAATGTTGCCCTCATCGTCCATACCTTGAAAGCCGGTGACGATGACAACTTTGCCGGCGTTCAAATCAGCACGGACGCGGGTATCGTCGATCGACTCAATACGCGCCTTGGTGTAGGCGTTGTTGGTACGGATGGGTACTTGCCAGCCTGCGTAGCTGATGGACTCTATTGCCTCGGCCTGCAAGGCAATGGCCAGTAGCGCGCTAGAGGCCTGCTCGCCGGTGGAGGCCAGCATGTCGAGCTCGCGCTCATAAGAGGGGGACGCTTTGCTGGGGGCTAGTTCTTTGGCCAGACCGAGCAGGCGGTTGGTCTCGCCGCTCATGGCAGAGGGCACTACCACCATTTGGTGCCCTGCGCGGTGCCACTTGGCGACCCGCTTGGCGACATTGCGGATGCGTTCGGTCGAGCCCATGGAGGTGCCGCCGTACTTATGAACTATGAGAGCCATGGATGGTATTTGTACGAAGCTAAACCGTGGGATTGTACCAATCGAGCACTCCTTTGCTGCGCCGCACAAAGCCATGGCCGACGCGGATATGCAGCTGATGACCCCGGGTGGTGCAGTCTGCAATCTGCGCCAACAGCTCCTGCAATTGGGCACTGCTAGCCTGGGTGTGGTGCACGCTGGCCAGCCAAAAACGCAGCACATTGGCTTGGCGCGCTTGGGACAAAGCTCGCAGTTGGGCAATCGAAGGGCTATGGATGTTCGGTTCGCAAACTGCGCTCATATCCGCTTGCGCTAATTCATTCAACAAGGTCTGACCCTGCGCTGCGTGCGTAGCGCTGCGCGCAAAGGTGTCGGCGAAATGCGGAATGATGGCGCGCAGCACCGGCAGTAACTCGGCGCGCAAGCGGTTGCGCAAAAAACCGGTGTGGGTGTTGCTCGGGTCTTCAATCCAGAGCAAGGACCGCGCACGCAGCCAGCCGCGAATATCCGCTGCACTGACCTCCAACAAAGGCCGGGCATAATCCACCCCGTCGCGTAGCCATCGCGCCGGCATGGCGCTCAGTCCTGCCAAACCGGCGCCACGGCTCAAGGCCAGCAGCAGTGTCTCCACTTGGTCATCCGCATGCTGGGCAAGCGCGACGGTGGCACAAGGCGCTTGGCCGTTTTCGGGAAGGGCAAAGCGGCGCAATGCGCCGTAGCGCGCCAAGCGGGCGGCATCTTCGGGACTTTGGCCGGCACGGGCATGGGCATCGACCCGCAGCACATGCAGCGGTAATGACAGATCGGCGCAAACGGCTTGGCAGTGCTGCTCAAAGTCGGCCGCAGCGGCTTGCAGGCCGTGGTTGACGTGTACCGCCAGTACCTGACCGGGCCAGCGCGTCGCGCAGGCATGCAAAAGTGCCGTGGAGTCTGCGCCGCCGCTATAGGCGACGGCAAGTGGCAGGCGGGGTTGGAAGGCTGCAATCGCCGCGTCTAGCGAGCGGGTCATGAAGCTGCCAAGGCCTATTTGCCGCTGGCTTTGGTGTCAGTGAAACGCCCGTAGCTTTGCAGTCGCTCGTAGCGGCGGTCCAGCAGCTCTTGCACGCGCAAGTCGCTCACCTGGCGGAAAGCATCGCCCAAAGCGCGTTTCAAGAACACTGCCGCCTGCTTGTGGTCGCGGTGCGCACCACCGACAGGCTCGCTGACAATTTTGTCCACCAGGCCCAGCGCCTTCAGACGCAGCGCGGTAATGCCCAGGGCATCGGCCGCATCTTGCGCTTTGTCCGATGTTTTCCAGAGGATCGAGGCACAGCCTTCGGGGCTGATGACCGAATAAATCGAGTACTGCAGCATGACCACCTGGTCCGCCACCGAAATAGCCAGCGCGCCGCCGGAGCCGCCCTCGCCGATGATGGTGGTGATGATGGGCACTTCCAGTTGGGCCATTTCAAAAATATTGCGGCCAATGGCTTCGGACTGGCCACGCTCTTCGGCGTCAATACCCGGATAAGCACCGGGCGTATCGACGAAGGTGAACACCGGCAACTTAAATTTTTCAGCCAGTTTCATCAGGCGCAAGGCTTTGCGGTAGCCCTCGGGCTTGCTCATGCCGAAGTTGCGCAGGCCACGCTCTTTGGTGTCGCGTCCTTTTTGCTGACCCAGCACCATGCAAGGCGTGCCGTTAAAGCGGGCCAAGCCGCCCACAATGCTCAGGTCGTCTGCAAAATGGCGGTCGCCGTGGAGTTCGATAAAGTGGGTAAAGATTTCACCGACGTAGTCCAGCGTGTAAGGGCGCTCGGCGTGGCGGGCGATTTTGGTGATTTGCCAAGGCGTGAGGTTGCTATAAATGTCCTTGACCAGCTGTTGGCTTTTCTTACTGAGTTGGTCGATTTCGGCAGAAATATCCACCGCCGATTCGTTTTGCACATAGCGCAGCTCTTCGATCTTGCCTTCGAGCTCCGCAATCGGTGACTCAAAGTCGAGAAATGTCTTTTTGGCCAATTTCACCCTCCTCTAGGTTGATGCCCCGCCCCGAAACCCCTTGCCTAGTAGTCCACCGGCACTGGGTCGAGCGAGCGCCAAATATACCAAGTTGCCACGCTGCAATACGGAGCCCAGGCGGCGGCCACCTCGCGCGCATCGCTGCGGCTGACTGCCTCGCCCGAAAAATAATTGCGGCTGATACCATTTATGAGGCCCACATCGTCCAAAGGCAGGACATTGGGACGCGTGAGGTGGAATATCAAAAACATCTCCGCAGTCCAACGCCCAATGCCGCGCACCGCCGTCAGTTCGGTGATGATGTCCTCGTCGGGTAAACCGGCCCATTGGTTCACGCGCAGCTGATGGGTATCAAAATGCACCGCCAGGTCCACCAGGTATTCCACTTTGCGCGCGCTTAGGCCCGCGGCGCGCATATCGTCCACCTTGAGCTTGAGCACCCGTTTGGGTGTCATTTGTGGCACCAACAGGGCGAAGCGGTCCCACACCGTCTGCGCCGCCTTGACCGATATTTGCTGGCCCACAATGCTGCGCGCCAGCGTGACAAAGGCGTTACCCCGTGTTTGCAGCGTCGCGTCCTTGAATTGCGGGATCAGGCGCTTTAACACCCGGTCTTTTTTCATGAGATGCTTGCATGCGTCGTCCCAGAAGTCGGGGCGCAGCAATTGCACAGCGGATTGGGCGGAGGTGCTCATACCGCTGCGGCTTCCCAGGTGGTACCCAGGGCGGAGTCTTTGAGCACAATGCCCTGCGCCAACAGTTCGGCGCGAATCGCGTCGGCGCGGGCAAAGTCGCGCCCAATTTTGGCGGACTGTCGCTCGGTGATCAGTGCCTCGATGTGGCTTGCATCCACCGCGCTGCCCGCGCGCAAAAACACCTCTGGCGGCGACTGCAAGAGTCCAAGCACGCCGCCCAATGCGCGCAACAAGGAAGACAGTTGCGGAGAATGGGTGCGATTTACTTCCGAAGCCAGATCAAACAATACCGCCACGGCCTCGGGCGTGCCAAAGTCCTGGTCCATCGCCGCTTTGAAACGATCCGCGTAAGGCGCAGTCCAATCGATCTGCATCGCGTGGGCTTGGGGTGGCACGGCTTGCAAACAGGTGTACAAGCGTTTGAGCGCAATGCGCGCGTCTTCAATATGCGCGTCGCTGTAGTTGAGCGCACTGCGGTAATGCGAGCGCACCACAAAAAACCGGGTGGTCTCGGCGTCAAAGCGAGCCAATATTTCTTGGATGGTGAAAAAATTGCCCAGGCTTTTGGACATTTTTTCGTTATCCCGCGTTACAAAACCGTTGTGCATCCAATAGCGCGCCAAAGGCTTGCCGCTGGCCGCCTCGCTCTGGGCGATTTCGTTTTCGTGGTGCGGAAAGGGAAGGTCGGCGCCACCGCCGTGAATGTCTATCGACTCACCCAGTAGCTGGCACGCCATGGCCGAGCACTCGATATGCCAGCCCGGGCGACCGGGGCCGTACACGCTGTCCCACTTAGCCTCTTGCGGCTCAGATTCTTTGGCAGGTTTCCAGAGCACAAAGTCCAGCGGATCGCGCTTACCTTCATCAACGGCAACGCGCTCGCCGGCACGTAATTGGTCAATCGACTTGCCCGACAACTTGCCATATCCCTCAAACTTGCGCACCGCAAAGTTCACATCTTGGTTACTGGCGCGATAGGCATAGCCTTTGGTTTCCAGTGTTTGGATCAAGCTGAGCATTTGCGGCACAAAGTCAGTGGCCCGCGGCTCGTGCGTGGGCCGCTCAACGCCCAATGCATCGGCATCTCGGTGCAAGTTGTGCACCATGCGATCGGTGAGGGACCGGATGGTTTCACCGTTGTCCAGCGCGCGGCGGATAATTTTGTCGTCGATGTCGGTGACATTGCGCACATAGGTGAGCTGGTAGCCGCTGGCCTTGAGCCAGCGCTGCACCACATCGAAGGCCAGCATCGATCGTGCATGGCCCAAGTGACAATCGTCATACACCGTCATGCCACAAACGTACATGCGTACGTGGCCGGGCTGTATGGGTATGAAATCCTCCAGTTGCCCGGATAAAGTGTTATGAAGTCGCAAGCCCATGGGAAATTAATTAGTGTCGTGGCATTTTGGGGCGGAACAAACGCCTTGGTCAAGGTCTGTTGCAGGCCCGAGGGGTAGCTCCTATATAAAGAAGCCCTCCGCTACAATCCCGCGCAGTATAAAGGCGGCACTTTCGTTGCCCTGTTATCGTCAAGAAATTGGTACGCCCCCACCATGCGAAAAAGTCCGCGCTTTGCTGTCTGCCTGTTGTCATGCTTTTTGACCAGCGTCTTAGCCAGCAGCGCATGGGGCGATGACTTCAGCGAGGTTGCCCAACTCAGCCGCGAAGGCAAGTTTGTAGAAGCGCTGGCCAAAGCAGATGTCTATCTCAGTTCGCGTCCCAAAGACGCGCAGATGCGCTTACTCAAAGGCTTGGTACAACGTGATGCGGGCAAACCGACCGATGCCCTAATGACCTTTGTGCGCATGACCGAAGATTTCCCGGAATTGCCTGAGCCCTATAACAACCTGGGCGTGATTTATGCGGATCAAAACCAATTAGACAAAGCCCGTACCGCATTTGAAATGGCGCTGCGCACCAATCCCAGTTATTCCACAGCCCATGAAAATCTGGCCGACGTATATGGACGACTTTCCAGCGCCGCCTATAACAAGGCCTTGCAAATTGACCTTAGCAATGCAGCCGTGGCGCCCAAACTGGCCTTGGTGCGCCAAATCATTACCCTAAACCCCACCAAGTTAAGCGCCGCACAGTTGGCTGCACTGCCTAAATTGCAACCAGCCCCCGCCCCTGTTGCGGCGCCACCTGCCCCGCCCGCACAAGCGGCCGTGGCAGCCGCCAGACCCGAAGCTGCACCCAAAGCGGCGGCCCTGCCCGAACCGAACAACAAGCCGGCCCGCGAAGCGCTACCCGCATCACGTAAACCCGCTGACGAAGCACCACCCGCAGCGCAGAAACCCGCACCATTGGTCGATACCACCGCTAACCGTGAAGTAGAGCAAGCGGTACATACCTGGGTCACTGCTTGGGGCGCTAAAGACCTCAAGACCTATTTCGCAGCCTACGCCAGAGACTTCGACCCGGCAGGCAAACAAAGCCGCAGCCAGTGGGAAGAGGAGCGGCGTGCGCGGATTGAGGGCAAGGCAAGCATTTCCGTCAAGCTCTCCGACGTGCAAACGCTAGTGCGTGGCAATACCGCCCTAGTCAAATTCCGCCAGGACTACCGCGCCAACGGCATCGCCATTTCCAGTCGTAAAACACTGGAAATGGTGCGCCAGGGCGACACCTGGAAAATCGTCCGTGAGGCGGTCGGTGGGTGATATTGCGCAGTACAGCGCATCGCCCTTAGGCAAGATCGGACCCGCGCGGCATCTGGTCTTGCAAGTGCTTGCGTGCCTGCTACTAGGCCTGATCTGTACTACAGCGCCCGCCGCATATGCGGGCGTAGCGCTTGCAGGCACGCCAACGCCAGGCCTGTCCCGCGCCGACGGCTTTTCCGAACAAAGGCTGCTGGAAGTGTTTGCCTTGATGGCGCGCGGCCAAAGTAAAGAGGCATTGGAAAAAGTAGAAAAACTGGTGCAGGACCATCCAAATTTCCAGCTCGCACAGCTGGTCTATGGCGATTTGCTCGCAGCGCGCACCCGCCCCTTGCAATCCTTAGGGGATATGGCGCCCGATACGGCCCGCGCCGGTGCTGCCACGCTGGCGGACTTGCGCGAAGAAACCAAGCAGCGCATCGGTAGCGTGAAAGAGCGTCCGCCCGAGGGCTCGGTACCCAGCCAGTTCCTGAAAATGGCGCCGCAAACCCGCAGCGCTATCGCCATCGATGCCTCTCGCTCGCGCCTGTATTTGTTTGAAAACACGGCCACGGGCTTGCAACTGAGGGCGGACTATTACGTGTCGGTAGGCAAAGCTGGCGTCTCCAAAACCCAGGAGGGCGACCAACGCACACCGCTGGGCGTGTATTTCATCAGCAGCCGACTCGATCGCAAAACCCTGAGCGATTTTTATGGCATAGGCGCGCTGACCCTGAACTACCCCAATATGCTGGATGTGCGCCGCGGCAAATCAGGCGGCGGTATTTGGTTGCACGGCACACCGCCCACCCAGTTCTCGCGGGCGCCCCACTCCACCGATGGTTGTTTGGTGCTGTCCAACCCGGATATCCGTACCCTCATAGAAACCACTACAGTGCGCAACACCCCGGTGGTCGTAGCATCGCAGTTGATCTGGAAATCGCCAAAGCAACTAGAAGATCCAGCCAAAGCGTTTGCTGGCGCATTGGAGAGTTGGCGTGCGGCCAAGTCTTCGGGTGATATCAAAAAGACCTTGGCCTTTTATACGCCTGATTTTTCCAACTACGGCAAAAATTTAGACCAGTTCACACCCCTGCTCAAAGCGGAGATGAAAGCCTCCAAAGGCCGAGAGCTTGAGCTCAAAGACCTGTCGTACTTTCAATGGAGCGACTCCGCAGAAACCATGGTGGTGAGCTTTGGCGAAGTCACCGCGGGCCAGCGTACCGGCATGCACAAGCGCCAGTACTGGGTGCGTTTAGGCAACGATTGGAAAATATTTTTTGAAGGAGTGCATTGATGCCTACCAAACTAAAGCAGCAAGCGCGCCGCGCTTTCATGGGCCTGGTCGTCGCAGGTCTATGGGGCTGGTCCGCCTACGCGCAAGCTGCGCCCTCGGTGCAGTTTCAAACCAGCGCGGGCGATTTTGTGATCGAACTCAACGCAGAAAAAGCCCCGAAAACGGTTGAAAATTTCTTGCAATATGTGAACGACAAGCATTACGAAGGCACGATATTTCACCGCGTTATCGATGGCTTTATGGTTCAAGGCGGAGGCTTTTCCGCGTCCATGGCACAAAAGCCCACACGCGGCCCCATTGCGCTGGAAGCGGCCAATGGTTTGCGCAATGATCGAGGCACCATCGCCATGGCGCGCAGCGGCAACCCCAACTCTGCTACCTCGCAGTTTTTTATCAATGTCGTGGACAACGCCGGTCTCAATGCCCCACAACCCGATGGCTTTGGCTATGCAGTATTCGGCAAGGTCAGCAGCGGCATGGAAACTATTGACAAAATCCGGACGCTACCGACCGGTACCAAAGCGGGCATGCAAAACGTCCCTCTCACCCCCATCACCATCAACTCTGTACGTATTCTTAAGTAAAGCGAACCCAGCATGTCAAATCCTATTGTTGAACTCCACATCGCCGACTACGGCGTCATCGCCCTGCAACTCGATGCCGAGAAAGCGTCCAAGTCCGTCGCCAATTTTCTGGCCTATATCGAGCACGGGCACTATGACAACACCATATTTCACCGGGTCATCCCCGGCTTTATGGTGCAAGGCGGCGGCATGGAGCCCGGCATGGTGCAGCGCAAAACCGCCAAGCCGATAGAGAACGAAGCCAACAACGGCCTCAAGAACACCAAATACACCGTGGCCATGGCGCGTACCAGCCAACCACATTCGGCCACCGCCCAGTTTTTTATCAACGTGGCAGATAACGGTTTTCTCAACCACACCGCCGAAACCAACCAAGGATGGGGCTACACCGTGTTTGGCAGAGTGATCGAGGGTACAGACCTGGTGGACAAAATTCAGAGTGTAGATACCGGCCGCAAAGGCTCCCACGATGACGTTCCCGTCGATGACGTAGTCATCACCAAAGTCGTGGTGCGCTAAAAAAGCGGGCCATAAGCGGCATGGAAATCAGCGCCCCTGCCCATTGGCGTACGGTCGATTTCCTGTCCGATCTGCACCTAGACCGACCTGATTCGCCCACACTTGCCGGCTTTGCGCATTACCTGCAGCACAGCCCGGCGCAGGCCTTGATGGTGCTCGGCGATTTGTTTGAAGCCTGGGTGGGTGACGACGCGCTCAGCCAGAAGGATGGCGTGGAGCAACAAGTGGCCGCGCTGTTTTGCCAAGCAGCGCAGCGCATGGATATTTTCATCATGTGTGGTAATCGCGACTTTTTGATGGGCCCTGCCCTCATGCATGCCTGCGGCGCGCGCGCGCTGGCAGACCCTAGTGTTTTACAGTTTGCAGGCCAGCGCTACCTTCTCACCCATGGCGATGCACTGTGCCTTAGCGATTCAGACTACCTGCGGTTTCGTCAGCTGTCGCGCAGCCCTGCGTGGCAACAAGACTTTCTAAGCAAGCCCCTAGAAGAACGCCAGGCGCTGGGGCGCCATATGCGGGCGCAAAGCCAAGCCCACCAGGCGGCAGCACGCCAGTCGGGCGGCGCATGGCATGACCTGGACAGAAGCGCGTGTTTGGATGTTTTGCAAAACGCCCAAGCTGACACCATGGTCCATGGACATACGCACCATCCCGCAACCCATGTGTTATCCGAAGGTAAAAGCCGGTGGGTACTGAGCGATTGGGATTTTGAAACCCAGCCACCGCGTGCCGACCTGCTTCGGCTGTCATGGCCCCTTGAGGCGACCGACCGAGCAGGCGAAAAACCTAGCTTGAAGCGCCTAGATGCGCTCCAATTCAGCGTTTAAGCAAGGCCTTTAAGGTAGTTTGCAAACGCCGAGCCCGGTCTGGCGCATAGGCGGTCGCCAGCACACCAGCCACATCCTGCGTCCAGGTTTGCTGCGGCGACGGATCATTGCGGCGGGTAAGCAATTGCAACTGCATCGCTCGCCGCGCATCCAGGTGCTCGGCGGGCGTGGGCACCTCGGCTGCCATTTCCAAGCGCAGCAGCGCGTGCTGCCCTGCATCTGCATTTGCTCCTTGCCCCAACGCCGCAACCCAGGCGTTGCGACCCGCTGCCTGCACCCGAGGTCCGATTTCTTGCAAAGTGGGCAAGGCCTGCGCATCGCGCCGTTCCCATGCGCCGAGTAACTGGGTCAGTGCCTCGCCATGCGCCTGGGCGGCAAGCTTCTTCAAGGCCATTTGGGCACTTTCCATCGCGTCTCTTTGGGCACGAAAGGCGGCATCACCCAATCGGGGTTGCGCTGCCCGGGCATCGGTATGCGCAGCAAAGCCGTCGCGCCGTGGGCTATCACCAAAGCGGGTATCGCGTCCAGGGCGCGGTGCATCGCGTCCGGCCGCGCCTTTACCACCGGCTGCGCCATCTTTGCGATCACCCCATTTGCCGGTGCGTGCCGGCGCCGCGGCCGATTCGCGCCGCATGCCCGGCCGATCGTCGCCGCGCATTGCCACCACCGGCTTGGCTGTGGGCCGCACCGGTGCGGGCGCGACAGGTATGGCTTCAGCCGGCAAGTCCTGCGACACCGATTGCGTCGCAGTCACCGGGGTTTCGGCGGCGTCGGTGGAATCCGCCGCAGTGCTGGCCAGGCTTTCATCCCCCGCATCCACAGGCGGCGCGTGGGCATCGCTATCGTCTGCGTTGGGCCTTGCTTGCCCCGCCTGCGCAATCGGCGCAAGGCTGTCGGCAACTTGCGTTGCAGTTTGGGCTTGCGCCTCTTGCGCCCCCGCCGCACTCACCTGGGCTTGGGCCTGCGCTTGGCCTTGCAATGCAGCCTCTAGCGCGGCCATGGCTTTTCGGATGAGGTTCGCATCCCCCCCGGCATTGGCCGCCTGCAAGGCCTTGGACGCGTCCAGCACCGTGCGGTCACGCTGGCCCAAAGCCGCCTCGGCCGATTCACGTTCTGCGGTTTTTCGCTGGAAGGCATCGTCAATCGGTTTGCGAAATGCGTCCCACAGTTTTTGTTCCAAGCGCCGGTCCAGCGGTACCGCATGGGCTTGGGCCTGCCAGCGTTGTTGCAGGGTTTTGACAGCATCAACGCGCAGCGTAGCAGCCGCGCCTAAGACTTTGGCCTCTTCGATCATGGCCTGGCGCAGTTGCACACTGTGGGCCTGCAAGGCCTCCAGCGGCTCGGCGGCGTGGGCAATGGCTTCCTTCCACAGCGGCTGCAATTCTGCAAACGCTTTTTCGCCCAAATGGCCGGCATTGCGCCAACGGTCGCCAAACTGGTGCAGGATGCGGCTAAAGCCTTTCCAGTCGTCGTCCAGCGCGGTGCGGTTCGCCTCCGCCCAGGCTTTCACTTCTTCGATCAGGGCCAAGCGCTGCTGGCGGTGCTCCAGGGCATCGGCCTTGAGTTTTTCCAGCCAGACTTCCACCACTTTGTGCGCGGCATTGCAGGCTTCGTCAAAGCGTTTCCACAAGCCGTGGTTGGGCACACCACCCTGGTCGGTTTGCTTCCACTGCTCGCGCATGGCACGCAGGGTTTCCTGCATCTTGCGTCCGCCCAGCGATTGGCCTTCAGGGCGCTTGAGCAAGCCCTCGGCCTTTATGACCAATTCTTCGCGCAGCTGATCAGCGCGCCAGCGCTGCCATCCCTCCAGCTCGCCAGCAGCAGCCAATGCAGCCTGGGCTTGTGCATCGAGTTTGGCGTCGATCAAACGGCCAAATTCTTTGAGCGCCTGGCGCAATGCGTTGGCGGCACCCGCGCTGGCTTTACCGTGGCCCTGGCCAACCTCGGCTTCGAGTTGGGCTAAAACTTCGCGTACTTTGGTCTGCGCGGCCTCGCGCTGCGCAGGGTCCGCTACGGGTTTAATTGGCTTGGCTGCGGCCTGCGCCTGCTGGCGCTGCGCACGCAAGGAATCGGCCCACACCGCAACCGGGGGCAGTGGTGCCTGCGGGTCATGCGCTGCCAACACGGTTTGTGCCAGCACCGCATCAAAAGCTTCCCAAACCACCAGTAATTGGGTTTTGGCCGTATCGAGCACCGGCGCAAACTTCATGTCTACACTGGCCCATCCCGCATGCGCCACCAGCTGTGCGGCCTGGGTTTGCCATTGGCCCACATCGATCGTAAGCGCGCTATGCGCGGCTTGGGCATCCTGCCAGGGCTTAGTAGACATCACTTCTATGCGCTGGGCCAGCAGCACCGCGGCTTCGCGCTGCACCTGTGCCTGGTGCTGCAGATCCTCTATCACCCGCACGCGCTCGGCCAATTGCAGTTTGATGCCCGCCAGGGGCTCGCGGCTGAGCGGCGCGCCTGCCTTGGCGGCGTCGCGCTGCCAGGCTAGCGCATCGGCAATATTTAACTTGGACAACTCGAGCAAGGCGCGGGCTTTGGCCTCCCACTCGGCTGCGATGGCTTCCTGGGCTTTTGCCCGTTTGGCATCGTCCAGGCGTTCGCGCAAGAGTTTGGCCGCGCCTTTGTCACGCGTGCTGAGCTCTCGGTAAACCTCCGCCACCGCATCCTGTGCCGGGTCGCTCGCCAGCCAGTCTTTGACCCGCTGCGCCCGTTCGCCCGATGTCACCGCAGTAAAAGCGCCGCCGGTGATGGTGTCCCAGTGGGCGATGTCATGGGTCTTGTTGGATGCTGTCGTCGACACGTAAAGCCTTGCAAAATAGAACTAAAGAAAAAGCGGCGCCAAATGCCGCTAGGCGGGCGCAATTGTCCTTCAATGCGACGCTTTCAGGCAAGGCGTGAACAAATTAAGGCGCTCAGAGCGGAAAAGTCGGACTTTGACCCCCTCAGGCCGTACCTGCGCAAGCAGCCATCGAAGGGGTGCGCCGGTATAATCCTGCGAAAGAGTTGAGCGTTGCCACCGGCAACGGCCCGCCTTAGCGCAGCGCAAGCCGCATCCTCAGCCTAGCGCGGGGACCTTTGCTACATCTTGTGGCGCCGCTTCGCGGGCCCGTCCCTCAACTCGTGACCTTTGCGCCCGGCTTTGTCGTAGCGGGAACGCCAGTGAACCAGGAGCCCCATGAACCCAGCCCAAAGCCTTCGACAATCGCTCAACGTGGTCGCCAGCGACATCGTCCATGGTTTTATGGAAATCACACACAACAGCTTTGCGCTCGTGGGCCTGGCGGTGATGTTTTTCGGACTCACCATCAGCTTGCAGCCCAATTTGCGCCAAGCCGGCGAGTTGCAGTTAATGGAGTGGCTGCAAGACCATCAAGACACCTTCTCCAGCCTAGTGACCGGTACCGCCACAGACCGCGTCACTGCCATAAACCCAAAAGACTTGCCCAAACCGCAGGGCGCCGTGACCCAATGGTTAAGCCGCAAGTACAACATTGCGCCCGAGCCCATGGCCGCTTTGGTATCCGAGTCTTTTGCGGCCGGCACCAAAGCCAAGATCGACCCCTTGCTGATTCTGGCCGTGATGGCCGTGGAGTCAGGCTTTAACCCTATTGCGCAAAGCCCTATGGGTGCGCAAGGCCTGATGCAAGTGATGCCCCAAGTCCATAGCGACAAATACACCCGGTTTGGCGGCAAGCTAGCCGCCTTTGACGCCTTGTCCAACGTCCGGGTAGGCGTCAAAGTGCTTCAGGAATGCATTGCGCGCGCCGGTTCGGCAGAAGCGGGGCTTAGGCTCTATGTGGGCGCAGGAAACTTAGAAGATGATGGCGGCTACGCGGGCAAAGTGTTGGCCGAGCAATCGCGATTACAGGCCGTATTTGGCGGAAACCCGGTTCCTTTGACCCCGCCCGCGGCGCAAGCTAGTCCGGTGGTATTGAAAAGCGATATCCCCGCGCTTGGTGGGGCACTTGGCGCGGGCCAGCGGGAACTTTGAAAGCCACTACTAAAATCTACGACCACCCGCCGTGCCGGTACCACCGGATGCACGCTGGGTGCCTGAACCCAGGCCTTCTTCGATATTTCCGGGTTACCCACCCAAAGTCAAAATAAAGCGCAGCGCCTGCCCCCCCGTGAGCGCTGTATTGAACTGTTGCCTAAAAACTTGAGGACTGTCATATGTACCACCGCAATCATTTGATCGAGCAAACCGACCCCGAGCTATGGGCCGCCATAGTGGCCGAAAACGCCCGTCAAGAACACCATATCGAGCTGATTGCCAGCGAAAACTACGCCTCGCCGGCCGTTATGGCGGCGCAAGGCAGCCAACTGACCAATAAATATGCCGAGGGCTACCCCGGTAAGCGCTACTACGGTGGCTGCGAAAACGTGGACGTGGCAGAGCAATTAGCCATTGACCGCATCAAACAACTTTTTGGCGCCGATGCGGCCAATGTACAGCCCCACTGCGGTGCGTCTGCCAACGTCGCAGTGTTTCTGGCCTTCCTCAAACCCGGAGACACCATCATGGGTATGAGCCTGGCAGAGGGCGGGCATTTGACGCACGGCATGGCGCTCAATATGAGCGGCAAGTGGTTTAACGCTGTCAGCTATGGCCTCGATGCCAATGAAGCGATCGACTACGACGCGATGGAGCGCAAAGCCCATGAATCCAAACCCAAGCTCATCATCGCCGGCGCCAGCGCCTACTCACTGCACATCGACTTTGCGCGCTTTGCCAAGGTGGCCAAAGATGTAGGCGCGATATTTTTGGTCGATATGGCGCACTACGCCGGCCTGATCGCTGCAGGGCTTTACCCCAACCCAGTACCGCATGCAGACGTGGTCACTTCCACCACCCACAAGAGCCTGCGCGGGCCGCGCGGCGGCATTATTTTGATGAAAGCCGAGCACGAAAAAGCCATTAACAGCGCCATGTTCCCCGGCCTGCAAGGCGGCCCCTTGATGCATGTAATCGCCGCCAAAGCCGTGGCCTTCAAAGAAGCGCAGGGCGATGGCTTCAAAGCCTACCAGCAGCAGGTGCTGACCAATGCCGACATCGTGGCCAAAACCCTGACCGAGCGCGGCCTGCGCATCGTCAGCGGAGGCACGCAAAGCCATGTCATGCTGGTCGATCTGCGTTCCAAAAAAATTACTGGCAAAGACGCCGAGCGCGTGCTGGGCGAGGCCCACATGACGATCAATAAGAACGCGATCCCCAACGATCCAGAAAAGCCCATGGTGACCAGCGGCGTGCGCATCGGCACCCCAGCCATGACCACGCGCGGCTTCAAGGACGAAGAAGCGCGTGCCACCGCGCACCTGATCGCCGACGTGCTGGACAACCCGCACGACGCTGCCAACATCGCAGCGGTGCGGGCTAAGGTACACGCGCTGACGGCGCGCTTTCCAGTTTACGGTTAAGCCTGATGAAGTGCCCGTTTTGCAGCCATTCGGAAACCCCAGTCGTGGAAACCCGCATGGCCGAGGACGGGGACTTCATCCGCAGGCGGCGCCAATGCGGCGCCTGCGAAAAGCGCTTTACCACCTACGAGCGTGCGGATGTGAGCTACCCCGTAGTGGTCAAAAAAGACGGGCGACGCATTGATTTTGACCAAAACAAAATCGTAGGCTCCATGAAACTGGCCTTGCGCAAACGCCCGGTCAGCACCGAGCAAATCGACAGCGCCATGGAGCGTATCCAGGAAAAACTGCTGACCTCCGGTCTGCGCGAGGTGTCGTCCACACGCATAGGCGAACTGGTGATGCGCGAACTGAAAAAACTGGACAAAGTGGCCTATGTGCGTTTTGCCAGTGTGTACCGCAGTTTTGAAGACATTGATGAATTCAAAACCCTGGTTAATGAGGTCAACAATTAAGCCCGCCGTGGCTTGATTGCCAATCGTCTGCGCACCGTGCCGCATATCGCCCATGCTTTGCGTCTGGCCGAATCAGCGCTGTATCTCACTTCGCCCAACCCCCGCGTAGGCTGCGTGCTGGTCAACCCGGCGGGACAAGTCATCGGTCAGGGCCATACCCAAATGGCCGGCGGCCCGCATGCCGAGATCATGGCGCTGCGAGACGCCCAAAGCCAAGACCAGAGCACGCAAGGCGCCACTGCGTACGTCACGCTCGAACCCTGCGCCCACCATGGCCGCACCGGGCCGTGCTGCGACGCGCTGGCGCAGGCCGGCATTGCACGCGTAGTCGCATCTTTGCAAGACCCCAACCCGCTGGTCGAAGGCCAGGGCTTTGCCAGACTGCGGGCTGCAGGCATTGCAGTGGAAGTGGGACCCGGCGCCAAAGAATCACGCGAACTCAATATGGGGTTTTTCAGCCGCATGCAAAGGCACAGACCTTGGATGCGACTCAAGGTGGCCGCTTCGCTGGACGGCGCAACGGCTTTGGACAATGGTAAAAGCCAATGGATTACTGGTACTCAGGCGCGCACCGATGGCCATGCCTGGCGTGCGCGCGCCTGCGCGGTGCTGACCGGCGTGGGCACGGTGCTAGAGGACAAACCGCTGCTGGATGTGCGCCATGTCCAAACGCCGCGTCAGCCCATGCTGGTGCTTGTTGACAGCGCTTTGCAAACGCCCCCCGATGCCGCTTTGTTCGGACCGGAGCGCAAGGTATTGATTTATGCTGCCCAGCCCCATGCGGCGCGCGAAGCGGCGCTGCGCAAGTCGGGAGCAGATATTGTGTATTTACCAGGCCCCACTGGAGAGGATGGCCGTGCGCCCAAAGTCGATTTGCAAGCCATGGCCCAGGACCTGGCAAGGCGGCAATGCAATGAAGTGCATATTGAGGCTGGACACCAACTCAATGGCTCCTTGTTGCGCGCTGGTCTGGTCGATGAGCTGCTGCTGTACTTGGCCCCCCTGTGGCTGGGCCAAGGTGCGGGCATGTCCAACTTCGGGCCCTTGACCGAACTGGCCCAAGGGATGGCACTAGACTTTCAAAGCGTGCAGCGTATCGGTGCAGACCTGCGTATCCTGGCCCGTGTGCAAGGCCAGGCGGATTTTTAGATTAAAAGCGGCGACTACTATGTTTACAGGCATCATCACCGGCGTAGGCCGTATCACCCACATTGACGATTTGGGCGCCAGCCAGGCCCATGGCAAACGGCTGCATGTGCAATGCCCTCCAGGCTATCTGGACGATGCTGGTCTGGGCGACAGCATTGCCATCAATGGCGCCTGCATGACGGTCACCACCTTGCAACCCGACGCGCAAGCACCCGTGTTTACTCTCGATATATCTGCCGAATCACTGGACAAAACGGCGGGGCTGGACACAGTGGGCGCAGTCAATCTGGAAAAAGCCCTGCGCGCCAATGACCGCCTGGGCGGACATTTGGTCTCCGGCCATGTCGATGGCATCGGCGAGGTGACACATTTCGCGGCGGTGGGCGAAAGTTGGGAGCTACGTATACGTGCGCCGCGCGCTTTAGCCAAATACCTGGCCTACAAGGGCTCGATTACCGTCAACGGCGTCAGCCTGACTGTCAACCGCGTGAGTGACTCCATCGACGGATGCGAGTTCAGTATCAACCTGATTCCGCACACCATTAGCAACACCGCCCTGCATCGCCTTGCGCCCGGGGTGCGGGTGAACTTGGAAATTGATGTGATTGCGCGCTATGTAGAGCGCATGCTCAGCTTGGGCACGCAAGCTGGCAGCTAGGTTTCGTGCGGGGGCTAGAACAAAAAGCCGGTGGAGAACACTTGCTCGGACATCCATACCGAGTGGTCTGCGTTTCCTTGGTACACCGGCACACCGCGCAAAGCGCCGTAGGCAAACTTTTGCGTGGCCTCTAGGTAAATGCTTTTGTAAATGCGGTAGCGTAGTCCTAGTTCAGCACCGGCGGTCCATCCATTGACTTGCCACCAATCGCGGCTGTCAAAGCAGCAGACCCGCTCGCCTTTGGGGCCTACCTCGTTGTGGTTTCCGAAAATCGTGTTATCCGCGTGCGGCAGCAAAATGCCAGCGCCTAGGCGGCTGATGAGTTGTAACTCTCCCGGCTCCTGCTTAGGACCACGCAAATGACGGAACCACACCGCGTTCACCATGATGTGGTTGAAACCGTTGTGCAATCCATAATCGAAAACCGGCAGCGCCAGCACCATGGGGCTGGGGGCCGGGGCCTGGTTCACCGTGCCACTCACGCGCACCGATTGACCCGCGTCATTGTTGTATTTACTGTGGTCGTAATTCAACTCGATCGCAAAGGTTTTTTCAGGGTTCAGAAAATAACCTATGCGAACATTTTCCTGCGGTGAAGTGAAGTCCAGTTTAAAAAGTGAGTTCACCGCATCGCCCACGGATCCTGGGTAATCACTGGCATTGACCTGGTGCAAGGTGAAGTCATTGCCCAAACTGGGCTGGGACACATGGATGTCCGAAGGCGCGTACTGCTGGCGGCTATAGCCCCAGGAAAAATACCATTTGCCTTCGTCCTTTAAGGCCCGGTCCAAATGGGTGGGGGTGGTATCGGTCGCAGCGCCGATCGCGGGCGCTTGGGCAGCTTTTTCAGGCGTTTGCTGGGCCCAGACAGGGGCTGATAAAGAGGCAGCCACTAAGGACCCGCAAAACAGGCTCAGGGCGGATATTGTTTTCATGGCGCACTTTCAAGAACAGCCAAATTTTAGCCCCTCGCGTTACAGGGCTAAAGTTCAGGCAGCGCGGCTTAGCGAGGTTTGGGCTTGACGGAGCGGGCGGCGGACTTGGTACCCGCGCGCGGCGGCAAACCGGTGTGCTGGGTCAGCAGCGTACCGGGGCGGGGCGCTTTGCCCGCCATGCTTTTGCCCGCTGAGGGCGTCGAGTTTTTGCGCCTTGCGCTCTCGTAGCTACCACCCGTCAAAGGTTGAAAGGTGGGGATCAAATGGTGTTTGCCATTGCCGACCAGGTCGGCGCGACCCATGGCTTTGAGCGCGTCGCGCAACAGCGGCCAGTTGTTGGGATCGTGGTAGCGCAAAAAGGCTTTGTGCAAACGGCGCCTCTTTTCGCCACGCACAACATCCACATTTTCTTCATCGTTCTCCACCACGCGGCGTACTTTGCGCAAAGGGTTACGGCCGCTGTGGTACATCGCCGTAGCGGTGGCCATGGG
>Ga0214919_10004637_pt1 | contig 19988 bp, 6 predicted proteins | sample LL1503_MetaG_FD_177994 | JGI IMG/M metagenome (GOLD analysis project Ga0214919, IMG submission 177994) | Freshwater microbial communities from Lake Lanier, Atlanta, Georgia, United States - LL-1503 | ecosystem: Environmental > Aquatic > Freshwater > Lake | place: USA: Georgia | collected 2015-03-15
CTTTGAAGAGTTAAAGAGAAGGAGGTTTGTCCTCCCCACAGCCAAAGAATCGGTGTTGTTGTCGCAAGCTTTAACCTTTACGCAAAAAAAACTTGACAAATTTAAAAGTGGCAATTTCTTGCCGCTCAGCGGCAAAACACCGGCTTTGTCTTGCCGGTTTTCGTGACTGAATTTTTTTCTATAGGTACTGATAAGTACAGCTGACTTCGCTTTAACTACAGAAAAGAAATAGGCTTGTCTTGCCGGGTATATGCATTAAAGAATAGGGCATTGACTCCGAATCCATGGGTACGCTTCAGCGATTGACTGGGGATATGGATTGACAAAGTGGCCACAGCTATCACAGGTATTTCCAGCAAATCGCTGACCCAGATCAAAGCACTGGCTACAGCGGATATTGCCGTGACCACATCCAGCGAAATGTCGGCGCTGACCAGTGCGCAAATTGCAGTGATGAGCACCGCGCAGGTGGCAGCCATCACCAGCGACTCGGTGGCCGCATTGACCACTGCCACGATCAGCAATTTGTCTGTGACACAGATGTACGCCTTGATCACTGCGCAAATCGCGGCCATCAATCCGACCAGTCAGTTGCCGAATATGGGAGCTACGCTGATTGCTGCGATGAACACTGCTCAGGTGGTTGCGTTGACCACCGCACAGATCAGTAATTTGGCGACCGACCAATTAGCAGCCATGACGACAAAACAAGTCGCCGCTCTTGAAACATTGGATTTGCAGGCCATCACCACCAGCCAGATGGCCCAAATGACATCCAAGCAACTTGCGGCGCTGACCACGACTCAAGTCGTGGCATTGACCACGGCGCAAGTGGGCAACTTGACGACTTTGCAGTTGTACGCCATGAACACCAGCCAAGTTGCCGCCATGGAAACACAAGACCTGGTCGAATTGAGCACCACGCAATTACAAGGTTTGAGAAACGTTCAAGTGGCCGCATTCACGACGGCCCAATTGATCAAAGTCACAACAGCGCAGTTGTCGGGCTTGAAAACCGCACAGGTAGCATCGCTGTCCACTGACCAGGTGCAAGCATTATTGAGCTCGCAATTGAACAACCTGGGTACGGCTCAAATGGCTGCCATGGCCACCAAACAAGTGGTAGCCCTCACTACCGACCAAATGGCTAATCTGGGAACTAAACAACTCGCAGCCTTCTCGGCCAAGCAAGTGGCAGTGATAGAGACAGCAGATCTCCAGGCACTGACTACAGCCCAGTTGACTGCCATGATGACCGCACAGGTAGCCGCATTCACAACGGACCAGGTGGTGGCCTTGACCACAACGCAGGTCTCCAACCTGACAACAGCGCAAATCGCCTCGCTGAAGACCATGCAACTGGCGGCCATGCAAACCGATGATTTGCAGTCGCTGACCACGATTCAGCTACGCGCTTTAAGTGCTTCACAGGTTGCCAGTTTCACTACTGATCAAATTCAAAACCTGACAACGGCGCAATTGAGTGGTTTGAAAACGAATCAATTCGCGGCCATGACCACGGCACAAGTGGAGGCACTGACAACTTCGCAAATCAGTAACTTGACCACGGCCGCATTGGTCGCTTTGACCACCAAGCAAGTGGCGGCTATTCAAACCGATGATTTGCAATCTCTCACCACAGCACAGTTAGTGAGCTTCACCACATCACAAATCGCCGCTTTCACCACAGATCAAGTGGTGGCATTCACGACGGCTCAGATTAGCAATTTGACGACTGCACAACTCGCAGCCATGAAGTCTACGCAAGTGGCTGCCATTGAAACCGATGATTTGTTGGCGCTGACAACGGCGCAGTTGGTGGCCTTGACCACTGCGCAAGTCGCTGCATTCACCACCGATCAATTGGTGGCCATGACGACCAAACAGCTAAGCAATCTGAAAACGGCACAGGTGCTGGCATTGACCACTGCTCAAGTCGAGGCGTTGACCACAAATCAACTGAGTAATTTCACAACAACGCAGTTGAGTGCTCTGTCGACCAAACAAGTCGTTGTTTTAGGTACCAACCAGGTCAGCAAGCTGACGACAGCGCAACTGTCCTCCATGACCACCAAGCAAGTGGCGGCCATGCAAACAGATGATTTGCAGGCATTGACCACGGCGCAATTGGTGACCATGACAACCGCACAAATGGCGGCCATGACCACCGATCAGGTGGTGGCATTGACCACCGCACAGGTCAGTAAGCTCACCACAGACCAGTTGTCCTCTTTGACCACCAAGCAAGTGGCTGCGATGGAAACCGATGACCTGGTGACAGTGACCACAGCGCAATTGGTGGCCATGACCACGGCTCAAGTGGCTGCATTCACCACCGACCAGGTGGCAGCCATCACCACCAGCCAGATCAGTACCCTGAAAACAGCGCAAGTGGCAGCCTTGACCACGGCGCAGGTGGTGGCCTTGACCACCGAGCAGATCGGCAAACTGACGACAGCGCAACTGTCCTCCATGACCACCAAGCAAGTGGCGGCCATGCAAACAGATGATTTGCAGGCAGTGACCACGGCGCAATTGGTGAGCATGACGACTGCACAACTGGCTGCCATGACCACCGATCAGGTGGTGGCATTGACCACCGCTCAGGTCAGCAATCTGACGACGGCACAGTTGTCTGCATTAACGACCAAGCAAGTGGCTGCGATGGAAACCGATGACCTGGTGACTGTGACCACAGCCCAATTGGTGACCATGACCACGGCTCAAGTAGCTGCATTCACCACCGACCAGGTGGCAGCCATCACCACCAGCCAGATCAGTACCCTGAAAACAGCGCAAGTGGCTGCCTTGACCACGGCGCAGGTGGTGGCCTTGACCACCGAGCAGATCGGCAAGCTGACGACAGCGCAACTGTCCTCCATGACCACCAAGCAAGTGGCGGCTATGCAAACAGATGATTTGCAGTCTGTGACTACAGCGCAATTGGTGACCATGACAACCGCACAAATGGAGGTTATGACCACCGATCAGGTGGTGGCCTTGACCACCGCACAGGTCAGCAAGCTCACCACAGACCAGTTGTCTGCCTTGACCACCAAGCAAGTGGCGGCGATGGAAACCGATGACCTGGTGACAGTGACCACAGCGCAACTGTCATCCATGACCACCAAGCAAGTGGCTGCATTCACCACAGACCAGGTGGCAGCCATCACCACCAGCCAGATCAGTACCCTGAAAACAGCGCAAGTGGCTGCCTTGACCACGGCGCAGGTGGTGGCTTTGACCACCGAGCAGATCGGCAAGCTGACGACAGCGCAACTGTCCTCCATGACCACCAAGCAAGTGGCGGCCATGCAAACGGATGATTTGCAGGCATTGACCACAGCGCAGTTGGTGAGCATGACGACCGCACAAATGGTGGCGATGACTACTGATCAAGTAGCGGCTATTACCACCAGCCAGATAAGCGCCTTGAAAACAGCGCAAGTGGCAGCCTTGACCACAGCGCAAGTAGTGGCCCTGACCACCGACCAAGTCAGCAACCTCACGACGGTGCAAATCGCCGCACTGACCACCAAGCAAGTCGCGGCCATGCAAACGGATGATTTGCAGGCCTTGACCACCATGCTGCTGGCAGCCATGACCACCGCACAAGTTGTGGCATTCACCACCGACCAAGTGGTGGCCTTGACCACTGATCAGTTCAGCAAACTGACCACCGCACAGGTTTCATCTTTAACTACCAAACAAGTGGTGGTGATGGAAACCGATGATTTGCAAGCACTAACCACGGCGCAGTTGGCAAGCATGACCACCGCCCAAGTGGTGGCGCTTACCACCGATCAGGTTGCCGCCATCACCACAAGTCAGATCAGCGCTTTGAAAACAGCGCAAGTGGCAGCCTTGACCACGACCCAAGTGGTGGCCTTGACCACTGATCAGGCCAGTAACCTGACGACAGCTCAGCTGTCCTCTATGACCACCAAACAAGTAGTCGCTATAGCAAGTGACGATTTACAGGCATTGACCACTGCCTTAATGGCTGCAATGTCGACTGCTCAAGTAGTAGCTTTGAGCACGGATCAAGTCGCGGCTATAACCACCAACCAGATCAGCGCCTTGAAAACTGCACAAGTGGCTGCCTTGACGACGGCTCAAGTGGTGGCCTTGACCACAGCTCAGATCAGCAATTTCACGACTGCCGAACTCGTGGCTTTGACCACCAAGCAAGTGGCCGTTTTGCAAACCGATGACCTGCAAGCGGTGACGACGGACCAGTTGGTGGCCTTGACCACCGCGCAAGTCGTGGCCTTGACCACCGACCAGGTGGTGGCTTTGACCACCGACCAGGTAGGCAACCTGACGACAGCCCAACTGTCTTCTATGGCCACCAAGCAAGTGGCGGCCATGGCCACAGATGATTTACAGGCATTGACCACTGCACAGTTGGTGACCATGACCACGGCACAAGTCGTGGCCTTAACCACAGTTCAGGTGGCTTCTATCACCACCGATCAGCTCAGCAGCCTGAAAACGGCGCAACTGGTAGCTTTGACGACGGCACAAATGGTGGCATTGACTACCGATCAGGTTGGTAATCTGACCACGGCCCAAGTGGTAGCCTTGACCACCAAACAAGTAGCCGCTTTGCAAACCGATGATTTGCAGGCAGTGACCACTGTACAACTGGCAGCGATGACCACAGCGCAAGTGGCGGCGATGACGACGGCGCAAGTGGTGGCCTTGACTACCGATCAGGTCAGCAATCTGACAACTGCCGAGTTGGTGGCTATGACCACCCGACAAGTCGCAGCCCTGCAAACTGATGATGTGCAGGCGGTGACCACCACACAGTTGGCTAAGTTGACTACAGCGCAAATTGCGGCGCTGACCACCGATCAGGTGGTCGCCTTGACCAGCGATCAGGTCAGCAACCTGACGACAGCTCAAATCGCAGCTATGACAACCAAACAAGTCGCAGCGATGGAGACCGATGACTTGGTGAGCCTGTCTACCGCCCAGTTGAACGCCATGACCACTGCACAATTGGCTGCAGTTACCACCGACCAGATTGCGGCCTTGACCACCGATCAGCTCAGCAGCTTGAAAACAGCGCAAGTGGCAGCGATGACTACGGCGCAAGTGGTTGCCTTGACTACTGATCAGGTCAGCAACCTGAGTACAGCGCAATTAGTGGCTATGACCACCAAGCAAGTGGCAGCTTTGCAAACTGATGATTTGCAAGCGGTAACAACAGCACAGTTGGTGACTATGACCACCGCACAGGTGGCGGCATTCACCACCGATCAGGTGGTAGCACTGTCCAGCGATCAGCTCGATAACTTGACGACAACGCAGTTGTCCTCCATGACTACCAAGCAAGTGGCTGCGATAGAGACTGGTGATACGTTGGCTTTGACTACAGCACAGGTGGTGGCCATGACCACGGCGCAAGTGGCGGCATTCACCACTGATCAGATAGCAGCACTGACGACCAAGCAAGTCAGCAATATGACCACAGCGCAAGTAGCGTCCTTGACCACGGCGCAGGTAGTGTCTTTGACTACTGATCAGGTCAGTAACCTGAGCACCGCGCAATTGGCGTCTATGACAACCAAGCAAGTCGCTGCACTGCAAACCGATGATGTGCAGGCTTTGACCACAACGCAATTTGTCAAGTTGACCACCGCGCAAATCGCATCTATGACCACCGATCAAGTGGTCGCCTTGACTACCGCACAGGTCGCCAACCTCACCACAGCGCAGCTGTCATCTATGGCTACCAAACAGGTAGCAGCCATGGAGACAGAGGACGAGGTCGCCTTGACCACAGTGCAGTTAGTCGCTATGACAACGGCACAAGTCGCGTCATTCACCACGGATCAGGTGGTGGCTTTGACCACGGATCAGGTGACAAACCTGACCACCGCGCAAGTCGCTGCGCTGACCAGCAAGCAAGTGGCTGCCATGGAGACTGACGATTTGCTGGTCTTGACAACCGATCAACTGACGGCAATGACCACAGCGCAAGTGGCAGTCATGACCACTTACCAAGTAGCAGCCTTGACCACTGACCAGCTCAGCAGTCTGAAGACCGCGCAAGTGGCGGCTTTGAGCACCGCTCAAGTGGTGGCCTTGACCACGGCCCAGGTGGCCAACTTGACGACTGCACAAATCGCTGCGCTCACCAGCAAACAAGTCCCGGTGATGGAAACTGCTGATTTGCAAGCCGTGACCACCGCACAACTGGTGACCATGACGACGGCGCAAGTGGCAGCATTCACCACCGATCAAGTGGTGGCACTGACGACTGCTCAGACCGGCAATATGACGACAGCACAAATCGCTGCGCTCACCAGCAAGCAGGTCTCGGTGATGGAAACCGTTGATTTGCAAGCCGTGACCACGGCACAGCTGGTTTCCATGACGACCGCGCAAATAGCGGCCATGACCACGGACCAGGTGATGGCACTGACAACGGCTCAGGTCGGCAAGCTGACCACGGCACAACTGTCTGCTTTGACCACCAAACAAGTGTTAGCCATGGAGACGGACGACCTGTTGGTTTTGTCCAGCACACAGCTAGGCGCACTGACAAGCACGCAGGTGGCAGCACTGACCACCGATCAACTGGTGGCTTTGACCACCGATCAGCTCAGCAGCCTGAAAACCTCACAATTGGCTGCTTTGACCACGGGACAGGTGGTGGCTTTGACCACTGACCAGACAGGTAACCTCAGCACCGCTCAAGTCGCCTCACTGACGACCCGCCAGATCGCAGCCATGGAGACCGATGATTTGGTGGTGTTAAGCACAACCCAGTTGGTGGCCATGACCACGGTTCAGATCACGGCGCTGACCACGGATCAACTGGCTGCGATGACGACCGCACAGGTCAGTGGTCTGAAAACCGCGCAAATCGCCAGCTTGACCACGGCACAAGTGGTGGCCTTGACCACCGATCAGGTCAGCAACCTGAGCACGGCACAGTTGGCTGCACTGACCACGCTGCAGTTTGCCGCCCTGCAAACCGATGATTTAACCGCCATCACCTCAGTGCAAATGCAAGCCATGACAACGGCGCAAACGGTGGCAATGACGACCGCACAAATCGTGTCACTGAATGTGGATCAGGTCAGTGGCCTCAAAACAGCCCAGCTGGCAGCTTTGACGACGACACAATTGGTCGCCATGGAAACAGATGACCTTGATTTATTGAGTACTTCACAAATCCGTGGCTTGACCACGGCTCAAGTGGCTGCATTGACCACCGACCAATTGGTTTCCATGGGTGGCAGCCAGGTGGCCGCATTCAGCAGCGCACAAATTATTGCCATGACCAGCGGACAACTGGTGGCTTTGACCACTGACCAGGCCGGTTATTTGACAACAGCACAACTCGCGGCACTCAGCACCGCGCAGTTGGTGGCACTGCAAACCGATGATTTGCAAGCCTTGAGCACCGCACAGTTTGCTGCATTCACCACCAGCCAGGTACCGGCGATGACCACCGCACAAATTGTGGCGATGACCTCCGACCAGGCGGCAGGCATGAAGACGGCACAGTTGGTCATGTTGACCACCGAACAACTGGTGGCAATGCAAACTGAAGACTTGGTAGCTTTAAGCACGGCGCAAATCAGGGCCTTTACCACCGCACAGGTGGCGGCCTTCACCACCGCCCAACTGTCTGCCATGGGCACCGACCAGGTGGCTGCATTCAGTACATTGCAAATCGCTTCATTGACCACCAAGCAAGTGGTGGCATTGACGACCGACCAGTCAGCTAATTTGACAACCGCGCAACTCGCGGCCATGACCACGGCGCAGGTAGCAGCGATAGAAACCGATGATTTGCAGGCTCTCAGTACCAGCCAGCTAGTTGCACTTACCACGGTACAAGTACCTGCTTTGAGTACCACGCAGATTGTGGCTTTGAGTTCAGACCATGCGGCCGGCTTGAAAACTGCCCAGTTGGCGGCGCTGACAACTGCACAAATTGTTGCTGTTGAAACCGATGACCTGTTGGCGTTGAGCACATCGCAGATCAGAGCGCTGACAACAGTTCAAATGGCTGCGCTTACCACTGCGCAAGTAGCCGCTCTGAGCACAGATCAGACGGCGGCCATGAGCACTGCCCAAGTGGTGGCCATGACCACGGCACACATCGTGGCTTTGAGCAACGAGCAGGTAGCTGCCCTGACCAAGCCGCAGTTGGCAGCCCTGACCACCAGCCAGATAGCTGCCATGGAAAACGGCGACGTGACGTCCATCACCACTTACCAAATCTCAGCCTTGACCACGGCGCAACTTGCGGCCATGGGCACCAGCCAGACTGCGGCCTTCACGGATGATCAGTTGGGTGTCATGAGCAATGCCCAACTTGCTTCTTTTTAATTAAAAAACAGCAATACACATTTTTTTGCTAAAGATTCACGCAGATCTGTCGATTAACCAAAGAGCCTTGGAGTGTTCCAAGACAAAGGGTTGATGATGGCTACAGCGATTACAGGCATTACAAGCAGCAGCAGTTTGAGCTTTATCCGTGCGATGGCGACGGCTGATATTGCAGTGACTTCATCCGATTACATGAAGGTGTTGACCAGCACGCAAATAGCGGCCATGTCAAATGCGCAAATTGCCGCCTTGAACACATCGTCTATCAATGCTCTCAGTACCTCGGCCATCAGCAGCTTTTCAGTGAACCAAATTTTTGCCTTGGTCACAGCGCAAATTGCTGCCTTGAGTTCAGACAGCCAGATTGGTGCCTTGAAAAATAGCCAGGTTGCCGCTCTGGGAACCAACCAGATAGTTGCTTTGACCACTGACCAGGTGGTGGCTTTGTCCACCAGTCAGGTGTCTAAATTGACCACGGCCCAGGTAGGCGCACTCACGTCCACCCAATTGGCTTCAATGGAAACCGATGATTTGACCAGCCTGTCAACGGCTCAGGTAGTGGCGCTCAAGACGTCTCAGTTGTCGGCGATCACCACCGATCAGTGGGTGACCTTGAAGACCAGCCAAATTAAGGCTTTGACAACCTCGCAGATTGCGTCTTTGGTTACCAAGCAAGTGGCAGCGCTGACCACTGACATGGTCAAAGTATTGAGCACGGCTCAAATCGGGGCGTTGAATTCAGTTCAGGTTGCGTCCTTGGTGACCGATGACTTTGCGCTGATGAGCACAGCGCAAATCAGAAGTTTGTCCTCTGCTGCTGTTAACGGCATCACCACGGATCAGCTGGCTACGGTCACGACTGTGCAACTCAACAGCATGACAAGCGCGCAAGTCGCCGCTTTCAATACCACGCAAATTGCCGCCTTGTCGACCGCGCAGGTCGGTAAATTGGGCACTTTCCAACTCGCTGCTCTATCGAGCAAGCAAATTGCCGCCATGGAAACCGAAGACATTGCTGCTTTGACCACGGTGCAATTGAAGTTGCTCTCCAGCGTGCAGGCGTCGGCATTGACTACCGCTCAGGTAGTGGCTTTGAGCACTTTACAGGTTAGTTTGCTCAATACCGCACAGTTGAACGCATTGAGTACAGCCGCTATGGCTGCCATGGAAACAGCTGACCTGGTCGTACTCAGTACGGCACAGCTGAACAATTTGAAAACCTCGCAACTGGCGGCTTTGACGACGACACAAATGGCCGCACTGACCACCAAGCAGGTGTTGAGCTTGAGCTCTGCACAGTTAAATAGCTTGAGTTCGGTGCAAGTGGCCAGCTTGATGACCTCGCAAGTGTCGGCGCTGACCACCAATCAGTTGGCCAATTTAAGCACCAAGCAAATCGCTTCATTTGAAACCGATGACCTGGCTATCTTGACAACCGCTCAGTTGAATGCTTTGAGCAGCAGCCAAATCGCCGCACTGACGACGGCACAGGTGGTTGGCCTGAGCAGTTGGCAAGTCTCTAAGCTCGGTACTGCTCAGATAGCCGGGTTGACCACCTTGCAAATCCGTGCCCTTGAAACCAATGATTTGGTGACTTTAAGCACAGCGCAACTTGCCAAATTGAGCACGGCGCAATTACAAGGCCTTGGCACCAATCAAATTGCAGTGATGAGCACCGCGCAAATCAGCAGCTTGAGCTCGTTGCAAATCAGCTCACTCAACACCACCCAGGTGGTGGCGCTGACCACGGATCAAATCCGTACGCTTAAAACAGCGCAGCTGATCGCGCTGTCTACGGCGCAAATGGCTGCCGTGGAAACGGCCGATTTGGTGGTGATCACCACCGTGCAAATGCAAGCCCTGAAATCGGCCCAGCTGGCAGCCCTGAATACGGCTCAAATGGCGGTGGTAACTACGGATCAGTTATCGGTGCTAGGCAGCTCACAGCTCAGCGGTTTGACCACCACCCAGGTCAAAACCTTGTCAACCGATCAGCTCAGCAATTTGACTACCAAGCAGGTGACCTATCTATCTACTGCGCAACTGGTGGCTTTGAGCACAGTGCAATTGCAGTCTATGACCACCGCGCAACTGGCGGCCTTTAGCACCAACCAAGTCAATAACCTGACCACCACGCAGGTTGTGGCGTTAACCACCGATCAAGTCAGTAATTTATTGACTTCACAGCTAGCAGCATTGACGACAGCTCAGGTTCTGAACTTGGAGACTGAAGATTTGGCCGCTATCACCACGTTACAAATCAGCGGCTTCAAATCGACACAGTTAGCTGTGCTGAGTCTGGATCAAATCGATGCTTTGTCCACCGACCAGTTGACTGCTTTAAGTACAGTGCAGTTGGCCGGTTTGACCACCTTGCAAATACAAGGTTTGTCCTTGGATCAATTCTCCAATCTGACCACCAGCCAACTGGCCAGTTTAAGCACCGTGCAGGTAGCAGCGATTGAAGCTGTGGATCTGGCCGGGCTGACCAGCACAATCACTGCTTTGACCTCCAAGCAAGTGGCGGCTTTGACCACCTCCCAGGTGGCAGGCATCACCACCTACCAGATCAGCCAACTCACCACCAAGCAAATGGCCGGGCTCAGTTCTGTGCAAATCGATGCGCTGGAAACTGAGGATCTGGTGTTGTTGACCACCGATCAAATTGTTTCATTGACCAAGAACCAGATCGGCGGCTTGAATGCAGATCTGGTAGCGGCCATGCTGACGGATCAGCTGGTTTCACTGACCACGGCACAAATAGCCCAGCTCAACACGGATCAGATTGTCGCGTTGACCACAGATCAGGTTGTCGCTCTCACTACAGACCAGCTCATCGCATTGACGTCTGATCAATTGGGCGCAATGGAAGTCACTGACTTCTCGGCTTTGACTACCGATCAGCTGACTGCCTTAAGTGCCGATCAGTTGGTCGGCTTGACAGACGACCAGGTGACAGCGCTGAGCTCTACACAACTGAAAGCTTTTTCAGACAACGGTTTGATGTCCACCATAGGTGCGACCTTGACGCGTGCTTTGACCACTGACATGTTGGCTGTCCTCACCACCGCTCAGCTCAGTACTTGGTCCGAGGCGCAGATTGCTGCATTGTCTGTAGACCAGTTGTCTATCATGTCGACAGAACAATTGGCGAATTTGACCAACGACCAGGTGGCGGCTTTCACCACCAGCCAAATTGTGGCGCTCAGCGCCGAGCAGTTCAGCGCACTGACCAGCGAACAAATTCGCAACTTGAGTACCGCACAAATTGCGGCCATGGAAGTTGAGGATGTGGCCGCGTTGACCACCGACCAGTTCGGCAATATGCGGGCTTTACAAGTCGCCGCGTTGACCACCGACCAGATCGCGTCTTTGACCACCGATCAAATCAGCGTGCTGGCATCCGGCCAAATTCGAGGCATGGGAACCGACCAGATGCAAGCGCTTAGTACGGCGCAAGTGGTTGTGCTGAGCTCAGACCAACTGTCGGCCTTGAGCACCACCATGTTGCAGGCCATGGAGACAGAGGATGTGGCGGCACTTACCACCGAACAGCTGAACCTGCTGTCCACCACGCAAATCAGTGCATTGAGCACCGCACAAGTTGTCGGCTTGACCACAGATCAAGTGCAAAACCTGACCACGAAATTGCTGGCCTCGATGTCCGCCGCACAAATCAAATCCATGAGCACCGATGAAATCGCTGCCTTGACCACCGACCAACTAACCAACCTGACCATGACCCAGTTCAAGGCCTTGACCTCGTACCAGTTCTCTGGTCTGACCACCGAGCAATTCACTTCCCTGGACGTGACGCAGTTGGATCTGCTGACCGCAACACAGTTGCGTGGCCTCAGTACAGCAGGCATTGCCGCACTGTCAACCGAGTACATCGCAGACGGCACCATGACCTCGGTCATGCTCAAAGGTTTGAGCACAGACCAGGTGCAGGCTTTGACCACGGATCAAGTGGCAGCTTTGACCACCAATCAACTCTACGGCGCGTTCAGCACCGACATGATCGTCGCCTTGACCACGGACCAGGTAAGTGCCCTGACCTCGGTACAGTTGGGCGGCTTGAGCGCCACGCAATTGGTGGCCATGGAGACAGAAGATTTTGTGGTGTTGAATTCCATTCAATTGCCGGGTTTAACCACCAGCCAGATGGCCAAGCTGTCCACCGATCAATTGGTGGCCATGAGTTCGGACCAAATCGTATTACTGAGCAGCAACCAGTTGCGTTCATTGACAGCGGCGCAATTCAGCGCTGTAGAGACAAGCGACCTGGTTGCTATTTCCAGCACGAATTTCGCGTTGCTGAAATCCAGTCAGCTGACCAGCATGAGCACCGATCAGGTGGCGGCATTGACCAGTGCGCAATTCAAAAATATCACGACTTCGCAATTGACCGGTGCGTTCAGCACAGCCATGATTCAGGCCATGAATACGCTGCAATTCCACCAGCTGACCACGGTACACATCAGCAATTTGAGCGTCGCGCAGGTAGCCGCCATAGAAACTGCCGATTTGGCTTCGTTGGTAACCTCGCAACTGGCGGGATTGAAGACAGCGCAAGTGGCTGCTTTGAGCACAGACCAGATCGTGGCCTTGACCTCCGACCAGTTCGACCACTTGACCACGGCGCAGCTCAACAGTTTGACTGCAGCTCAAATCAAGGTGATAGAAACCGCCGACCTGGTGGCTTTGAGTTCAGACAGCTTCATGTCCTTGAAAACTTCGCAATTAGCCAATCTGACCACTGACCAGGTACAGGCATTGACGACCCAGCAGTTCGGTGCATTGACCACGACTCAATTGCTCAACAGTTTCAGCACCGCCATGGTCGCAACCTTGTCGACCAGCCAGTTGGGTGTGTTGGCAGCGTCTGACCTGTACGCTATGAGCGCCAGCCAGTTGGCTGCCATAGACGCCGACAAACTGGCCACATTGAGCACGGCACAGTTGTCTAGCCTGACCAGCAGCCATGTCGCAGCCTTGAGCACCACACAAATTGCAGCGCTGACTGCTGAGCAAGTGAGCAATCTGACCACACTGCAACTCAGCGGTTGGACTGCCAGCCAGGTCAAAGCGTTGACGAACAATAACATCTCCGCCACCACAACAGAACAGCTGCAATCTTTGAATTCTGCCCAGTTGGTCAGCCTGTCCACCAGCCAGGTCCAAGCACTGACCACCGACCAAGTTGCCGTGTTGACCAGTTCACAGTTGACCGGCGCCTTCAGCACAGCCATGATCCGCGCCTTGACAACGGCACAGTTTGCCCAAATCAGCACGGACAAACTGGCCAAGTTGTCCGTGACGCAGATTGCCGCCATGGAAACCGTGGATTTGGCCAGTTTGAATACAGCGCAAATCGCCATTATGGGCACGGCACAGGTGGCGGCTCTGGGTACAGCGCAGTTGGTGGCATTGACTACAGCGCAAGTCAATAACCTGACGACGGCCCAACTTGTCAGTCTGAGTGCGACACAACTCAAGGCCATGGAAACCCGCGACACGGCAGCCCTGGGCACAGATCAACTGCGCAGCCTGACAGCTACACAGGTGAGCAACTTCACCACGGCGCAGGTCAAAGGCTTGACCTCAGACCAGATCGCCAGCTTGAAGACAGCGCAGCTTGCAGCTCTGACCACTGCTCAAATCACTGCCATCGAGTTGACAGATCTGGAGGCATTGACCACTGCTCAAGTCAAAGTGCTGACCGAAACGCAAATTAAAGCCATGACCTTGGATCAGATCAACACCTTGTCTGTGCCTCAGGTCTGGGCCATGACGAACAAGCAAATTGCTGCCAACACCAATCTGAGCAATACCTCAGACCCCGAGTTGTTTGCCCGACTCAAGTCCAACCAGGTCTCGTCGCTCACCGCAACCCAAATAGCAGCCATTTCAACCGCTTCGCTGGTGAACATGAAGACCGCTGCTGTGGCGGCGATCTCAATCAGCCAGCTAGCTGCTTTGACCGCAGCACAGGTCAGCAAGTTGACCACCACACAGGTGTACGCATTGACCACCGATCAGGTCAGTAATTTGACCGCCGCTCAAGTGGTGGCATTGACGACGGCGCAGGTCAGCCATATGTCTACCGACCAAACGGTGTCACTCACCCCAACGCAGTTCAGCAAGCTGACCAGCGCCCAGATCAGTGGCTTGACCGCAGATCAGGTGGCGGCATTGACCACGGATCAGGTGGTGGCCTTCACCACATCCCAAGTCAGCAACATGACCACCGACCAGTTGGCAGCCTTGACGACGGATCAGTTGATCACCATGGAAACAGAAGATTTGGTGGCCATTACCAGCGTACAAATCAGTGGCTTGACCGCAGATCAGGTGGCGGCATTGACCACGGATCAGGCAGCGGCTTTGACCACAGATCAATTGAGCGGGTTTATAGCCACTCAAATAGCAGCCGTGACCACTGAACAGCAAGCTGCCATGAGTACAGCTCAGTTGGCGGTACTGGGTTTGTAAGCCGAATCGGTAGCCCGGGCAACAGGTTTTTACTTGTCATCGGTGTCGGGCTGCCTGGGTGGGGCAGGGGTGTCAATGCTCGGATGCGGCACGCCTCTTGCTTGATGGAGCAAGATATCACCGATGCGCACCACGCCCATGAACCATTCAGATTTACAAAAAGGCTTTGCCGGCAACCTCAAAGCGGCCAAAAAAGGGACTTTGCCGCTGGCAGAGTTGCTGACCATGGCCGAGTCATTGCAGTCCAGCGGCATGAGCGATGCTGCTTTGGAGCTCTACCAGACCTGGACCAGCCACAGCAGCGACAGCAATAAACCGGTGGCCATGTTCAACCACGGCTCGCTGCTGCAAAGCACGGGTAAAACGACCGAGGCGGAAAAGATTTACCGCGCTTGCCTGGCAGAGCGGCCATTTTTTGCCCAGCCATGCATCAATCTCGGATTGATTTTGGAGCGGCGAGGCGAACGCGCGCAAGCGATTGCAGTGTGGAGCAGTTTGTTGGGCCCACAAGCCGCCAAAGCGGAGGTGCCGACAGACATGCTTGTTGCCGCCTGGAACCATGTAGGGCGTGTGCGTGAAGACCTTAAGCAGTACCCATTGGCCGAAGTCGCCTTGATCAAAAGTCTGGCCTTGAAACCTGACCAGCCCGGCGTGATTCAACACTGGATACACATACGTCAAAAGGCCTGCGATTGGCCGTTATTCCAATCCCTGCCAGGCATCACGCAGCACCAAATGCTGATGGCCACTTCGCCGCTGGCGATGCTGGCCTACAGCGAAGACCCGGTGCAGCAACTGCTGACCGCGCATGCCTTTGTCGGCCGCACCTACAGCTTTAAAGAAGAAAAGCTGTGCCAGGGCCGTGTGTACCGGCACCAGCGCCGGCGCATAGCCTATGTGTCAGGTGATTTGTGTGTGCACGCTGTCGGTTTGTTGCTGGCTGAAATGTTGGAAGGGCACGACCGCAGCAAATACGAGATCTATGCTTATGACTTCAGCGTCGAGGACGGCACGCCGCACCGCCAACGCTTGAAAAAAGCCATAGACAACATCCGCTATGTGCATGGTTTGAGCGACCGCCAAGTGGCCGAACTGGTGGTGCACGATGAAATAGATGTGCTGATTGATTTGCACGGCTTGAGCGCCGGTGCGCGCCCCGGCATATTTGCGCTACACCCGGCGCCGCTGCAAGGCACCTACCTGGGTTTCATAGGCACCACCGGCATGCCTTGGTTCGATTTCGTGATCACCGATACCAAGGCGTTCCCACCCGAACTCGAGCCGTATTTCGCTGAAAAACCTTTGCGCCTGAGCAGCAGTTTCATACCTTTGACGCCGGATGCAGACCTGCCGTTGACGGTCAAACGTGAGCAATATGGCTTGCCGCTTGACGCCTTTGTGATGGCGGCGTTTGGCAACTCTTACAAATTCACCCCCGAATTGTTCAGCGGCTGGATGGATGTCTTGAACGACATACCGAACGCCGTCTTATGGCTGGTCGATGACAATCCAGCCACCACTGCCAATTTAAAAGCATTTATCTACCGCCATGGTGCACCCATGCAGCGGATAGTGTTTACACCGCGTGCACATTTTGAGGAATACAAGCAAAGGTTAAAACTGGCAGACGTGTTTCTGGACACGTTTCCTTATAACTGCGGTTCAACCACCAACAATGTGGTGCAAGCCGGTTTGCCCATGGTCACCATGTACGGCAAAACCATGGTCTCGCGCATGGGTTTGAGCATTCTCAGTTCCATGGATCTCGCGCATTTTTGTGTGGACAACCTGCTTGACTATGCTGCGCGTGTCAAAGAAATTGCCGCCATGTCTGTCGACCAGACAACTGCGCTCAGAACAAAAATACGCGCAGCCTGCCAACAGAAAAACCTGGCGCCTGAAGTGGAAGCTTTGATAGAGAGCTTATCCGCCGCCAAGGAGAACCCTCATGCGTAAACCCGCTGTCCATCTTTTTCATATCGGTTACTCGATAGAAACCATGGAAATGCTGCCCGCCGGATTCCAATTTCTGGATAACCTGGACAACGAGAGATCGGATTGGTTTGAATCCCGGCCGATACGCGCGTATCTGAACAAGCAAGTGCTGGATGAAGAGGCGTATTACGGCTTTTTCTCGCCGCGCTTTTTCCTCAAAACCGGGCGAACGGCCAATGACTTGCGGGAATTCATTGCCAACGAAAACCGGGACGTGGAAGCGTTTATTGTTTGCCCGCAAGCAGAGGTTGGTGCCTTTTTTATCAATCCCGTCTATGGAATGGATTTTGCCGATGCCGGTGCCTTGGACACCACTCAGAAACTGCTGGACAAAGCCGGCATGGATTTGAATGTCAGCACCATGCTGATTGACTCTAGCGAGTTGTCTTACAGTAATTACGTGATTGCAAAACCGTCTTACTGGCGGCGTTGGCTTGACTTGGTGGAATACGCTTATCGATTTGCTGATGGCGACGAGGATCCGGCGTTGAAAGCGGAGTTAAACCAGCCCACGGCTTACAACGATGGCGTGCAACGCAAAGTATTTTTTATCGAATGCGTGCCCACCTTGGTTTTTCATCACCACAAGATGAAAGTCAAATCTATTCCAGTGAACCAGTCGCTGGCCGGTAAAGGCATGATGTACCCTTACGCCGAACAGGCCAAAACCTGCGACGCCTTGAAAATGGCTTTTAAGCGTACCGGTGATTTTCAATACATGCAAAACTTTCAGCAGCTGGCTAACACAGTGCTGTCCAATTTTTCGCGTTCAACCAAAGCGGCGTAAGAAGACCGGCAAACGCCGGTTGCGACTTAAGTTTTCGCGTCGGCCTGTAGAAACCCCCTGAAATGCGGGTCGATATCGTCGCGGTATAGCCAGAAGTAAGCTGGCTCAAAGGCTTGTGGTGTCACATCCGGTTTTATGCCTTGCGCGTCATAGTTGAAAGGCACGTTATGAAAACTGAAGCATCGGGGCTGGTTTAAGCCTATCCATTTTTCATATTTCATGCGGTCAATATTGCCGAAATCACCTTCGTCCTGCTTGTAAGCGGCTTGGGTCGGGTGAGCCAGGCTGCGTATGTAATCGGCTCTGGCCCACCAGAAATTGCCACTCATGTGTGGCCATGGGTTTATGCAATAGTTGACGCCTGCCACATGGTGATCGTTGAGTTTGACCAAGGCATCGCGCCATTTATCGATTACCCCCCATTCCATTTGATGACGCCAACTGTTGATGGACTTGAACATGCGGTCGTTGTTGATGCCGGGAACCCGGCACAAAGAACTTTGACCGGACATGTGGCTGATGCCCTTGGTGTGGAAATACATGACGGCTTGTGTGTCGGTGTGCGCATGAACATGCTCATACAGTTTTTTCAAGGTCAGCCCCTCGTACTCCTGATCATCCGCCGAGACCTCAAGGATTTTTACCCAGTCATAAAGGCTGACATAAGAGGCAATGCGTTCAGCCAAGGGGCCACTGATCGCGCAGTAAATGTCAGCGGATAAATGTAAGTTGTGGCGGTACAGTCTTTTGAGTTGCTCGTCAACAATGAATTGCCACAGGTCCGTTTGATCGGGACTCCATATGTGATAGAAAATGGATAACTGTTTCATGCGCGTGCTTTCATCGTTTCACTGCTTCTCATCACTTACAGAGCGCTTCGCCCGGTTTTCTAAAAGCGACCATTGAACGGCGCTGTGTGCATGCACATCCTGCGACACCTGTTGTCCGATAACTTCTGCCAGGTATTTAGGTGCCAGCCCATAGCCCGGTCTCACGCTGCGTACCGCGTCTTCGGTGATCACGTCGCCGGCTTTCAAATCCTTGACGAAATACAACGAGCGGCGAAATTGCACATTGGCTTTTTCGCTGGATTGGCGGCCGTAGTCCACGTCGCCCAGGCATTGCCAGGCGGTGTGTGCGCTTTCGCACAGTTGTTTCAAATCTGCGGGCTCGAGTGAAAAACTGTCATCCGGACCGCCGCCGTTGCGGTCCAAGGTGAAATGTTTTTCAATGATGCAACTGCCCAGTGCCACGCTGGCAATCGCCGTGGTGTTGTCCAGCGTATGGTCGGACAAACCGGTGACGCAGCCAAAGCGAGTCGCCATGTCTTGCAAAGTACGCAGTTTGTAGTCTGCCGCCGGTGCCGGGTAGCCGCTGACGCAATACAGCAGCGCCAGTTGCTGGCAACCCGCGCCCAGCGCGGCGTCAACCGCTTCTTGAATTTCATCGGCGTCGGCCATGCCGGTAGAGATGATCATGGGTTTACCGGTGGCAGCCGCATACCTTATCAGCGGTAAATCTATGGCTTCAAAAGACGCGATTTTGTAAGCCGGTGCATTCAAGTCTTCCAGCAAATCGACGGCTGTGCTGTCAAACGGTGAGCTGAAGATAGTGATGCCGGTATGGCGCGCGTGGTCAAACAAAGGCTTGTGCCAGTCCCAGGGCATGTGCGCCTCGCGGTACAAGTCATACAAGGTTCTGCCGTCCCACAAGCCGCCGCTGATACAAAAGTCCGGTGTATCGCTTTTGAGCGTGATGGTGTCAGGCGTATAGGTTTGCAGTTTCACAGCGTTTGCGCCGGCGCGCTTGGCCTCGTCTATCAGGCGAAACGCAGTGCTGATCTGCCCGTTGTGGTTGGCCGACATCTCTGCGATCACATACGGGGCATGGCCCGGTCCGATCAAACGGCCCTGAATATTCAAATGCGTGCCGGCTGTGTTCATACCGGCTTCCAATCAGATGCCAGCAATCCGTAACACCATAAAGACAGCCATTCATCGGCAATAAACGCTTGTTGCCGCATCACGCCTTCGAGCGTGAAACCCAGCTTCAAATGGAACCGTCGCGAAGCCGCATTGATGGAAATAACTTGTCCGCAGACTTTGTGCCAGCCTTGTTGTTTGAAGGCGAAATCCAGCGCCTTGCGTGCGAGTTTGCTGCCCGATCCTTGAGGCGCCTGCGGTGTCAGGTAAAAGCCCCAATCGACCACGCCGTGCGGGTTGACCGGTGTGAAATGTGCCAGTCCCAGCGGCTGCTGCTGTTCATGCACCAGCACCACATGGCGCTGCGAATCTTGCTTTAATGCATGGAACCACTTCGAATGTTCTTCAGCGCTGATCTCGTGCTGCGTCAG
>Ga0214919_10004638_pt1 | contig 19978 bp, 28 predicted proteins | sample LL1503_MetaG_FD_177994 | JGI IMG/M metagenome (GOLD analysis project Ga0214919, IMG submission 177994) | Freshwater microbial communities from Lake Lanier, Atlanta, Georgia, United States - LL-1503 | ecosystem: Environmental > Aquatic > Freshwater > Lake | place: USA: Georgia | collected...
GCATCATGTCCAGCGGGGCGGTTCCCCCTGCGCATGTCCAGCGATCTTTGTCGACCACAAATATCTGGTCCAGAACTTCTACTTTGGGGAAAAGATCCTGAAAGGCGGCGCGAGCCTCCCAGTGCAAGGTCATTTTGTATCCCTGCAAGACGCCTGCGCTGGCCAGGGCGAAAGCGCCGGTATCGATGGCCCCCAGCGTGGCGCCAAATGCGGCCCGGCGCGATAACCAGTCCAGCAGCGGCCGATCCAGGTATTCCGTCGGTTGATTGCCCGCGCAAACAATGACAAATTCAGGCGAAAAATGACTTGCGATTTTGGTCGTCTGGTTCAGGGAAAACCCATTGCCCGCCCCGACCGGACCCCCTTGCACCGAGGCAAACGACCACTCGTACAGCATCGCACCAGAATTTTGATTAGCCAGTCGCAGTGCTTCAATTGCCGGTACCAGCGCATAGAGCGGGTATTCAGGCAATAGCAGAAAACAGATTTTTCGCTTTAAGCTGGGACTCGTTTCGGCCATCGGGTTCACCTTGGAGTTGAAGTCAGTCTAGAACCTTCGCATTCTGCGTTGCTTGACAAAAATCGCCATTGATTTTTCATTTTGCGCCATCGTGTCGAGGCAAGCGTTTTATGTTGCTATAGCTCTTGCGCTCCCGCTTTTGGAGGCTCAGCTCATCGAGTTAGTGCGTATGGGCGCAGACCTTGCCTGAGGCAGTGCGCCGGAACCGTCAATCGGACAGAGCCACCCCGCATGCGAATCTGGACCGAGAAATCTTGGGTTATTTAAACATCCAAACTGTCCATCCGGACGACACGGGGCTGAGCTGTAATGGGCGACCTTTTTAAGCCTTGACCGTGCAATAAGCGTGTAATAAACTGGCGTTTCCCGGGAGCAAAGAGTCGCCAAAAGGCTCTGGAGAGGACAATATCGACCTCCAAAATAGAAAAAGCACTGAAAAAATCAGTGCTTTTTATGTTGGCTCCTCAACCTGGGCTCGAACCAGGGACCTACGGATTAACAGAAAACCCGGCTGCTGAAAAACCCTTATAAATCAATGACTTATATTGGTAAAACAGCACCGTGTAATAAACCGTGTAATAAGCTATTTTGTTGCATTATTTAACAAACTGACTTTTTGCTGGGTTTTCACTCGGGCCGGATTGAAAAATCAAGCAAGCTGGGGTGATTTTACGTCGGGTGGATCGCTTTAGTCGCGCTGCGCTTGTTCCAGCGCTGAAGCAAGTTTTGCAGTAACTGGCTAGGCACCTTTGAGCCATGAACGGTCTTTCACGAGCAGGCGCTCTAGGAGAACCAGTTTACGGCCTTCGTCGGACCTTTGGTGTGCCGATATTTTTGCCTGCTAAGAAAATGGCAACTGGTGGCCGGCTGAACTGAACAAGCCCAGCGGGCTAGTATCCGCGCCAGCGCCACACTGGTGTGGCAGGCGTAACACACAGCCAAAGGAGCATCCGCATGAAAGCAGTTTGGAAAGATACCGTGATCGCTGAGAGCGACGCCACGATCATGGTCGAAGGCAACCATTATTTTCCCGAGGCGTCCGTGAACCGGCAGTTCATTAGCTTTAGCAATCACAAAACCAGCTGCTCTTGGAAAGGGCAGGCGAGCTATTACTCGCTGATCGTCAATGGAGAAGTGAACCCTGACGCTGCGTGGTACTACGCCGATCCCAAAGAGGCAGCTTCCAACATCAAGGGCTACGTGGCGTTCTGGAGGGGAGTGCAGGTCAGCTGAAGCGCGCCCACGTTTGTTGCGCAACAGCCTCAGGGAACTTAGTTTTACGGATACCGGCTTTGAGGCGGTGATTAGACCCAGCCCTGCCGCCAAACGTCATCGTTTTGTAGATCGCGCCATGGAATGATCTGGGTTGCTTTGGAAAACACAGATTCAATTTCTACCAATTCAATCGGATCGGTAGGCAGCTCCGGTTTGATCACCTGGCTTACAAGAAAATGCTTTTGCTTGGCCAATGGGATAACTGCCGTCCATTTGCTCAATAAAAGTTTTTTAGGGTTCAGGGGATTCATCGAGATGACTTCAAGACCTTGTTCGCAGTCTTTGACTCTTGCGAGTTCGCTCCATCATATCGATGGGCTTAGTTTTAACCCATGCCACAAAGCGCTCGATACCAGGGTGAGCCAGCAAGGCCTCAACCGAGTTCAGTTGTTTGGCCAATTCCGTCTCGGTAAACAGCGCATGAATTTGGCGGTGACAGATCCGGTGCAGGTACTCCGTATGTCGGCCACCTTTGGACTTTGGGACTAGATGATGGGCATCGCGTTGGCTATACGGGATCACCCGGTCACATAAAGGGCAAATGAGCTCGGACTGAACAAGTGCAGGCCGTTCCTGCTGAAGTAAGCGTCTGATACGACCCATCGCCTAATTTTAATCAAGCTCTGGCAATCGGAATGTCGGCCCAGTTGGTGGTGTATACGGGTGTTCTTCGCTCTTGTCGCATGGACCATACACGGCGGTCACCGTCGAGTCCCGCGCTGGCCATCTTCATGGTTCCGTGCCCGTAGCGCTTATTGATGGCATCGAGCGCTGACATCAGTCGTGCCTTGTCGGCGATGTCCTCTATTGAATCGTCATCGCCGAGATCAAGTTCTCCTTGTACGACGGAGTCGGGCTGCAGGTCCAACAGCATGACCCCGGCCTTGGCATATTTGAACCCTTGGCAGTAAATCGCCCGCAGGCCCAAAACCGTTGCTTGAACGATTGCGCCCGTGTCTGCCGTTGGGCGGCGCAGTGGCACGACGATGGAGCGGCTGTACTGCGGGTCTTTGCGAAACGGACTGGTGCGGATGAAGACCATCACCTCGCTGGCGAGTGAATGTTGTTTACGCACCTTTTCTGCAGCCCGGCTGGCAAATTCAGTAACCGCCTGGGTCAGGTCAGACAACTCGGTGACAGCATGGCCGAAGGAGCGTGTGCAAGCAATCTCCTTCTTTGGCGCCGGTGCGTCATCCAGTCCTATGCATGGTGTGCCTTGGAGTTCACGAACCGTTCGCTCCAACACGACGGACCATCCTTTGCGAATGGTGGCAACGTCCATTCGCACCAGTTCTTGAACAGTCTTGACGCCACCGTCGGTGAGTTGTTTGCTGATACGCCGCCCGATACCCCAGACCTCACCCACTTCAGTGGCCTCAAAGACGCGCTGCCGCTCATCTGCCGAGAGTACCTCTAGGTTGCACACCTGTGCCAGATGACCTGGATAAACACCTGGCTTGCGCTCAGCGGTCTTGGCAATGTGGTTGGCCAGTTTGGCAAGTGTCTTGGTGCGTCCGATGCCAATGCCACAGGGGATTCCTGTCCATTGCAGAATGCGCGAGCGGATCTTGTGGCTGCGCTCCACCAAGTCACCGCGGACACCTTCCAACCCAATGAAAGACTCGTCGATGGAGTAAATCTCCTGCGTTGGGCCCAATCCCGCTGCCAGGCTCATCATGCGGTCGCTGATGTCACCGTACAGCGCGAAATTGGCAGACAAAGCCACCAGCCCGTGTGAGTCCGTCAAGTGCTTGATCTGAAACCACGGCGCACCCATTTTGATGCCCAGCGCCTTGGCCTCGTTGGAGCGGGCTATGGCACAGCCGTCGTTGTTGCTGAGCACCACCGCTGCAATGCCTTGAAGACTGGGCCGGAAGATACGCTCACAGCTTACGTAGAAGTTGTTGCCGTCGACCAATGCGTACACAGCCGCCTCCGATCACACGTTGAACTGCTTGATGGTGCTGGTGACCACGCCCCATATCTCAATCGTTTGGCCGTCTTTGGGGGTGATGTCAGGGTATGTGGGGTTAGCGGATTTGAGCTTGATGCGCCCAACACGCTGGCTCAGCACCTTCACGGTGAAGTCTCCGTCCACGATAGCCACCACGATGTGGGTGTTGCGCGGCTTGATGGCCCGATCCACTACCAGAATATCCCCGTCAAAGATGCCGACCTCGGTCATGGAGTGGCCGCTCGCTCGCAGAAAATAGGTGGCTTGGGAGTGTTTGATGAGCAGCTGGGCCAGATCAATGCGCTGTGCGCCGAGGTCTTCGGCTGGGGATGGGAAACCGGCTTGCACATGGCCGCGAATGAGTGATACGGTTAGGGGAACATTCGAGGCAAGGACCGGGGCGTCGAAAGACTGAATGCTGTACATTCATACAGTATAGTCGTGCAGCAAGAATAAGCGCTTTGTGCAGCCATTACCAAGTGAATCGCCCCGGATTTCCTAGACAGACCCGAACCTCAGAAAAGAACCTTTCCAGTACCGTACAGGATTCTGGTCATTTGCCTGGTTGTGCCTGCGCCTTGAAAGAACCTGCGTTAGCATGTTGTAGAACCGATTGCCCGAATGGCGAATTTTGAGTAGTGCAGTCATGAATTGTTAAGAAAGTCCGCAGAAAATTCTTACCTCCACGCAGACTGGAGCACGGTTTTCGGTTCTGCGGGGGCTCTGTTAAAAAGTGTTTTGGAAATGGTGGCAATGCATGATGCCGTCGCCAGTCAGAAAATGTCTAGTGACGAAGCTTATGTAAGGGCACCCACTCCACGGCTGGCCAGGCGCGGCGCGAGGCGATACAAATTGTTTAATGTAAGGGTCTAATCATGATTCGCATTACGTACTTGAGTCAAGCAACATCTGACTTTGCGGCGATTGATCTTATATATCTTTTAGAGCAATGTCATTTAAATAATCCTAAGCGCGGGCTGACTGGACTTTTGATATTCGGTAATAACACGTTTCTTCAGACAATCGAAGGCGAAACAAATGTTGTAGAGGAATTACTTGAAAAAATATCGAAAGATAAACGCCACACCAAATTTCAAATATTATCTAAACAATCCATAGAAAAGCGTCAATACAGTAATTGGGCTATGGGTTTCGAGAAACTTACAGAAAAAACTCTTGCAGAAGTTCCGCAACTGCAAAACTTTGCGTTGTCTGATTTCAATCCGGAATATTTAAGTTCAAATGTTTCGGTAATTGAAAGTCTGCTTGATAGGCATCGGTCAAGTCACTGGGATCCGCTAATCCGTGAGATCAACGCCAGGGATGAATTTATCGTGGAGCTTCGCAATGCGCTTGCGTCAAAGCATCAGCAATTGCAATCCTCGATGCTGCTCATTGAGTCCGTTATTGAGTCGAGTACCGACGGGTTGCTGAGTGAAGATCATCTCAGCCTTTGTAAATCGATGCTGAGTTCTCTCCGTAGTCAATCGACCCATTAAAAAGTCATTAGTAGTTACAAACTAATTGATAATAATTGAATATGCCATAGGTTATAGTTTTACAAAGGATAGAAACACAGAAAGGAATGTTAATCCTGAAAAAATAACTATAAAAATAATGACTCCTATAGCATAGAATTTAGAAAGCTTATATTTTGCAGTTATGGCCTTGTTGGTTATGAATTTCATCGCGTACTCTTCTTTAAATTAAAATTGTGGGTGTAAGTGGAGCGCTAATTCCTAGACTCTTAGAAAATAAAGTGAATAAGCCGCTTCATTTGGACTTCTGGCACCTTGCAACCCCATTTCAGGGCTGCCATACTTACCGTCATTTCTGTTCTTCTGGCGCTTCAAAGGAAGTTGATACTTAATTTAAAGCTTTAATCACCGCAAACTGCGTCCACCCTTCACGGCGAAAGAGCACATTCAAGGGTTTTTTCTTGTCGTGCTTGGCTAGGATAGCCTGCAATTCACGAGCAGACGCCACTGCAGTATTCCCAACCGCGAGAATCACGTCACCTTTGCGTAAGCCAGCGCTAGCGGCAGCTTCAACAGCGGCCTCTACAAGCACGCCAGACTTAATTTTGAGTTCTTTCTTTTGGGCTTCTGATAGCTCACTTACTAACAAACCGAAGTTCTGCCCCGCCACCCCTTTGTTTTTGATCTCCGGTGATTCTCCAACCTTTGCAGGAGCGGCGTCTGGTTCAATCTCGGCAACGGTCACGGCCAAGTCTTTGGTATTACCGCGTCGGAATACCGTGACAGTCGATTTTGTTCCAGGCCTTATGCTGGCTACAAAGCGCGGCAGATCACTGGACCTGTCTATTGGCTTGCCGTCAAGCTTCAGAATAATGTCGCCCGGTTCAACGCCGGCTTTATCGGCAGGAGCGTCGGCCTCAACGCCCATGACAAGCGCACCTTGCGCTTTTATCAAGCCCATGGAATCTGCAATTTCTTTGGTAACCGGTCCAATCTGGACACCGATACGGCCGCGGCTTACCCGACCTTGAGCACGCAACTGTTCCACCACACGTACCGCCTCGTCCATCGGAATCGCAAACGATATGCCCATGAACCCGCCTGAGCGGGAGAGGATTTGGCTGTTGATACCCACTACCTCACCCCGCATATTGATCAAAGGCCCCCCAGAGTTGCCTGGATTGATGGCTACATCTGTCTGGATAAAGGGCAAAAACTCCCCCGTGTCGCGCTGCTTGGCGCTAACGATCCCGGCTGTGACACTGTTCTCTAGACCAAAGGGTGAGCCAATCGCCATGACCCATTCTCCAACGCGCAAACGTCCCACATCGCCGACCTTGATGGCTGGCAAACCTGTCGCCTCAATCTTGACCAGAGCCAGGTCGCTGCGCCTGTCAGAGCCTAAAATTTTGGCCTTGAATTCGCGTTTGTCGGCCAGGGTAACCAACACCTCATCCGCACCGTCAACCACATGTGCATTGGTCATGATCAACCCGTCCGGGGAGAAGATAAAACCTGACCCTACCCCTTTCGACTGCTCTCGTTCAGGTGCTTGGCGCTTAGGCCGCGGCGTTTGACGCGGGGCATGGGGCATCGGAATACCAAATCGCCTAAAAAATTCTTGTGCTTCGTCATCCGTCGGGGTTTCTTCCGCGCCCTCAGGTCCGAATTTTTCCAGCGTACGAATGTTCACAACCGATGGACCAACTTGGTCTACGAGATCCGTGAAATCCGGCAAGGTTCGCACCTGGGTTCTGGCGGTTCCCCAAGGCACAAGACACAGTACTGCCATGATGGCCAGCAGTGCTAAACAGATAACTATGCGGCGAACGTGTCGGTTACTTTGATTTGAAGCCATGAGAATTACACTAAAGTCTGGAATGCGGATCAGTTGTCACTTAGGGCAAACTGAATAGATCAAGGCGGCTTCAACGCCTCTAATCTCGGGTGAGGGCATGGGTGTAAGTTGCGATGTAGTTAACCCGGGTATCGAGACACCAAGATGCTCGGTGCTGCAGCGGTTCGTAGCGCATGCCGCAAAGATCCCAACGGACCAAGCCCTCATCCGCAAGAGCTGCATTGAGCTCTTCAGGACGCACAAACATAGACCACTGGTGTGTTCCACGAGGTAGCAATTTGAGTATGTATTCCGCACCCACAATGGCAAAAAGGAAACTTTTCCAAGTACGGTCGATAGTGGAGACAAAAAGCACACCTCCCGGTGCAAGGCGGCTCGCAGCGGAGGCCAAAAACGCTGGCATGTCGTTGACATGTTCGATTACTTCCAGGGCCAACACAACATCAAATTGTTCATGTGATGCAACGACCTCGGCAGGTTCGCCCAGCCTGTAGTCAATCGCAACGCCATGCAGTTCGGCATGCCGGCGAGCAGCCGCAATATTCCCCGGGGAGGCGTCTACGCCCACAACAACCGCGCCTTGTCGGGCCATGGGTTCCGATAGCAGGCCGCCTCCGCAACCCACATCCAAAACTCGCAAGCCGTAAAGTGCTTTGGAAGGAGTTCGGCCAGCATGACGAGCGACCTGCGATGTAACGTAATCTAACCGCAGTGTATTGATTACATGCAAAGGCCGCATTGGCCCCTGCTTGTTCCACCAAGTCACACTTAATTGGTTGAATCGTTCGACTTCGGCTGCGATAGCGGTCATGCGTGTGTGTCCTAAATTCGGCGGATCAAGGCTACCGCAGCCTTTGAACCTGCGCCCACCAAGGCGCACCAAACACGCAGCACCCAACCTGATTGACCGGGGCCGCGAGCGGCAGCCGCCTCGTCCCGGTGGGCAATCTCATCGTTTTGGCAATCCAGCAGGGTCTGGCGCAGTGCTGCAAAGGGCTGGTGATCGGCGAGGGCATGCACCTGCTCACCGTAATGTTGGTCAACAAAATTTTCGACGGCTTCTATCGTGGCGTATACCGCTTTAGCGCCAAATAAGGCTGGTAGAGCGCCAGTGACGAACCCAGCGAGGCGCCATATAGATAACAAGCGGCTGTGAGCACCAAGCGGCAGCCACGACTCAATCTCACGCAAGTGATGTTGTTCAGTGGCTAAATGGGCCTGCGCGAATGCCCTCAGGGAGGGCTCTTTGGCGAACAGCAGTATTCCTTGATAAATGCAAACTGCTCCCGCTTCTCCGGCGTGGTCGCTCCGTAAATCTGCCAGGACCCACGCAGGAAAATCACTGCAACGTGCAGTCGCTTCCGCCGCTGTTGCCGATGCCGGAAGGTTCCATGCGCTTTGGTAACGGCTTCTCATTTTGTGACTCTGTTTTACAGGTCCTAGCGTCGCAGGAAGAGATGACCGCTTAGGTCGAAAACTTCGCGCTGGGCTTCAGGCAAGCGCTATGGGCGTTTCTCTCCGCCGTCCGTAGCCATGCCGGCTTGTTTTTCGAAGCTTCCGGTAAGGTATTGAGTTGGTTCGCACTTAAGTGTTGCTCCAAGTGCGTGGACACGCAGCTACAGAAACCGTTGAACGAATCTTCGTTGAGCTTATTGGCGTTTTGGCCGCGATGGATTTCCAATTGTTCGCGAGTACACATTCTCTGAAGTTCAATACTGCCCGCCGCCTGCACTAAGCCCTGGAAGCACAATGCCAGCAGGGCCAAGTACGGCAGCACTTTCTTCGGGGTCACACCACAGTCCTTCACTACGTTGAAGCGGCGAAGAATTATTCTGGCTTGGCTATACCGTTCATCGCAACGCGGTTGTTGCAGGTGCTGGCAACCAGGTTGCTATCCATCACCATGGACGGCTTGTAAAAAAACAAACGGTTGTCGTAGCTGAAAACCTTTGTCCCCGTTTCTGTTTGGACACCAAAAGAGGAGAGGGCGATGCTCCGATCTTGGCAGTTGACAACGTACTCGATGGTTTGGGAGGGAGCGTTATCGAAGCGCACGTTGGTACGCCACTTGGTTGCGCCGTTCGCTTTGCTTTCCACGTAGAGCCAGGAGCCGATCAGAGCGGGCTCGCTTTTCATGGCGGAAACTGAGTTAGTCATCGAGCTTGTCGATTTGGGTGACGATCCGTCTGACCCCAGGTGGGCGGAATTGCTTTGCATTTCGCTTGCGAAGCTGACGGATGAGACGGCGATACAAGCACTCATTACGATTTTGATGAACATTTGAGGATTCCTATAAACAGTTGCGGGACAAGACCGTCGAAGTGTAGCACGATTTACATTTTGCACATGTAAAAACTAAACATAATCTACAACACGCCTCAAGGTCTCTGATCAAAAATGTCCTAAGCCTATGATTTTGTTATGTTTTATTCGCCCTCAGGCATCCCTAAAAATGTCGATCCTTGGCTTCAAAACGGCCCCAGCTTGGGAGGTAGCGAGGAATTTTTACCGGGAAGTGCCGCCAAGAGGTGCTTCGCGCGGGCCTCCTGCGTCCTATGCTAAAGTTTGATGGCTTGTTTATCTTTATGTAGTAGCTCTGGGCGAGCCAGATGACGCCTTCGGCGCGTTACAGCCAGCGAGCTTCCGTATGTTTATGCAAACCAACCAACAACAGCCTTATTCAATCGGCGTAGTAGCCCGCCGCGCCCAAATTCATCCGGAAACCTTGCGCGTCTGGGAAAAGCGTTACGGCATGATCACCCCACTGCGTACAGAGACTGGCAGGCGCATGTATTCGGAAGCCGACATTCTGAAAGTCTCTTTGGTCAAACAGCTGACTGAACTAGGCAATCCAGTGGGCGGTTTAGCGAATCTGTCGATTGAGGATTTACGGGAGCGCCTGAGCGGCGAAAGGTCTGCTCAGCAGACAAACTTGCCAACCAAGGCGCTTCAATGCCGGGTGGTTTTCTCACACAGCGACTTGAGGCTGCGCTTTAGCAGCGATTTGCTGAAGTTCAGCGACATGACGATTGCGGAGCCTTTTGACAGTGATGCGTTTTCCGTCCCTGAAGATCTGTCCGGATACGCCGACGTCCTGATTACTGAGACGCCAACAATAGATCAAGAAACGGCAGTCCAAGTGAAGAAGCAAATTCAGCAATCGGGTTGTGCAAGCGCAGTGGTTGTTTTTAATTTTGGCACCCGCACGGCCGTCGATCAACTTACGAACGCTGGAATGGTTTGTCTGAAGGGCGCAGCCACGGCGGCGGATGTTCGCCGCGCATGTTTGTCGCTGGGCGCAGCGGCTCATAGCCCGGTGCAGTTACCCGAGCTCCCAAGCAGACGATTCAGTGCCGCGCAGCTTGTGAGAGTTGCAGGCATGGGCGGCACGATTGAGTGTGAATGCCCAAATCACTTAGCTGAACTCATAACGAGCCTTTGTGCATTTGAGAAGTACAGCGGCGAATGCGCTAATCGGAATGATGAGGATGCACGCATCCATGCTCAGCTTGAGGCGTCAACTGCGCAAGCCCGTGCGATCCTTGAGGAAAGCCTGGCACGGCTGATTGAAATTGAGGGAATTCTGATCTGAGCAAGGCGGCGGACTTAAACCCTGTTTGACTTCAAGCCTATCAATAGTGGTCGGGATACCTTTCAGACCGGTTAGCGGGCACAAGAATTTTTTCGGTGCCTGAATTTATTAATGAGAGTCGCGGTGATAGCCAAATTTTCTCAACGATTGGTTGACCTGTCTTCTGGAGACGTATCCGCAGTGATTCAGATGGCTTGGGAAGATCGAACATCCTTTGAGACCATTAGGGAGCGCGTTGGCTTGGCCGAGTCTGATGTCATTCGGCTGATGCGGCGTGAGCTCAAAGCAAGTTCATTTCGACTGTGGCGGATGCGGATGAAAGGTCGCATCACCAAGCACCGTGCTCTGAGAAGTCCAGAAATGAAATTCGAAGACCGATTGGTGGCTGACCATAGGCGCGCTAATTGTTGATGAGGCTTAGGCGGAGATATGTATGACTGAAGATCCAAGATGCTGCGGTACTGGCACTTGCATCATCAATGAAGACGGCCTTTGCTGGTGCGGACAAAAATGGAACGGTGAGGAAATGTGTTTTTCAAATGCCGATGCGTCAAATAATGAGTCTGTCCAAGTTGCAGTCCATACAGAGATCAACATGAGCCAGACTACTAGCAGTGTTGAAGACTTGGGAACCGTACCGATACCTCTAGATCCATAGCCCGCTTTACTGCCCGTTTAGGCCTACGTTGGGTATTCACCGGCTTCAGATTAAAGGCGCACTCCTGCAACCAGACCAAGCTCACCAGATTGGATATCAACCGACAATATGCGTCAGTACGACCGCAGCCAAAAAAATATGCCCCAACGTTACGACTACGGAAAATCCATGTAGCCACAGGAAGCGTTTTTTCAGCTCCAAATCAGTGGCTTGATTGATCGCAGGCATCAACAGTTGCCTAGCTGCAATCGTGGTCACCATGACGAGAGTCATCATTGCCGCAGTAAATGCATCGATGCGGAAGGACAACACCGCAGCCAAGCCTGAAGACAAAATTACAAACAGGTAAAAAGATGGAAAGGCTTTTCTGATCAACATTCGGGCATCTGCTGGAGCTAGGTGCTTAAACAAGAACGCAGCAAATCCAGCGGAAAAAAGTAGCATGCCACCAAAAAGAAAAGAGACCACCAAAAAGCTGGCTATGCGCATGTAGGAATCAACCACCGTATCGTCCTTTGAATTTCACTCGCTTAGTCAAGTTGAATCACCTTTAATCTGCATAGGCTTCTACCCAAGCGCAGAAGTCCGCGACTTCATTGAATCAACCTAAAAGATTGTCTAGTGTTTATGGGGCCGTAGTTCATCGGTTTCGATCTCAGTCAAAATCAATCGGACACCCAAAGACCCACTGTCCAATCGTACGGGTAACTTTTTCAGGCTAATCTCTATGGTCTTGATTTCGAAGTACGCCGCACATGCAATGGCAATGCGTGTGATGAGTCGTTCTTGCGTCTCATAGTGACCATCACCTGAAAGACGATCGATCTCCGTGATCAGCGGGTCGTAGTCGAACACATGCTCCATGCCGTCTTGGCTAATCACAACTTGATCAACTGCAATTCCAAGTTTCAGATCGAGAAGGTGAACATCTGGCTTGACATCGTTTGGACCATAAGTCCCGATGTCTGTTTCTAGCCGTAAATCGCGCAGTTCGATAACTGCGGAACTGGATCGTTTCATAGTCCTACCTTGAGCAATACAAATTTGACAAGACCTTCGGCTTCTCATCAGTCAAATCCAAAAGTGGTCGTGACTCGCATTCTCCACCCAGCGTGGGATCTGATGGGACGTCGCAATATCCCTAAATGGTCTGGGGTCATCGGTTAGCCTAGTCCTGTAAATACTGAGATTTCAGTTATTCTTGAAATAGAAAAACACTTAACACATGAACTTGCCACCTCTCACCCAGCGTTTTGTCATGCACTTCGGCGAAATGGGAAGCCGTTGGGGGATCAACCGCACGGTAGGTCAGATCTACGCGCTGCTCTACGTGTCATCGAAACCGTTAAACGCAGATGAAGTGGGTGAAGCGCTTGGGTTTTCTCGTTCTAACGTGAGCATGGGATTGAAAGAACTCCAATCCTGGAACTTAGTTCGCCTCATTCACCAGCCGAACGAGAGGAGAGAGTACTTCCAAGCGCCAGAGGACATGTGGGCCATTTTTCGAACACTTGCCGCTGAGAGGCGCAAGCGAGAAATTGATCCGACGTTGTCGATGTTGCGTGATGCTTTGATGGAGCAACCCAGTGTTGCCGCAGACATTCACGCGCAGGCACGTATGCGTCAAATGCATGGGTTCATTGATTTGATGACCAACTGGCTCGATGACGTACTGAAGATGGATTCCTCAACGCTCACCAGCCTCATGCGCATGGGCTCTAAAGTCCAAAAACTATTGGATATCAAAGGGCGAGTCAAAGAAGCGCTGGCTGGCAATCCGCGAAGCGTCATCGCATCAAAAAAAACCGATGCTGGTACCTAATACATCCATTCTAGAAAATGAAAAATGATCAAAACGCTTCCACTGTGCTCTTCGACGGATCTTGTCCGATATGTACGGCTGAGATAAATCAATACAAGCAAATAGCACCAACCGGCCGAATCAATTGGGTTGATGTGTCCTCGGACGACTTCATTCCACCCTTAGGAAAAAGCAAGGAGGCTCTCATGCAAAGGTTCCATGCGATCAAGCCAGACGGCAACTTGGTTTCAGGTGCCGCTGCTTTCGTGCATGTCTGGGAGCAACTGCCTGGGTGGAGGCGACTTGCTGCCCTCACAAAAATTCCAGGAGCTCTGAGCGTTATGGAGCTTGGATATACGAATTTTTTAAAAATTCGTCCGCGAGTGCAGTCTCTTTTTAAAAAAAGATTCGTTTAAATTTTTAACCCCAGCCAGATTTTCTGGTTTTTTGATCGAAAGAAAAGCTATGTCGAAAATTTTTCAAAATAATCGTAGGATATTTTTAATGCAGGTCGCAGCCATTGGATCAGCGTTGAATGTTGTCACCACGGCAAATGCACAAACAATGGTCGCTGAATCAGATCCGCAGGCCACCGGACTTGGGTACAAGGCAGACGCTACCAAGGTCGATAAAACCAAACAGCCAAAGTACGCTGCAGGGCAAATATGTGGAAATTGCGCCTTGTTCCAAGGCGCTGCGGGCGCTGCGGCAGGAGGTTGCCCACTTTTTGCAGGAAAACAGGTATCAGCGCAGGGCTGGTGCTCAGCTTACGCGAAGAAAGCGTAAAAATAAAACCATTTGATTTTTAGATTAAATTTACATTCAATTTATTTAAAGGACAATCTATATGCTAATTAAAAAATTACCCGTAATATTCAATGTCAAAAATTATTGGCAGCAGTTGCCGGATTTGAGTCTCAGTCACCTTCTGCTCAGAATACCATTATCGTTGTTGTTTATCAACCAAGGTCTGAGTAAGTTTCCCTTTGATCCTGCTGTTGGGCAGGGTATGGGAATTCCCGCTCTTGTTTGGTGGTTTGTGTGCTATGGCGAAGTCGCTGCCGGCCTGGGACTATTGGTTGGGGGATTAGCAACCATTCCGAAATTAAAAGATATTACCTCTCTAGCTGTTTTGGGTGACATGGTCACACGCTTCAGCGGCATTGTGATGTGCTGTGTTGTCACGGGTGTCATTTGGACCGTTATCAAACCAGAAAGTTTGATTACTTTCATTATGACCGACTACATGCATTTTTCCCTTTGGGCTGGTGGCCTGTACTTCGGTCTTAGAGGAAACTGGGCAGTGGCGATTGACAAGAAGCCCTGATATTCCGGAGCTAATCCTCGGCGATATTTTTATCCTTTATTGATAATGAGACTTTTTCGGAATTACTAGCTTTGCTGAAACGCTGTCAAGCGGATGAGATTGCCCACAAAAACGAGGCATTTGATATGGTCTCTGCAGAGTTACCTCTAGCGCTACGGACGTGGTGCTCCATTGTGGGCTGGGGATCCGCTTCTGCTGTCATGGTGGCTAGGCGGATTTGATTTATTCATTCCTACCGGACGGTTAGCGTTACGGCCTTAGTCGGGGATAGTTTTGATCTTTTTGAAATTGTGGCGCTTATCAATATGCTAGGCACTATTCCACTATTCCCCTTATCTCATGGCGTGTTCCCAGACGGCATGATCGTGCTTCAAATATTTGAGGTTCGCTATCTTGACCTTATAAAACGCAGTCACCAGCAACAGCTTCCGTTTGGTGTGGTGTGGCTAAAAAAAGGTCGCGAAGTGCAGGTGCCAAGCGAGACACCGTTGTTACACGTCTTCGGTTGCCTGGCACACATTAGAGAATTTGAACAACTGCAAGTGAATCTGTTTCGTGTGATCTGTCAAGGGGGTGCGCGATTTACGCTACACGACACGCAACCAGGCCCGTTTGGTGTCTGGCAAGGGAAAGTCACTTACCTACCCGAAGACCCAGAAGTCCAGATTCCGGACTTCTTCCAGCAACATGCCGACCGGCTGGGCAAGATAATCGCAAGCGCCCAGCAGCAGGGGCAGAGGCATAGGCTTCCCATTTTTGCGCCCTATTGTTTGGATCAATGTGGCTGGGTGGCAAACAGATACGCAGAAGCAATGAGCATCAGCTCAGTGGAAAAGATGAATCTGCTGTGCGAACTTGACCCCTTGCAAAGAATGCAAAAAGTGGATTTGCTTTTGAGGGATGCGTAATTTCTTGAACGCTTGGCATCCTTGCACTACGACGTCAGCCTTTTTATGTGAGTCTGGCAGTGTGGCTGCCGACACCGACCATGGCACGTCACAGGCCGTACTTGTTCGGTAGCTAGGATGGGCCGCTAGACGTATGCATATTCATGCGCTCTAGCTGATCTATTCTGATCAATCCTCTGAGTAAATTCTTCATGCATGACATTATTGACACAGCAGTTGCTGCCGGATCCTTTAAAACTCTTGCTGCCGCAGTGACCGCGGCTGGCCTTGTGCCCACACTGAAAGGTCCTGGCCCTTTCACCGTCTTCGCGCCTACAGATGAGGCATTTGCCAAGTTGCCCTCAGGTACCGTTGAGGCACTGTTGGCTGATCTGCCGAAGTTGACTGCCATCCTCACGTACCACGTAGTAGCTGGTAAGGTGATGGCCGCTGACGTTATGACCATGGGTGGCAAGTCCACTGCCACGGTAAACGGCGCTTCGGTAGAAATCAGCACGGATGACGGCGTTCACCTCAATGGCCTAGCCAAAGTTGTTACGACTGATATCGAATGTACCAATGGCGTTATCCACATCATTGATACGGTGCTCCTGCCCCCTGCAGCGTAATTCTTGAACGGCGTCAGTCATAAGACTGGCAATTGCCAAGACGGGCCTGGTAGCAACGCTGCCAGGCCTTTTTTATGGGACTGTGCCCTAGCGAGGTGCTGCGCACTAAACGATCCATTAGTTGGCAATCTCCTCGCAAGGGGTCACCATGTCACAAGTGGTTGGGTATGGAGCTTCCTCCGTTGTCTGACACGGGTCACGTGCAAGCCCTATCGCATAACCCCACTCTTCCAGCGGTAACATAAAAAGTGCAAACTACCAAGGCACCATATGTCTGGTGTTCGTTTATTTTTTTACGGAATTCATTATGAAGAAAATTTTGATTGCAAGCGTCGTAGCTTTTGGTATGACGCTATCTGTTCAAGCCAAGGACCTCGTTGATACAGCGGTAGCCGCTGGATCATTTAAAACCTTGGCTACTGCACTAACCGCAGCAGGTTTGGTTGATACGCTCAAGGGTAAAGGTCCTTTTACTGTTTTCGCGCCCACAGATGAGGCTTTTGCAAAAATACCGAAAGCTGACTTAGATGCGCTTTTGAAAGATAAAGCTAAACTCACTGCTGTTTTGACTTACCACGTTGTTGCTGGCAAAGTGATGGCAGCAGATGTCAAAGCGGGTAAGGTTAAAACTGTGCAAGGCGCAGAAATTACTGTTTCCACATCAATGGGTGTAACAGTCGATAATGCCAAAGTTACCAAGACAGACATCGTTGCAGATAACGGCGTAATACACGTTATCGACACTGTAATTATGCCTAAATAATATTTGAAATTTATGATAATTTCAAATACGTAGCATGATGGTGGAGAATCTTCTTCTCCACCATTATTAAAAAATAAACCCTGGTAAAAAATGAATTTATCCAAAAAACTAATTATCCTCCCAGTCCTGCTAATCTGCTTAAATACCTTTGCAGACGAGCTCGTAGCTGATTTACAAAAAGCTTGTATTAAAGAGCAGCTAGGTGCACACAAAGGACTCAAAGGTCATCCGTTAGTAGCTCGGGACTTTACAGACTACTGCAAGTGTGAAGCAGACTCCATAATGGAAAAGGCGACAAAAGAGCAGTTAAACGAAATCTCCGAAAAGCCATATACGAATCCTAATTGGTTGAAGCAATTAAAGTCCAGTGCCCTGAAAAGCTGTATACAACAACCAAGTCAATCTACGGTGTAAAACTCAACAAGAAGGGTTTGTAGAAAAACATTCCATTTCACTTTTTAAGGTTATGAATGTTTTCAATTTTAAAGCTTTTTTATTTCTTATTTCGCAAAGGCGAGAGTCTTATAAACCCTAATTTAAATCCCTTAAGGCATGCTCCCATTTACGTAAGATATTTCACTACTGTTCTTTTAGCCTGTTTTTGGTGTTTGGCTTTCGGGCTTTACTTCAAAGACTTTCTACTAATTGGGTATAACATGGTCGGCCACATAGCAGTCATAAGTATGGCGTTTATTACTTGGGCTGTATTCAAACAATTTGATCGAATTTACAGTCCAAGGGCTGGGACGCAAGATTGGCTTCGTATGCCAGACCGAAGCAGCCGGTGTGATGAGATGACAGATGAGCAACGAATTTTAAAAGTCAACGAGTTGGGTAAATAGAGGCAAGCGTCGGTATCTTGTACCAAGCAGCGTTCAGCGAGCTTCCTGAAAAAGAGGACGCGTTGTGACCAGTGCGTTAGCAAACGTTGATCATCCAACGCAGTTTTCACCGAGCCGTGCCAAGCGGTTTTGCCGAACGTGAGATCGACTCTGTATCGCCACAAATGCGTCACGGGAGACGCGGAAAATCGTAGTTTTTTAAGAGGTTCTATGAGTTCGCAAACCACCGTCAAATATGATTTTCTAAGCCGCCTATTTCATTGGGTGATAGGTATTGCAGCCGTTGCGGGATTCATTCTCGGGCCAGAAGATTTTGGTGGCTTGATGCGCGACGGCGTCGACCCTTCCACCCACATCGACATCGTCTGGCATGAGTCCTTGGGGGTGCTGGTCTTCTCTCTAACCGTGCTTCGTCTTCTTTGGGTAGCGTTTCGCCCAGCGGTCCCAAAAATTCCAAAGGCCTTGTGGATGCAATGGGCGAGCAAGAGCGCGCACATCGCTCTTTGGGCTCTCACACTGGCCCTGCCAATGTCTGCGTTGATGGCCCTGGGCAGCGAAGGCAATCCGCTGACGCTACTCGGTAATGTGCGCATAGATGAGTTTCCCTTGATTGCGCAGTCAACGTTCGCGCAGCTATTGGATTGGGGAGATGTACACAAGTTATTCGGCAATGCCCTCATGTGGCTTGCGGGATTGCATGCTGCAGCTGGGATTTACCACGGGTTGGTTCTAAAAGACGGCGTGCTTGCTTCCATGCTGCCCTACAAGACGTAGGCTTTCGGAGATTTCCTTAATAAGTTCCGTTTGACGATTTTTGGGATCCAAGTGGCAATGACATGTAAGGCATGTGTTGACATTCAATGCCTTTTCGCTGATGTGGCCGTGGCAAGTTTGACCCAACAGACTTGGGGTAAATCAACCCGCCTCGGCAGAAAAAATTGTGTTCCCCATAAAATGAAATTCCGATAACAGCACCTGTCAGGAACCTTAAATGACTCGCCTCAATAAAAAATTTACGCCATTTTTTGCACTCGCATCCTTGACGTTTGTCTGCCAAGCCGCTTGGGCTCAATCGGTTGACTTCGTTGAACCCAAGAACGGGGAAGTGGTGTCCAGCCCTTTCAAGGTCGCCTTTGCAGTATCTGGCATGACCGTAGCCCCTGCGGGCGACATGACAAAAGATACGGGTCACCACCATCTGTTGATTAACGCTAGTGCAATTCCAGAGGGAACCGTCATTCCCGCAGATGAAACACACAAGCACTTTGGCAAGGGACAAACCGAAACGCAAGTCACCCTTCCACCAGGGCTTTACAAGCTGTCAATGCAGTTTGCGAACGGTGCTCATCAATCTTATGGAGAGAAGATGAGCAAGACGATTGAGATTACGGTCAAATAATCGTCCGTTGCAGAAATGTTGACGCGTGCGTCTTCAAACTCAAGAAAACTTAGAAGCACCCCCTGAAGATTTGGCTGTGCGCTTGTGGCGAGAGCTGCAGCGCGCACCGCATGACAGGCACCACGAGTGGCGTACGCCCGTGCTGGCCACACAGGGTATTGACGGGCGTGGACCGCAAGCGCGGACGGTGGTGCTCAGGCATGCTGACGCCCAGTTCTGGTCGTTGCGGGTCTACACGGATGCGCGCTCTCCGAAATGTTCAGAACTGGCAGCGCAACCTTTGGCGCAATTGACTTTTTGGAGCAAGCGACTTAACTGGCAACTGCGCGTGGCGGCTATGGCCACAGTGGAATTTGAGGGAAAGCAAGTCGAGACTGCCTGGGAGCGCGTGAAGCAATCACCAGCTGCCGCTGACTATCTGAGTGCGTATCCACCCGGTCAAATCCAACATTCCATCCGACCCGAGGTGGAACACTTTGGAAGTGCTCCGCGCGAGCATCATCTAGCGATCTTGAATTTCAAAGTCTCCTCAATCGACTGGCTGGCTTTGAGTAAAGACGGACATCGGCGAGCCCGGCTCACGCCTGCTGGTCTCGTTGAGTTGTTGGTACCTTAAGCCATCTAGGGTTCAAAGACGCTAGCGCGCCTGTAGGTATCAGGCGATCCCAATTTGATGTTTAATCTCAAAGAGGCCTTTGTTTACCCCAAAAAAAGTTGGAGAGCACCTATGAACCACGACATATCACTTCCGCGTCGACACGTGTTGGGCGCCAGTCTTGGCACTCTTGCGGCCGCAGGTCTTGCCACATTTACGCGTGGTGCTTCCGCTCAGACAACCACTCTTGCCGCATCCAAACCGCTACCCGCTTACGTGAATTGGAAAGACTCGGGTAGCCTCATCGTCCACAGCAGCAGCACGCTTGAGACCAAGCGAAGTGCCTTTGGCACCAGCGTGATAACCCCAGCCGATCAGCTTTACATCCGCAACAACCTGC
>Ga0214919_10004639_pt1 | contig 19976 bp, 19 predicted proteins | sample LL1503_MetaG_FD_177994 | JGI IMG/M metagenome (GOLD analysis project Ga0214919, IMG submission 177994) | Freshwater microbial communities from Lake Lanier, Atlanta, Georgia, United States - LL-1503 | ecosystem: Environmental > Aquatic > Freshwater > Lake | place: USA: Georgia | collected...
TGATCTTGCTTCTATTGGTGAAGGCGAAACAGTGCACGAGAGCCTGAATGGTTGCGTGACCGTTGCTCAGAAAGCCGAGCAATTGGGCTACACGCGAGTGTGGTACGCAGAGCATCACAACTCACAATCCATTGCGTCGTCGGCCCCAGCCGTGCTCATTGCGCATGTTGCAGCAAACACTTCTACTATTCGTCTTGGTTCAGGTGGCGTCATGTTGCCGAACCATTCACCTCTCGTTATCGCCGAACAATTTGGCACGTTGGCAGAACTACACCCCGGTCGCATCGATATTGGCCTCGGCCGTGCACCGGGAACCGATCAAAATACTTTTCGTGCGCTACGCCGCGACCCACGAGCAGCAGAACATTTCGCGCAAGACGTTGTTGAACTGCAAGGTTTTCTTTCGCACACTTCGCGCGTTGAACACGTGCAAGCAACACCGGGTTATGGCACATTTATCCCGCTCTACATTTTGGGCTCTTCGCTGTTCGGCGCACAGCTCGCTGCAGTGTTGGGTTTGCCCTTTGCTTTTGCATCGCACTTTGCGCCACAACACTTGCACGAAGCGCTCCACATTTACCGCGAACGCTTCACCCCATCGGCACAGCTCGACAAACCGCATGCCATGGCGAGCATGAACATCATTGCTGCCGACACCACGGCCGATGCGCAGCGTCAACTCGAGCGCCGGCGTCGTGTTTTCGCCAAAGCCCTCTTTGGCGGGCCGGGTAACCGTTTGAGCGACGATGAAGTGACTGATCTCCTTAATTCACCACGAGCGCAGTACCTCAACCAGATTTTCACCTACAGCGCAGTGGGCGACACACAGCTGGTGAAAGAGAAGGTCAATGAGTTCCTTCGCGCTGTGGAACCCGATGAATTGATGGTGGTTCACCATTGTGAGAACACGCCAGCTCGACTGAGGTCGATGGAACTCTTAGCCGAGGCAATGCAGTAGCTCCGGGGGTGGGGCTCGAACCCACGACAAACGGATTAACAGTCCGTTGCTCTGCCAACTGAGCTACCCCGGAAAGGCGTACCGCAGGTTATCAGCGCAGGGTGCTTTTAGTCATCGAGAAAACCCCGAAGACGAGCAGAATTATGGGGGTGGCGCATCCGCGCCAGCGTTTTTTGTTCAATTTGACGAATACGTTCGCGAGTGACCTTAATTTCCGATGCCACTTCATCGAGGGTGCGCGGGCGCCGGCGCACTCCGAAGTGCTGCTTGAGAATTTCGCAGTCGTTCTCGGGAAGATGCTTCAGGCCCAAGCGCACGAGAGCAACATGCACAGCGCGCTCTGCGGCTGAGTCGAACGACCCGTTTTGTTCGTGGGCAATTGCAGCAGCCCAGGTCTTTGCATCGGCATTGTCGGCAAGCGGGCAATCGTGGAGCAACGCGCCAAAAGCTTCAGGAATGAGTTCGAGCACTTTCTCTGTTTCTATTTCCTCAGCCTCCGTTGGAGCGCGTTTGAGTTTGAGCGCAAGTTCTTGACTTGCAAATTGCACAAGATCTTTAATGATGTGTCGCACGTGTTCCCTTGCTACCCCAAATTGGGCGGCCACCTCGTCGAGCGGGCGCGACTGGCGAGAGATGCCAAAGCGCATCATGAGAATTTCGCAGTCGCGCTCGGGCAGACCATCGAGTTCTGCCTCGACAAGATTCACCAAGGCATGCCGCTCGGCTGCTGAATTGGGTGTCTCCATTTTTTCATCGGCGATGATGTCGACCCAGGCTCCCCCGTCGCCATCGTCACCAAGTGGCGTGTCGAGGCTCACGGTACCAAAGGCATATTGCATGAGCTCCAGAACCTTTTCCACCTCTAAACCGCATCGATGAGCCACTTCTTCGGGGCTGGGGTCGCGTTCGAGTTCTGAAGTGAGTTCTCGCTCGGTGCGCTGCACTCGGTTGACGAGTTCCATCATGTGGGTGGGAATACGGATGTTGCGACCCTGGTCGGCCATTGCCCGCGTCATTGCCTGACGGATCCACCAGGTGGCATAAGTAGAAAACTTAAAGCCTTTTTCATAGTCGTATTTGTCGACCGCACGCATGAGGCCAATGTTTCCCTCTTGTACGAGGTCGGCAAGTTGAAGATCTTTACCGTCGTAACGACGAGCGATGGAAACAACTAAGCGCAAGTTGGCTTGCACCATTTGCGTTTTTGCAGCTTGGCCTTCTTGCGCGGCGCGACGCAGTGTGCGCTTCTCGCCTGGATCGATGGGTTCTTCACCGGTGAGACGCTCAACTGCAACGAGACCATCTTTGATGAGTTTGCCTAAACGACGTTCATCGTCGGACGCGAGCAACGTGTGCTGACCAATTTCATTGAGGTACAAACGCATTGCGTCGGAGCCACGTTCAGTTACTGCCACGACCACAGCCTAGATTCATTCTGTGACATGATTTACCGCCCGCTCACTGACCCACTCCAACAGAAATGCAGCGGCATTTTCACTTGCGTGTCGGTCTTCAAGAAGTTCAAGTTGCAGTCGTGCATCGCGGTCAGACAACAACATTTCTGGGTCGGTTACTCCGCGGTGACCAGCGAGTTCCCTTCGCACTGCTGCTGAGAGCAGGTTCATTGCCTCTCTGCGCCCATCGGCCTCAATATCGGCTACTGCAGCCCGCTCCAAGACCTCACGAGCCTCAGGGTCGGCCAATTCGAGTGCACTTTCTAGGTTGCCATTGCTCTCGGCTAAGGCGAGAAAGGCCCGACGCATGGTGTCAGTGGGGAAAAGACCTTCGACAAGCCACGGAGCAATGGTGTCCCACTCATGCAAGAGGGTGGCCACGGCAACGAACTCTGCATTTTCACGTGCCGAGCGTTGCTGATCGACCGGGGTAAATGAAACATTGCGGGTGCGCGTTTCCACGCGCTTCACCACATCGGCAACGGGAAGACCGGTATGGCTTGCCACTTGACCAGCGTAAATTTTGCGCACGTTGATATCGGGATGTTCGTTAATAACACTCACTGCCTTCTCGGCAGTTTTTGCACGATCTTCTGGCGTGCGAATAGAACTTGCGTCGAGTACCCGTTGTAAACGGAAACCAAGGAATGGCTGTGCGTTGTCGATGGCTTCACGCAATGCGGTGGGGTCAGTTAACGACAACTCACCCGGATCTTTTCCTGCAGGGAAATGTGCCACGCTCACGCTGACCGAGTACTTCGACTCCCATTCATAAAACCGTTCGGCGGCGCCTTGACCCGCAGCGTCGGCATCGAATGCCAGCACAACACGATTCGCAAAGCGTTTCAAAATACGCACGTGCTCTTCGGTGAGTGCGGTTCCGCATGTTGCCACTGCGCGTGCAATGCCAGCGCGATGAAAACCGATGACGTCGGTGTAGCCCTCGCAAATAACAACTTGGTCGCTTGCCACGATGTCGGACTTTGCCCAGTTCAAGCCATACAGCGTGCGTGACTTGGAATAGATAGGGGTTTCTGGTGAGTTCTTATACTTCGCAGGGTCGGTGCTGCCCGGCATGATGCGCCCGCCGAAGGCCAGCACGTCACCAGTGTCGGAGAAAATGGGGAACAAAATGCGAGCGCGAAAGGCATCTTGCAATTTGCCACGTTTGTTGGTGAATGCGAGTCCGGTTTCCCGCAGATCTTCTGCAGCGGCCTGTTTACTTTGTGATAAACCCACGCTCAGTGCATCCCAATCGTCTGGGGCCCAGCCAATGCGGAATTGGCGTGCAATGTCGCCAGATAGACCACGCGCACGCAGGTAGTCGCGGGCTTCACGTGCATCGGGGCTATTCAGTAATCGTTCGTGGTACCACGTTGCTGCGTTGTCCATGACCGCGACAAGTTTTTTACGACGCTGCCGATCTTTCGACTCGGTGCCAGAGGTGTAGTTGAGCTGCATGCCCACCTTGGCAGCAAGAGATTCCACCGCACCAACAAAATCGACATGCTCCATGTCTTGCACAAATTTAAAAACGTCACCCGAGGCACCACAACCAAAACAGCGATAGCGCCCCGTCTCTTCGCGCACATTAAATGAGCCAGACTTTTCTGCATGGAACGGGCACAACCCCACCCAGTTGCGACCCACACGACGCAAGGCAACAGAGGCCTGAACGATGTCGACAATCGACACGCGTTGACGCAGTGCCTCAATATCGTCGTCGGAGATTGCCATATGCGAGAGGTTACTGCCTAGCCTTCGCTGGAATCCCCTTGAGTCTTTCGCACAGACCACAGCACCGAGGCTGCGAGTACTCCGGCAATGACCACGAGAGACACATAAGTGGGGATATGGAACCACAGCGAGAGCGCCATTTTTACGCCTACAAAAATGAGAATGGTCGCAATTCCTTGCTCGAGATATTCAAACCGATGACGGATATCGGCGAGAACGAAGTACAGCGCGCGTAAACCTAAAATCGCAAAGGCGTTCGATGAAAACGCAATGAATTGTTCGTGGCTAATTGCCAACACTGCAGGCACTGAGTCGACCGCAAAAATGACATCGGTGACTTCAATCAGCACCAGCACTGCAAGAAGCGGCGTTGCTAAACGGCGACCATTGCGCCGCGTGACGAGCTTTTGTCCATCGAGGTCTTCAGTGCTCGGCACGAAACGATGGAATAGTGCCATTGGTTTGCTCTTCGATGGGTCAAAGTCATCGTCACCTCTGAAAAGTTGCGCTCCGGTGTACACCAAGAACGCCCCGAAGACGACCAAGGTGAAGTCGAATTTCTGAATGACTGCTACCCCAGCGAAAATAAAGGCAAAGCGCATGGCAAGTGCACCAAATATTCCCCAGAACAAGACACGATGCTGAAACTGTTCGGGTACTCGGTAGTGCGTCAAAATGACCGACCACACAAAGACGTTGTCGATGCTCAAGCTTTTTTCAATGAGATACGCGCTGAGATACTCACCAGATGAACTGGCACCAAAGGCGGCAAGTACGTACAGAGAGAAAAGTAACCCAATGCTGATCCACACCGCCGATTCCACCGCCGCACGGCGTGTGGTCATGATTGACGCCTTGCGATGAACTACAAGGAGGTCAATGAGTAACAGCGATGCAACGACCCCGACAAAAAAGAACCAGGTTCCGGCACCCACGTTGAGATCAACGAATTGTGTTGACCCTGACGTGGAAGCAAATATTCGCAGGATGTCGCCTACTTGGTTTCGCTATTTGTTCCACCCAATACCGATTGTGCTGCAGACAAGCGCGCAATGGGCACACGGAACGGTGAGCAGCTGACATAGTTCAAGCCGGCCTTGTAGAAGAGCTCGATGGACTCTGGGTCGCCACCATGCTCACCGCACACGCCCAGCTTGAGGTCTCGCTTCACCTTGCGACCACGCTGAGCGGCAAGGAATACCAACTCGCCTACGCCATTTGCGTCGATGGTTTCAAATGGGTTGCGCTTCAAGAGACCAGCTTCAAGATACGCAGGCATCATGCGGCTTTCAATGTCGTCGCGGCTAAAGCCGAACACCAACTGCGTGAGGTCATTGGTACCGAAACTGAAGAAGTCGGCTTCTTCGGCAAGTTCATCGGCACGCAGTGCTGCACGAGGTGTTTCGATCATTGTTCCGATGGTGACCTTCGGACGTGACACCTTTTTACCCTTGTTCATTGGTGCGGGTCGTGTGGCATTTTCGCGCAACACTTCTTCTACCCATGAACGAGCAAGAGCAAGTTCTTCACGTGTAACGGTGAGAGGAATCATGACTTCTGCGATGGGCTTGAAGCCCTCGCTCGACACTTGGTCGGCTGCTTCCATGAGCGCACGTACTTGCATGGCGTAAAGACCAGGCTTGATAACACCCAGTCGTACACCACGGGTACCGATCATTGGGTTGAATTCAGCCCAGCTTTCAGCAGCTTCCAACAACTTCTCTTCTTCGTGCGTGAGACCAACCGAAGCTTTTTTCACTTCGAGGTCGAGCACGCGTGGCAAGAACTCGTGCAATGGCGGGTCGAGCAAACGCACAGTGACAGGGAGACCCGACATCTCGCGGAAGATGGCTGCAAAGTCTTCTTTTTGCACTTTGCGCAGTTCTTCAAGCGCTGCCGTTTCTTCTTCAGGCGTATCGGCCAAGATCATGCGGCGCACAACTGGCAAACGATCGGGAGCCAAGAACATGTGCTCGGTACGGCACAAGCCAATTCCTTCTGCACCAAGTTCGCGAGCATTTTTTGCATCTTCGCCTGTGTCGGCATTTGCACGCACGGCAAGCTTGCCCTTGCGAATTTCGTCGGCCCACTTCAAAATGGTGTCAAATTCTTTTGGTGGTTTTGCGGCTTCGAGCTTCAATTCACCAACAACCACTTCGCCCGATGCGCCATCGAGAGAAATCACGTCGCCTTCTTTCACCACAATGTTGCCCACAGAGAACTGCTTGCCTTCAATGCGAACAGCTTCGGCGCCAACAATGGCAGGAGTACCCCAACCACGGGCAACAACAGCTGCGTGGCTCACGAGTCCGCCACGAGCAGTGAGAATGCCTTGCGACACCATCATGCCGTGCACATCTTCTGGGCTTGTTTCGTTGCGTACCAAGATGACTGCTTCGCCACGATCGGCTGCATCGGCAGCTTCGTCGGCGGTGAAATAGACCTTGCCCACTGCAGCACCTGGTGATGCAGCAAGACCCTTGGTGAGCACAATGCCCTTGTTGGCGAACTGTGGGTGCAGCACCTGGTCGAGGTGGTCGGCAGTAACACGCATGAGAGCTTCTTTGCGCGAGATCTTCCATGCACCTTTACCCTTGCCGGTGCCCTTGGTCATGTCAACAGCCATCTTCAGTGCAGCTGCACCAGTGCGCTTGCCAACACGTGTTTGCAACATCCACAACTTGCCCTGCTCGATAGTGAACTCGGTGTCGCACATATCTTTGTAGTGCTTTTCAAGGCGCAAGAAAATGGCCATGAGCTCAGCATGAATAACAGGGAATTTGCGCTTGAGAGCGTCGAGATCTTCGGTGTTACGGATACCTGCAACAACGTCTTCACCTTGCGCATTCACGAGGAAGTCGCCATACGGCTTGTTGTCGCCTGTTGCAGCGTTACGTGTGAAACCAACACCAGTTCCGGAGTTGCTATCGCGGTTACCAAACACCATGGCTTGAACGTTGACCGCGGTACCTAGATCGTGGCTGATTTTTTCACGCACACGGTAGGCAATGGCACGTGGGCCATTCCATGAACGGAACACTGCTTCAATGGCTCCGCGCAATTGCTTCACAGGGTCTTGAGGGAATGGCTTACCCGTGTGGGTCTGCACAATTTTCTTATACGAATCACAAATTGCCTTGAGTGCTGCAGCAGGAATTTCTGCATCGGAAGCAACCCCAGCGGCCAAACGCGCCTGGGTGAGTTCATGTTCAAACTCTTCACCCTCGAGGCCAAGAACAATACGGCCGTACATGCTGATGAAGCGACGGTATGAGTCGTAAGCAAAACGCTCGTCGCTTGCCTTGGCAAGACCAACAACAGTTTTGTCGTTCAAACCCAAGTTGAGAACGGTGTCCATCATGCCGGGCATGGAGAACTTTGCGCCTGAGCGCACCGACACCAACAACGGATCGGCAACATTGCCGAGCTTGCGTCCCATTTTTTTCTCGAGCGCAGCAACTTGCTTTGCAATTTCTAGGTCGAGGCCTTTTGGCCATCCACCTTTCATGTACTCACGGCACGCGTCGGTGGTGACGGTAAACCCATGAGGCACGGGAAGGTTCAAGACGCTCATCATCTCGGCGAGGTTGGCACCCTTTCCACCGAGAAGGTCTTTCATGTCTCGTGGAGAACGGCGATGTTTGTGGTCGAAGGCATATACAAGTGGCACGGTGAGAAAGTCTAGAGGCGTAATGCCCTTAGGCTTCAAGCAAATGACGAAAGATCACGGGTCACACTTCAGAAGTTTCACGCTCCTGGGCTTCCGCGTGGAAATTCGCCCTGGATTCATCATTTTCCTTGGGCTCGTGGTCTTCATCTATGGCGGTTCACTCGGTCTCTGGGCTGCCGGAACACTCGCCGCCTTCACCCTCATCCATGAACTCGGCCATGCGCTCGCTGCACGTGCCACTGGCGCACATGCCGAAATTTCACTCGACTTTCTTGCGGGCTACGCCTCGTATTTACCAAGTCGCCCCCTTGCTCGATGGGAACGAGCCGGTATTGCAGCTGCCGGTTCATTTGCTCAAGGGTCGGTTGCCACCGTCATCATGTTGTTGCTTGGCGCCAACCCGCTCTCGCGCAGCGACATCTTGCGCAACGAAGCAACACTGAGCATTTGGTGGGCCGGCATTGTTCTCGCTGTGGTGAATCTCATTCCCGTCATTCCACTTGACGGTGGTGCAATTGTTTCTGCTGCCCTCGAGAAAATCGCACCACACCGTGGAGCCATCTTCATGATGTGGTTCAGCATCGTGCTCACCTCTGGCGGGTTGGTTGCTGCAGTTGCCTTTGAGCAAGCAAGAAGCTTTCTCCCCCTGGCCGCAATTCTGCTGGTGATGCAACTCCAACTATTCGGGTCACGCCAGCGTGCAGCTACTCCTCTCGCTGGTCTTTCACAGACCGACTACATCATTTTGGTGATGTCTGGCTTACAACGTGTTGGCAATCATCACGAGGCGGCAAAAATTGGAGCAGAGGCTTTTCGCCAACAACCCAATGCACTCGTTGCGGCGAAAATTTCTCAATCGCTCACTGCGCTTGGCGACCACGACGGCTCCCTCGCCTGGATGCGTGCAGCTGAACAAGCCTCACTGATACAGAAGTAGTTACTTGTCGCTTTTTGCTTCTGGCTCGCGCGATAGACCCAGAATTTTCTCACCAATAATATTGCGCTGAATTTCATCGGTACCACCCGCAATGGATTGCGCTGGGGTGGAAATGAGCACTTCTGCAATGACTGCGTCGAGCGGGCTATCGCCTTCTTTCAAAACACCTTGTGTTCCGGAAATTAGAGTGTGCACCTTGTTCGACATGCGTGCTACTTCTGAAGCGGCAAGTTTGCCGAGCGAACCTTCTGGCCCTGCAGCTCGGCCAAGTGCACGCGCTGCTTGCGCACGCATTGAGGTCCACTCACTTGCTTTACTGAATGAATACAGCCGCGTAATGGCTTGACGCACAACAAGGTCACTCGCAACTCCGAAGTCACGGGCGCGCTCAATGGCCAGGTCTGGCCGGCCCGCACGTTGTGGGTACCACACATAGGTTTTGAAGTGGCGTTCAGCTTCTTCTTTTGCCTCACGCAATGTGCGACCAAGAGCATTTTCCTCGTCAAATTGAGGACGCCGCAAAGTGCTAAAGGTGCGCTCATAAGCAAGAGTTGTACGCGCAATACGCCAACCATCTTCTACATCTCCTACTAAATTCTCTGCAGGAATACGAGCATCGGTGAGAAATACTTCGTTAAATGAACTGTGGTAATTCATTTGATGGATTGGCCGCACCTCCACACCTTGTTGGTGCATAGGCAGCACAAAATACGAAATACCGTGATGCTTCGGGCGATCTGAGTTTGTGCGCACCACCAACATGCCGAGGTCTGCATAATGGGCACTGGTATTCCATACCTTTTGACCATTCACCACCCACTCATCTCCATCGCGCACTGCGCTGGCCGACAAACTGGCGAGATCAGAACCTGCGCCGGGTTCGCTAAAGAGCTGACACCATTTCACTTCGCCCACCAACGTAGGGCGGAGAAACTTTTCTTTCACCTCATCGGAACCATGCACGAGAATTGTTGGAGCGGCGAGGTTCATGCCGCCACCAAGTGGTGGGCCCACCACTCCCTTTTCACGAGTAACAGTGGCTACCACTTGATCTGCCCACACTGGCAAGCCCTTACCAAACCACCGCTCTGGCCATGATGGAACAGCCCACCCCGAGTCGACGAGCAGATTGCGCCAAGCAACAATACCCATTTCGTCGTCCCAGTGTTGATCTACCCATGCCCCAAACTGTTCACGAATTTTTTCTTGCGTCATTTCACTCATGGCGATTTCCTTTATTTCTTTTCTGGGTTTTTCAATTTGCACGTAGAAATCCAAATTTCGTTGATGTAGTCGAGGGCTTCTTGTTCATCAAAGTGAGATGAGCCCACATGCAACCACCGCGAAAACGTCGCGGTCATAGAAACTAGAAGAGCAGCGGCAAGATCTGCATTGATTGCAGGATCAGCCCAACCTGCTGATTGCCAATCTTTGATTTTTTTAGCGACACGATTGATATGTTTTTGGCGCGAAGCTAATCGTGCTTCACGAACCGTATTGTCGAATGATGCAACTCCATCCACCAAGACATACAAGTCGTAGTTCTTCTTCACCACCCGTAAATAAATCAGATTAGAACGAGACAAATTCTCAATTGGGTCTCCATTGCCGAGACCCTCTGCATTCACCACTTCCTCTGCAATGCTGCGGTCAATCAGGCCAGCAAGGTGCCTGAAGAGATCATGCTTAGAACTGAAATAGGTGTAAAAACTGCCTCGGGCCAAACCTGCTTCACGCACAACGTATTCAACAGTTGTGTCTTGATAGCCGTATCGGGCGAAAACGAGACGGGCAGCTTCCATGATGCGCTCACGTGTTCGATGCGCTTTGCTCTCTGCGACTGGTGCCCCTGTTTGATTCCGACGCTGTACGGAAATCCCACTGGCGATTTGCCCGCCACGAGTCACACTCACCTCTGCTTCGTCCATCAGTCACTTCTCCATTTCCACTCCACCACGAATCATGATTTCAGAGAGCGACTCCATTGACTTCAGATATAGATCCAGCGATCTTTGTCGCGGCTCTGGAACGAAGTGAGTCACACCAACTTCAAGATATTTTTCAAGTTCAAACAAAATGAGATCTTCATCGTCTTCTAGTGGATCCCACCTTGTCCTCATCGAAATAGGAAACGACTCTTCGGGTCTGCCAACTCTCAATTTCTTGACCCGAATTTCTGTTTGTTCCGGCGACAAAAACGCACCGTGCCAACCATCGCCAACTTCAATAGCACGACGCAGTGCGACATCTGCGTGGCCGCCAATCCACAGCGGTACGTGACCAACCGGGTGAGGCAGAGCACGCATTGACACCAAAGTTGATCGGTGCACAGGAAATGACTCCGTGATGTGATCATCGGTCCATAATTTGCGCAACATTGCGATGGCTTCATCGGTGCGTGCGCCACGTTCATCGAAAGGAACCCCTAAGGCATCGAATTCTGCTTTAAGCCATCCTGCAGATACACCCAAAATCACTCGACCCCCACTGAGTTGGTCAATCGTCGCTATTGATTTGGCAACAGTGAGTGGGTGCCTCATCGGGAGCACCAGCACAGTGGTTCCAATACCAACACGTTTTGTACACGCAGCAATCCACGCCATTGTGGTGAGCGGTTCAAAAACATAAGCAGATGGCGGGTAGGCAGAACCAGTCGGGACAGCCAGGTGGTCACTCACCCACACGTCGGCAAAACCCAATTCCTCTGCGAGAACAGCGGTACGGCGCAGCGCTTCTCCCGATGCCGCTGGGCCTGCCTGTGGGAGGTGGACTCCGGCTGTCGCTTTCATGAATCTCCACCCTACTACAGTTTCGACATCAGTGTCAAAACTGTAGTAAGATTCTGGAATGCCTGATTTCCATATTGACATCGACACCGGCGAAGGGACGATGGGCACCTTTGTCACCCACCCTGACGCCGCAGAGAATCTCCCCGTTGTTCTTTTTCTGATGGATGCACCCGGAAAAAGAGAACTACTCCATTCCATGGCACGCAGAATCGCAAGTAACGGCTATTACGTCATGTTGCCCAACTTGTACTACCGCAGTACTCCTGCATTTGAACTTGATTTTGCGAGCAAGGAATCATTCGAGCAGATGCGCGGACTCATGATGGCAGTGAGTAACAAAATGGTTGCGCGTGATGCGGGCCACCTTTTGTCGTATGCAGCACAACAACCACAAGCAGATGCGCACAACGTTGGTGTTGTGGGCTACTGCATGAGCGGGCCATTTGCAATTTATGTCGCTGCAGAATATCCAAAAGTTGTGAAAGCTTCTGCCTCTTTCTATGGAGTGCGACTGCACGTCGATAAACCCGATTCACCACACCTACGCCTCCTCGAGATCACCGGCGAGTTGTATGTTGCTTGCGCCGAACATGACGACTACGTACCAATGGCGATGGTCGATCAATTTGAAGCTGATATGCAAGAGTCTGAAGTACGTGGCTGTTTAGAGCGCTACTGGGGCAACCATCATGGTTTTGCATTTAACGATCGCCCTGCATACAACGAGAGGGCCGATCGGCGCCACTGGATGCGCCTCCTTCATCTTTTTCAACGCAATCTTCAACCATAAAGGAACCCCATGGAATATATGATCGTGCTCGCCGGAACAGCTGAATTCACTACCCCAGAAGGACGCGATGCTTGCCTCTCAACGAGCGCTCCGCTCCAGTTGCCTGCACGTAATGAAGAACCTGGTTGTTTGGCCTATTATTTCGCCCCAGACCCTGTGGTGAACACGCGAATGGTTGTATGGGAGCTGTGGCAAGATGAAGCCTCGCTTGCCGCTCATTTCAAACATCCCAATTATCACGATATGAGTGCGCACTTTTCAAAACATGGTTTCTTGAAGGGTGACTTCAAAAAATATCGGGTAGATCATTCAGAGCCGGTTTATGACGAAACTTTTACAGCTCGCGCCGACTTTTTCACCCGCAAACCATAAGGAAAATAGTGACCGAACCATTTATTTCCATCGAAGGAATCTCACAGCATGTTGCAACGGTGCGACTGAAAAGACCACCAAACAATTTCTTTTCATTTGACATGATCTCTTCGTTAGCTGATGCACTTGACACTTTGGACACAGATGACAATTGTCGATGCATCGTTTTGGCTGCCGAAGGAAAGAACTTCTGCGCAGGTGCCGATTTTTCCGGAAATGCTTCCCCCTATTCAACAACCGATTTATACAATGCAGCCGCACGCCTTTTTCGCACGAACAAACCATTTGTCGCAGCAGTTATCGGTGCCGCAATTGGCGGTGGCCTCGGACTTGCACTTTCAGCCGACTTTCGCATTGCTTCTGCCGATTCAAAATTCAGCGCAAACTTTGCACAACTCGGATTCCACCATGGCTTTGGCCTGACTGTTACTCTCCCGCGATTAGTCGGTGAGCAAAAAACAGCAGAACTCCTCTTCACTGGGCGACGCATCAACGGAACAGAGGCCCATGCGATTGGGCTCGTAGATCAACTTGTTCCCAACGACGAAATTGAATCCGCCGCATTTGCTCTGGCAAGTGAAATTGCATCATCGGCGCCTCTCGCTGTCGAATCCATTCGCGCAACTCTCCGCAAGGGAATTGCCGATCAAGTTGCCCAGGCAACCCAGCATGAGATGGCCGAACAAACCCGATTAAAGGCCACCTCAGATTTCGCCGAAGGAACCAAAGCGGTTGCAGAGCGACGCCCAGCAAATTTTCAAAAGAAATAGCATGTCAATTGCAACATCGCCAATAGGCGGACTCATGCTTGGTGCAGATGCGCTGAGCCCACGCGAAGTGATGACGCATGTTTTGCGACTAGAAGAACTCGGCTATCCATCGGTGTGGATTACCGACGTATATGGTCGCGAAATTTATGTGCTGGCTAGTCACATTCTCGCGAAAACGACACACATCTCGGTTGCGAGTGGCATTGCTCATATTTATGGCCGCGATGCGATTGCCAGCATTCAAGCTGCGCGCACACTTTCTGAATTATCAGATGGCCGCTTCATTCAAGGTCTCGGCGTATCGCACCCTATTGCGGCACAGATGCGTGGCTTGGAGTGGGAAAACCCCATCGAGAAAATGACTGCGTATCTCATAGCAATGCGTGGCAAGACTCCACTTCATACGCCAAAGAACCCGCCAGCTTCGCCTATTTATATTGCTGCTCACGGCCCAAAGATGATGCAAGTTGCAGCCGAATACGCCGATGGTGCAAACACCTACATGCAACCGCCCGAACACACCGCAGCATCACGGGCAACCCTCGGAGCACACAAGGTGTTAAACGTTGTGCTCCCCTGTTGCCTCACCACCAACCCCGAGCGCGCTCGTACAGCAGGGCGCAGGGCGTTGCACATCTACTTGCCGCTCCCCGCCTACCAGCGTCAGTGGGCAAAGTTTGGTTTCACTGAAGACGATTGGGCAGGTAAAGGCAGCGACCGCTTGGTCGACAGGTTCATTCCGTGGGGAACACGTGATCAAATACTTTCACGCATGAATGAGCACATCGACGCAGGCGCAAATGCAATAACCATGACCGCTCTCAACCCCGACCCCGCGAACAAAGAGATGCCGTGGGACCTCGTTGAAGCTTTTGGGCACAACTAAGCGGGCTGAAGAGCCTCGCCGTATTCATTTGCACTGCGCGACATACGCGCAATAGCAACAGTTCCGGCGACCGAAGTAACAACGCCGCAGTCGGCACCGTCCACCACAATGTGGTCGCCCACTTGTGCACCATCTGCAACTTCTACACGGCGCAACACATGAGGCGATACAGCAGCTCGTGAATCCATGCGCTCCACAAGTTCTTGGCCTGGGTAGCAACCCTTGGAAAAACTCACCGCAACACCAAGTAAGCCTGTTTCTCCTGGCACACAACCAGTTTCAATATCGATGCCCACCACTGGCCAACCAGCAGTGACACGCAGACTCTGGAATTCGGCATCACTCATCGCGCTTGCGGCGTCAGCAGGAATACCGGCAACAGTTGGGCCAACAAGATCAACTGCATGCGATGTAGGCCACCAAGCGGCAACAACTGCACCTTCAGAAGGAATGCGACCAAGTGACTTGGCTACTTCTAACGCACCTTCTCCGCGAAGAGCGACGCATTGCCACTGCACCACTTCAATCGTTGCTTGCACACGAATCATGAATTTCTTGAGGCGCAACAACGCACCTTCAGCAGTACCTGGCTCCATGTCGAGAACAAATATGGTGTCTTCCAAACGCGAAATACGCAGTACTGCATCTAATTTACCAGTGGGTTGCAAGAGCAAACTGTGCTGTGCAGAACCCACTGCCATTCCTTGAATGCTTTGGCTCAACTGCGAGTGCAAGTATTTCTCTGCGTCAACGCCTTGCACGAGCAAAAAATCTCGTTCTAACCTCAGCCACTGCACACTCATACTGAAGTTCCTCGCTGTTGTCGAGCCAATGTCATTCGCCGTGCTGCAGGTATTGCGGCAAGTAATGCTGCAGCCTTGTTGTGACATTCCAAATCTTCATCTTCGGGAATGCTGTCGGCAACAATTCCGGCACCTGCTTGCAAACTTGCAATCCATACTTGTTCACCAGCGGCATTGGTAACAGGGCGAATAAACATGGTGCGAATGGCAATTGCAGCATCGAGATTGCCGCTGAAGTCGACATACCCCACGACGCCCGCGTATGGCCCGCGCTTCACAGGTTCTAATTCGTCGATAACTTCCATTGCACGCACTTTTGGTGCACCACTCACGGTGCCAGCCGGCATGGTGGCACGAATAACGTCGATGGGGCCAAGACCCTTTTTCAATTCACCTGTTACCTGCGAAGTGAGGTGCATTACGTGGCTATAGCGCTCGAGGGTCATGAGTTCTTCTACAACTACCGAGCCAAATTCGGCCACGCGCCCCACGTCGTTACGTGCAAGGTCGACCAACATGATGTGCTCGGCAACTTCTTTCGGGTTCTCGCGCAACTCGCCTGCAAGGCGGCGGTCGTGTTCGTCGTCGCGTCCGCGCTTACGCGTGCCTGCAATGGGCCTACTCACCACTTTTCCATTCACCAATTGCACCATTGGCTCAGGAGAACTACCCACGATGCACAACTCGGGCTCGCGCAAGAAGTACATGTACGGGCTCGGGTTTACCTGGCGCAATACGCGATACACGTCGTATGGGTCGGCACCAAGTTCTAAATCGAATCGCTGCGATAACACCACTTGAAAGATGTCGCCAGAACGTACGTATTCCTTGGCAACTTCAACAGCTTGTTGGTATGCACCATTTGGCAATGACGATTCCACTGCAGGCAACGCATCGCCCGCAACGGGTGGTTCAACAGGGCTGTATGGAAGTGGCAGTGAAATTCGACGAATGGATTCCTCAATGCGCGCCACTGCGGCGTCGTATACCTCATTGAGGCTTGCCCCAACTGTGGGAACACTTTCCAAAATAAACATCCGCTGGCGCCAGTGGTCGAATGCAACAAGCGAACCAATGATGCTCATCACTGCATCGGGAAGTTCACGCGGGTCGGGCGGAGTGTTCGGCAGGTTCTCTACTTCACGAATGACGTCGTAACCGAGGTACCCCACCAGACCACTTTGTAATGGTGGAAGATCTTCAAGAAGCGGCGCGTGATAGATGGCCAACAACGATTCCATTGCAGCCAAAATTCCTTGATTGGTGGGAACGCCTGCAGGCATGTTGCCCGAGGTGTGGATTACTCCGTTGCGCAACACCATTTTTGCAATGGGGTTTTGACCAAGAAAGGAAAACCTGCTCCAGCGCTCACCGTGCTCCACCGATTCAAATAAGAACCCATTGCCCTCGCCTACCAATTTGGCAAACACAGATACAGGAGTTTCAAGGTCGGCAAGAAGTTCAGCCCATACCGGCACAACACCATGTTGTGCGGCGAGCTGAGCAAACTCTTCACGCGAAGGCTTAATGAGCGTCATGCACGCCTTCGCCAAATTTGCGATAGAAACAACTCACTGCACCGGTATGGCATGCGCCGTTGCCTTCTTGTTCCACAAGAAAGAGCAACGTGTCAACATCGCAGTCGTAGAAACCTTCGCGAACAAATTGGCGATCGCCACTGGTGTCGCCTTTACGCCACACTTCTTGCCTACTGCGGCTGTAGTACACCATGCGACCTTCAGCAAGGGTCATGCGCAATGTTTCAGCGTTCATCCACGCCATCATGAGCACTTGCTTGGTGTTGGCATCTTGTGTGACCACGGGAACCAGGCCATCGGCGTTGTATTTCACGAGCGCTAGTTCCGCTTCCACTATGGCGATGGGTGTTGTTGCAGGAGTCTGAGGCATGTTTATTCCTAGAGGTACAGTCCGGTGTTTGATTCAATTCGGGTGGCCGCAACAGCATGAAGGTCGCGCTCGCGCAACATGATGTAGTCGTTGCCGCCCACTTCTACCTCGTAGCGGTCGTCGGGGCTAAAGAGCACCCGGTCGCCTACTTCTGCGGCACGAACGTTTTGCCCTAAAGCCACCACTTCGGCCCAGGTGAGGCGCTTGGAGATTTGGGCAGTTGCGGGAATGACAATGCCCCCTGTGGAGCGGCGTTCGCTTTCACCTTGGGGGATTTTCACCAACAGCCGGTCGTTCAGCATTTTGATAGGGAGTTTTTGATCGCCAATTTCCACAAGAGAACCGTACCTGCATGGAGCCTCCAATAGAAACTCATTATCGCGATCTCGCTACCGTTACGTCATGAGCAACGAGAACACTCCCGGCCTACAAGACGCCCTCGACCAAATGGACATACGCAATCTCATCTCGCGCTATTGCTGGGCGCTCGACAAGAACGATCGGGAGCTCTTCAGTCAAGTGTTTGCCCCCGACGCAACCGCCGATCTTGGTGGCGTACATTGCGTGGGCATCGATGCCATCTGGACCCGCATTCGTCAGGCACTCGGACACCTCGATGCAAGCCAGCACATCACCGGCTCACAAGAAATCTCCTTGTGTGGCGACACTGCAAAGAGTCGCGCGTATCTCTTCGCACAACATGTGCGCAGAGCCGCCAAGGATGGCCCTTACTACGTCGTCGCTGGTGAATACGTTGACGACCTTGTTCGCACTCCACAAGGCTGGCGCATCCAATACCGCACACTCAATGTCATTTGGACCGAAGGAAATCGCGTAGCTGCTTCACCCGACCTCGAGAAGTAAAAACTACACAGGTCGAACAACAACACCTTCTGCGCTCATGAGCGCTTTTGCTTCGGCAATGGTGTGTTCACCAAAGTGGAAAATTGATGCAGCTAGTACTCCGCTTGCATGACCCTGCACAACACCATCAACAAGATGCTGCAAAGACCCCACGCCACCACTTGCAATAACAGGAACGCCCACTGAATCGCACACTGCACGTGTGAGTTCAATATCGAAGCCTTCACGTGTGCCATCGCGGTCCATGGAAGTGAGCAAAATTTCACCCGCACCACGCTGTACCGCTTCAGTAATCCACTCCAAGGCATTTTTGCCTGTTGGCGTACGGCCACCATGCAAGAAGACTTCCCAGCCAGAGCCATCGGCGGTGCGTTTTGCATCAACAGCACATACCACACATTGCACGCCAAACTCGGCAGCAATTTCGTTGATGAGTTGCGGTCGCTCAACAGCTGAGGTGTTGACACTCACCTTGTCGGCGCCAGCACGCAAGATTCCTCGCGCATCTTCAAGTGCGCGAATGCCGCCACCCACCGTGAAAGGAATAAACACTTCGGCCGCCGTGCGCTCAACCACATCGATCATGGTGTTGCGGTTGTCGGAAGATGCCGTGATGTCGAGAAACACCAACTCGTCTGCGCCTTGTTGGTCGTAACGCGCGGCAAGTTCAACCGGGTCGCCTGCATCGCGCAGGTCAACAAAGTTCACGCCTTTCACCACGCGGCCGTTGGTGACATCGAGACAAGGAATGACGCGTGCAACTTCCATTACTGCCTCCCTGCATTTGCTGCAGCAATAGCTTCAGCAACAGTGAAACGGTTTTCGTAAATGGCTTTACCTGTAATGACACCGCTCACGCCTGAAATATTGAGCAGTGCAGAAATATCGCTCAGCGTTCCAATGCCACCACTTGCAATGAGCGGTAATGGCGAGATGGTTCCTGCTGCGCGCAACCCTTCCACATCGGAGCCCGAGAGCATTCCGTCGCGTGAAATGTCGGTTACTACTGCGCAACTTGCTGTGGGGTACCAATGCAATGCTTCACTTAAGGCCACACTCGATGTGGTGGTCCAGCCATCGGTGGCAAGAAAGCCCCCACGATGGTCGAGCCCTACTGCCACTTCTACATCAATGCGTTGTGTTACTTCCTCAACCAGCTGCGGCGTGCGCACAGCTGCAGAACCCATCACCACGCGCTGCACACCCAATGCCTTTAGTACCTCTGCATCGGCCACGCTGCGTACGCCACCACCAACTTGAACATGTGCGCGACCCTGCAAGGCCTTAGCTACTGCTGCAATGACGGGGCGATTAATAGCATCGCCGCCCTTTGCTGCATCGAGGTCGACCATGTGCACCCACTGTGCACCGGCATTGACGAATGATGTTGCCACGCTCACAGGGTCGTCGCCATAAATAGTTTCGTCGGCATAGTCACCTTGCCGAAGGCGAACAACATTTCCTGCGCGCAAGTCGATTGCGGGATACACAATGAAATTACTCATGAGCATGCGCTCACAAAATTATGCAAAAGCTTCAACCCATCTTTGGCCGATTTCTCGGGGTGGAATTGTGTTGCCACAACATTTTCCTGGCGCACCACTGCGGTGAGGTTTTGCCCGTAGTCGCATGTGGCAATAACAACCGATTTTTCTTGTGGCACAGCTGAATATGAGTGAACGAAATAGACCCAGGGAGTTTTTGGTAAGCCGGAAAAAAGTGGGTCTTCGTTTTCAATGTGCAGTTCATTCCACTGCATCTGTGGACGTCGCACGTTTCCTTCAATGAGTTCAACAGTTCCGTGAATCACGTCGAGCCCAGTAACGCCTGGGCTTTCCACACTTGAAGTGAAGAGCATTTGCATTCCTACACAGATACCCATAAATGGTCGCTGCGAGGCAACCGACTCATAGACCACGTCTTCCAATTGCGCTGCACGCAATGCATCCATGCACGCCCCGAAGGCACCCACACCAGGCAACACCACACCAGCAGCATCGCGCGCTAAGCCGGGGTCTCGAGTGAGGCGAGCATCGGC
>Ga0214919_10004640_pt1 | contig 19960 bp, 15 predicted proteins | sample LL1503_MetaG_FD_177994 | JGI IMG/M metagenome (GOLD analysis project Ga0214919, IMG submission 177994) | Freshwater microbial communities from Lake Lanier, Atlanta, Georgia, United States - LL-1503 | ecosystem: Environmental > Aquatic > Freshwater > Lake | place: USA: Georgia | collected...
GTGAGCTTGATTGCGTGGTCGGTGTTGACGTGGTTAACGGCCTACGCGCGTAATTTTAATGAATTACTCGCGCTGCGGATTCTACTCGGCGTTAGCGAATGTACCTATCTGCCGGCTTCGCTGGCGCTCATTACCGATTATCATCGCACGACTACGCGCTCCGTTGCGGTGGGCATACATATGAGCGGGGTTAGCATGGGGGCCAGTTTGGCTGGTATTGGCGGCTGGCTAGCCGAACGGCATACTTGGAATTATCCTTTTCAACTAGTTGGGCTGATTGGCGTCAGCTACGGGCTCGTGCTCATTTTCCTACTGCGGGATGCACCCAAGGTGAGCGTCAGCCCAACGCCAGTAGCGGTGATTGTGCCGGTCGCGAGTTTCCGCGAGGCGTTGGCTAGTCTCTTTGGTCGACGAGCTTTTATTTTGCTGCTGAGTTACTACGGCTTGGCGGGTTTTGTGGGCTGGGCGATTCTCGGCTGGATGCCGACATTTATTCACGAGCATTTTAATCTGAGCGAGGGAGCGGCGGGATTTTCTGCTTCGGGTTACGTTAACATAGCTAATCTCTGTGGAGTCTTCGTCGGTGGTATTTTGGCTGATCGATGGAGCCGCACGCATGCGAGAGCCTGTATTTTGGTGCCGGCGATTGCGCTGTGTTTTGCGGGGCCCGGAATTTTCTTAACGGCTAATACTGATCTGATCTATGCCGCGATGTTTGGGCTAGTTGCGTTCGGTTTCGCGGGAGGATTCTCGGACGCCAATATGATGCCGATTCTCTGTGTGGTTGGCGATGCCCGCTATCGGGCGACCGCTTACGGCATTTTAAATTTTGCCGGCTGCCTCTGCGGGGGACTGGCCATTTACGCGACTGGGGCGCTCCGTGATTTGCACTTAAGTTCGGTGCAAATTATCAACGGCGGGGCGGTCGTCATGCTGCTCTGTCCAATCTTTCTCTTTCTGATCCGCCCGCCCGCCGCGCCGAGAGCTAATCCGAATCGTTAATAGCTTAATTCCGCAGGTTGATTGGACATAGTAAGTGAAAAAATCATAATGGCAGAGAAGGGGTAAGTGCCGAAAATAAAAAACCGCGAATAAACGTCATTCTGGATTATTATTCCGAAAATGAAATAAGGGTAAGGTTAGATGCTTAGCTCGTAAATTATCTACGCGGTGTCGTTTTATAAACACGTGGTCCGATAAATCTTAAATCGATTGGATGGAAGCCCAATTCGAATGCTGGTGAATCCGATCTTAAATTATAGTCACCATTCGTGGGATCGATAAAAAGTGGATCAGCCACTAATGAATTCCGGTCGAAACCTGAATTCCGCCAGTTTTCAAGCGTCTCATTTTTAAGTCCAGCAATAGCTAATCCGCTTTCTGATAACGAGTAATATATGTTATAATCGCATTCAGCTAAAGCCGTTTTTGTGGATTCATTTACATGCAAAAGCGCCGCTTCAGGAGCACTGCCATAAACGATGTTTCGAACGAAGCGATTCCCAGAAGCTTGCACTCCGCCGCCATCTCGACCAGCACCGACGCGAAGATCTGCTAAATATGCAGTGCCACCAACTAATATGTTATTTTCGAATAAATTATTTTTGGGGTCGCCGACCGGCATACTTATACCACCTAAAACAGTTCCTATAACAACATTATTATAAACGGTACGATTTGAACCTGAGTTATCAAAGTAAATACCCCACGCATAATAGGGGGACCATATCTTACCACCCGCTTTAGTTTGGACCTTACCTCTTGACTCGCGGGTACTGTCATAAGCACCACAGCCGAAAACGTTAAAAATAAAGTTATTTCTTACAATGATACGTCCACTTAAGTCGGGATCATTTTCAAGTAAGTGCCAACGATTAGTCATAAGAGCTCCGGTATCACTAATCTCCAAGCAGAGGTTACGTAGTTCGTTATATTCAACGGTGAATCTGCCGTAGCCATCTTGCATATTAATACCTTTATCAGCGGTATCTTGAATGAGATTATGGGAAATTATATTATCGACACTATTAATCGCATTAAAATCAATTGCCCCACCATTTTTTTTAATGGTACCAGTATGCCGAATATCATTATTAGTGATAATATTATTTTCGGAGCGAGGGTAGAGTAACGAAATCCGCTTCATCTCAACAGGGTCGGTGCAAACTGGCGTATTGAGGATCGATCCACTTGCTATCGAAACTGCTGAGCCACCAGTTAAAAATATAGTATTACCGTCGATTTGATTACGCGTTGTAACACCTTGTAAACGAATTCCATCACCTCCAACTTGACTTATTATATTATACTCAATTTGGCAATCTGCAGCATTTTCAAGGCGGATGGCTTCGCCGCGTAACAGTGGTGCATGAAAATTTTCATGCCTTTGCTCCGGCCAAGTTGATTTAGTTTCGGTAAAAACTAAACCTGATATTTTAACATGCTGTAAGGGAGTTTCTTTTGTGCCGCGTAGTTCAAACAATCTATCATTAACTGGAGCAGTTATGACCGTAGCTTTGCTTGAACTATTCGGTGGCCAGAAATATAGAGTGCCTGTAGTAGAGTCTAAGCACCATTCACCTGGTTGGTCTAATTCTTCTAATACATTTTCAACATAAAACCTATTTCCTTTCATCAGTGGCATCCAAGACGGCAGCACTGGACGTGCGAGTGAAATAATCTTCTGATTTAGATCGATTTGACGAACGGGAATTAAATCATCTACCCAGCAATTCCACGGAAATATTTTTAGCTCAGCCTGTGTTACTTTTGCCCATTCCCTTGGCTTTTCATTAGTTAATGCAAAACGAAATTTCGAGGGCATATTTTCGCTAGTCGTTGTTGTGAGTCTTACTGAGGATAAAGATTTTTTATCAACTAGCTCACTTGAGTCGATCAGAGTTTCTTCAATAAAAGCCCATCCGCCATATAAAGGATCGTTTTTATCAAAATTTGGCCACCGTGCTCGAATCTGTTTGATACCATCTACATATAATTCTCGAAAATGCCATGCTCCGCTTTTCACTGCAGGTAAGTCAACTTGCAGAATCTTATCCCGAAAAATTTTCCATCCATCGATCGGTATGGATCCTGTTATAATTACTTTATCACCAGGATAGGCGCTATAGGTTATAGGATTCACCTTAGTTCCTGAGTCTTGGCTTTCTAATAAAAAAGTATCGCTCAGTCGATATGTGCCTCCTGTCAGCAGAACTAAGATGGGCGTATTGAATTCACCGGCCAATTTAAGCTTTCGAATTAAATCACGTGCCTGTGGCAAAGTAGCGAGTGGTCCGTCTGTGCCTGTTTTGTTTGGGACCGGATATTTTCCCGACCAATTATCATCACCATTTTTTGCTATATAAAAAATTATTTCGCGTGGATAATTAGTAACTGAATTTACCTCAGCTTTAACTGATGCGAAAATTAATACTAAAAAAAAGACGCCGCCTAAAGTAATTGGAAAATTCCAGATTCTAGTTTTCATTTATAATAATAAATACAATACGATACTTATGCATATATTATATTTATGATTAAATTGAATAAGTCCATACCGCATTTATAAATTATCCTTTAATAGAATATCCTTTAATTTTACTTTAGGGTAGTTTTTTGATTGAATCGAGTGCCTGGGCGAATTGCGGGTCGAGCTTGAGCGCGGCTTCGTAGGCTTGGCGGGCGTTGGCGTGCTCGCCTTGCTGGGCGAGAATAAAGCCGATGCGCCAATGCACGGCGGCATGGGGCGGGGCATTTTCAGTGGGCTTCAGTTCAAGACATTGGCGGAGCGATTTTAGCCCGCGCTCAGATTGTTCCCCCGTAATCGCGGCTAAGCGACCGACCTGGAAAAGCGCCGTGTAGTCGGTGGGATTGGCCCGCAGCGCTTCGTCGTATTCTTGAAAAGCGAGGGCGTATTTTTTGTCGGCCAGATACACCGCGGCCATGGCTAGTCTTCCAGCCGCTGGGTCTTTTTGCTTAATCGTCACGGCTTGCTGCAAGGCTAGATTTTTGCCGCCGCCGACCATACTCGGAGCGAGGAGATAATAATTCAGCAAGGCCGAGCGAGCCTCGATATTTTCGGGATTAAGGGCGACGGCTTTTTCGTACGCCGCTAAACATTTTTTGGCCCAACCCATCTGGGCAAACAATCCTGCCTTCCGCGCGGAGAGACCATAAGCATCTCCCAGGCGATGGTGGATCCGGCTATCGCGCGGCGAAAGCGCGGCGGCTTTTTCTAAATAGACGACGGCCGGGGCGGCGTCGTTGCGCTGTAAGGCGAGTCGACCCAGATAGAATTGAATGTCACCGTGCGCGGGGTTCGCCACGGCGAGCGCCTCAAATGCGCGCTGCGCTTCGATTGGCTTGCGTTGCGCGTAGAGATTGATGGCGGCGGTGTAGGCCGCTTGATCGAGGGCGAAACTCATCGCCGGCAGGAGCCAGCAGCTGATTAAACGGCAGACTTTAAGCATGGAAATTAACTCCTGACGCAACGGCAGGGCGCGCTCCGTTGATCATTACTCGTAGCGCAACGCTTCGATCGGATCAAGTTGGGCTGCTTTGCGGGCGGGATAAAAGCCAAAGAAAACGCCAATCGCGGCGCTGAAAGCCACCGCGCCAAAGATAGCTGAAGTTGAGATCAACACTGGCCAACCATTAAGTCGGGAAATCAACTGGGACGATCCTACACCGAGGAGGATTCCTAAGGTGCCTCCCATGACACTGAGAATAATCGCTTCGACTAAAAATTGCGTTAAGACGTCGCGACCGTGCGCGCCGACGGCTAAGCGAATCCCAATCTCACGCGTGCGCTCGGTGACGGAAACAAGCATGATATTCATGATGCCAATCCCGCCCACGATCAGCGACACACCGGCAATGGCGCCGAGCAGCACCGTCATAGTTTTGGTGGTCGCGGTCGCCGCCTCGGCCAATTCCTGCTGGTTACGGACGGTGAAATCAGGATCACGGCCGTTGCGCCGTTGTTGTAATAAATCGGTGACGTCTTGTTGGATGCGCGTCATCTGATCCGGTGATTCAGCTTGGATGATAATTGAATTTAAATTGGGGCGCCGAGCGATGCGTTTGATATGGCTGGTGTAAGGAATGATGACGACGTCATCTTGATCAGAGCCGAAATAATTAAAACCTTTGGCCTTCAGCACTCCAATGATTTTGAACGGCAAATTACGAATTCGGAGTGAGCGGCCCACGGGATCGCCGTCGGGAAATAATTTAGCGACGACGGTCTGTCCGATCACGCAAACTTTAGCCGCGCTGTTGACATCCCCCTCAGTAAACATTTCGCCCTCGGCAATCGTCCATAGGCGAATATCGAGATAAGTGACATCCTCGCCATTGACTGAGCTATTCCAGTTCAGGCCATTGGCTAAGACTTGCTGGCGGTCGCGCATTTCTGGGCTAACCGCGACAATGCCAGAAATTTCGCGACGAATAGTGAGGGCCTCGTCGACCGTGAGCGAACTCGCCGAGCCCCAACCGCCGTACATGCCGCCGGTTTTTGCGCTGCCCGGAAAAACTGAAATAATATTCTGCCCGAGACTAGCGATCGACGCTTCGACCTGGGATTTCGCGCCGTTGCCAATGCTCACCATCGCGATGACAGCAGCGACCCCGATGATAATTCCAAGGGCGGTCAGGATCGAACGCATGGCGCTACGCCGGAGGGCCCGCAGGGCTACTTTAATGACATTAATAAAGCGCATCGGTAGAATCAGGCAATGAGTTTGGCGTCGGTCTCGGCGGTGACAATGCGCTGCATTTGTTCGGTGGCGACCAACCGATCGACGACGGGAGTATCGCTCACGAGACGACCGTCGCGCATGATGAGGTTCCGCTTACAATAGTGGGCGATATCGAGTTCATGCGTCACCATTACAACCGTGATGCCTTGAGCGTTAAGTTTTTGAAACACCCCCATGATTTCCACGGATGTTTTAGAATCAAGATTCCCCGTCGGTTCGTCGGCGAGGAGGATTTGGGGCTCGTTGATCAAGGCGCGCGCGATGGCGACGCGCTGCTGTTGTCCGCCGGAGAGCTGGCTGGGGAAATGATCGGCGCGGTTAGATAACCCCACGATGTCGAGACTCTGGCGGGCCCGTTCGCGAATTTCCCGAGTCGAGAAATGGCGACGACCGTAAAGCATGGGCAGTTCGACATTTTCGAGGGCGGTGGTGCGCGAGAGCAAATTAAAGCCCTGGAAAATAAAGCCGAGTTTCTGATTACGCAGATCGGCTAGTTCATTGCGATCGAGGTTTGAAACATCCGTGCCCCCGAGCAAGTAGCGCCCGCGGGTGGGGCGATCGAGGCACCCCAATAAATTCATTAACGTAGATTTACCTGAGCCGCTCGCGCCCATGATGGCCACAAATTCACCACCCGTAATCGTCAGCGTTACGCCCTGCACAGCCAAGACCGGCACTTCCCCTGATTCGTAGGTCTTGTGAATGTCCTCGAGTTGAACGACGTGCGACATGGCGAATTTCGGGCGGGGCGGGGCGCGCTAGGTTGAAAGCAACTGCGCCGATTAGAAGCGCCGACCGCCGCCGCTGAAAGGATTGCTGACGGGAGAGGTGGGGCCGCTCGGGCTGCTTGCGCTCAGGCCGGTGATTACGATATCACCGACGGCTAAGCCGCTCCCTACTTCAGAGAAAGTCCCATCGGTGATCCCGACTTTAATCGCGACGGCCTCGGGGCTAGCCGATTTATCGCCACGGGGCAGGCGGTAAACGGTGCGCGTGGTGAAGACAGGTTGGCCGGCGACGGTTTCCGTGATGACACCCCGTTCAATTAATAATTTTCGGATTTGCTCGCGTTGTTCAGCGGAGGGTGGGCCATTGCGAAAATCGATCCCGAGCTCGGTAATAATCTCGCGAGCTTTTTGTCGTTGTTCGGGGGTGGCATCTTCGCCCAAGAATCCGCTGCCGCCGCGCCGTGAGTTGCTCCCAGCACTTGCGCCGCCTTCGCGGGAGCGCCGTTCGCGACCGGCACCCGTAGCTTGACCCGGAGCGGCGGCGATCGGACCGCTCGCAACTGGCGTCGGCGCATTGGCCGCAACCGTCGCATCAGCTAGACGTACCCGCAGAGCGGAGTTCGGTAAGCGCAAAGTGTTTTCGCGACTAGCGACAATGATGGAAACATTGGCGGTCATGCCGGGACGAAGTTTTAGATCCGCATTATCCACATTAATAATGGTCTCATACGTCACGACATTGCTCGAGGTTTTGGGCGAGTTACGGACTTGCACCACCTGGCCGGAGAAAGATCGATTTGGGAAGGCGTCTACCGTGAAATTAACTGACTGGCCCGCTTCCACGGCGCCGATATCAGCTTCCGCCACGGCGGCCGAGATCTGCATTTTGGCGAGATCGTTAGCGATGGTGAAGAGCACCGGAGCGTTGAGGCTGGCGGCTACCGTTTTGCCCTCTTCGGTTTGCTTGGCGATGACGATGCCATCAATGGGGGAGCTGATCGTGCAGCGTTCCAGATCGACGCGGGCGTTTTCCATCGCCGCTTTGCTCGTGAGCAATTGCGCTTCGGATTGTTGTAACTGGGCGAGGGCCTGATCGTAATCCTGTTGGGAGACGAGCTGTTTATCGCGCAATTCACGCGCTCGCTCGGTATTGAGTCGTTGGAGCCGATTGCCGGCTTCCGTGGAGGCGAGGTTAGCTTCGGCTTGGCGCAGCTTTTGTTTGTAAGTCGAAGGGTCAATTTCTGCTAACTTCGCGCCTTTTTTAACGACGGAGTTGAAGTCGACGTAGATGGTTTTCACGAGACCCGAAATTTGGCTGCCGACGTCAATATTGAGTAACGGATCAAGTTGGCCCGTGGCCGTGACGAGTTGCCGCACGCTGCCCAGTGCAATGGTGGTCGTATTATAGTTCGGCGGCTGCGCCGAGGTGCGGGCCTGCTGGAAATAATAATAGCCGCCACCTGCGCCGCCGAGGACGAGGATGAGCAGGAATATTTTCAAGGAAGAGTTAGAAGATGAGGCCATAGGGTGAAAGCGGAGCCAATAGTGAGCGGGGCGCAAATTAAAGTCGCAAGCTGGAAGAGACAAGACGCTCCCAGCGGGTGGGGGTTTCAGCGGGGTAATTTTATTTGCCACGGCCGGAATGCCCGCGTTCGCTCTCACGGCTTGCTGCCTCCTCTAACCCCTGTCCCGATGAAACGATTTTATTTATTAACGCTAGCGTTTATGGTCCTTTTTAGCGGTGCCCAGCTCTCGGCCCAGGCTGAGCCCAAGTCGGGTGATAAAACCGCCGGCAAGGATGCGGCGCTTACGCCCGTTCCCGAAAAAGAGCCCGTACTCGCCATTACCGATCATGAAATCACCATTGGGGGTAAGCTCATTAAATATCGGGCCACGGCGGGCTACCTGTTGATGAAGGACGCAAAAAATGAAAAGCCGAAGGCCAACCTATTCTTTGTGGCCTACACGAAATTGGCTAACCCGACTGAGCCCATCGATCTCGCGAGCCGCCCAATAACTTATTCATTCAACGGAGGACCGGGTTCGGCTTCCATTTGGTTGCACATGGGGGCGATTGGGCCCAAGCGCGTGGCGATGACGGTTGAGGGGGAATCTCTGCCACCCCCTTATCGTATGGTGGCAAATGAACTATCGTGGCTGGACGCCACTGATCTCGTTTTTATCGATCCCGTTTCTACTGGCTACAGTCGCGCCTATAAAGATGAGGATCCGCATCAATTTCACGGTTTCAATGAGGACATCGCCTCCGTCGGAGATTTTATTCGTCTCTACACCACGCGTAACCAGCGCTGGAGTTCTCCTAAATTTCTCGTGGGAGAAAGCTATGGCACGACGCGCGCGTCGGCACTCTCCGACTATCTGCAAGATCGTTACGGGCTCTATTTAAATGGCATTACCTTGATCTCCTCGATCATGAATTTTCAGACGGCTCTGTTCACGCAGGGCAATGATTTGCCCTATCAGCTTTTTTTGCCGACCTATGCGGCGAGTGCGTGGTATCACAAGAAATTGAGTGGGGCGCTCGCCTCCGCCGATCTGGTGGCGACAGTGCACCGAGCGGAAAAATTTGTGCAGGAAAAATATGCACCAGCCTTGATGCTGGGCGATGCGTTGCCGGCGAAGGACAAAACGGAGTTAGCGCAAGAGATGGCCAGTATGATTGGTCTCCCGGCGGCGCTGATTGCGCAACGTAATCTGCGGGTTGATATTTTTACTTTCACACGAGAATTGCTCGCAGATCGTGATCGTTCGGTGGGCCGTTACGATGCGCGTTTGACCGGTATTCGCTACGCACCCGGCACGGCTAAGCCTGACTTTGATCCTAGCTATGAAGCGGTTTACGGTTCCTACACCGCTTGCTTTAACGACTATGTCCGGCGCGAGCTTAAGTATGAGAATGACCTGCCCTACAATGCGCTCACAGGCGACGTGAGGCCGTGGAATTATAACAATGTCCAGAACGAGTATCTAAATACATCCGAGTTGTTGCATCGCGCGATGAGCCGCAACACCCACTTGAAGGTATGGATCGCCAATGGTTATTACGATTTAGCTACGCCATTTTTTGCCACCGACTATACCGTGCGTCAGATGGGGCTCGATCCCGCCGTTCGCGGCAACGTCAGTATGACTTTTTATGAGGGCGGCCACATGATGTACATGGTGCCGCAAGCGCTGGCGAAATTGAAGGCTGATGCCGCCAAATTTTACGAGCTGACCTTGAAATCTGCTGGCGTGAAGCAGCCGTAAAAAATATCCGCCCTCAGGCATTTTTAACGGGCAACGTACGGTAATGATAAATCGAGCCCTGTCGCTAAAAGTGCAAGCGCTCTGGGTTGGCGCTCGGGTGCATATGCCGGTGCAGGCTCTTTTTGTTTTACGGCACCGGCTTCCCCCGTTTGCTTCATCTCGTGAGTAGCTCTTCCTACGATTTAGTGATTCTGGCCGCAGGCATGGGCAGTCGCTTCGGTGGGCTTAAGCAAGTTCAGCCCATCGGTCCAGCCGGTGAGCTCATCATCGAATATTCATTGTATGACGCCCAGCGGGCGGGCTTCAACCGTTTGGTGCTCGTCATTCGTCGAGGGATGGAAGCTGACTTTCGCGCGCAAATTGGCCGGCGATTAGAAGCGCGCATGGATGTGCAGTATGTTTTCCAGGAACTCGACACGCAGTTCCCTCGCGGTGCGATTCTCCCGGAGCGCACTAAACCGTGGGGGACTGGTCATGCAGTTCTCGCCGCTCGCAAAGCCGTCCAGCGACCGTTTGCGGTGATTAACGCTGACGATTTTTATGGAGCATCGGGCTATGCCGTATTAGCCCGCCATTTTGCTGCCCTCGCGACTTCCACGCAGCCGCATTACGCTTTGGTGGGTTATCCCCTCAAACAAACTCTTTCGGAATTTGGCGCCGTGAGCCGTGGTTTGTGTGCCACCGATGTGCAGGGACGGCTGCAGCGAATCACGGAAATTACCCAGATCACTCAAACCGGCACCGGCGCCCACTATCCCGGAGTCAACGGTCAGCCTGAGCCTCTGAGCGGCGAAGAAATTGTCTCGATGAATTTCTGGGGCTTTACCCCCGCAATCTTTCCTCAGCTGGAAAAGCTGTTTGGCGAGTTTATTGCCACGCAAGCCACCAACCCGAAGGCTGAATTTTATCTACCGACCGCGCTGAGTTCGCTCAATGAGAGCGGTGCAGCCCAGGTGGCTTTACTGACCAGTCGCGACGCGTGGTTTGGGCTCACCTATCGCGAAGATCTGGTCGCCGCCCAAAGTGCGGTCCGCGCACTAATTGCGCAGGGTCAGTATCCCGCGCCCTTGTGGGGGTAGGGTGATGGCCGCCGATCGTCCGCTCACGCACGGCGGATTAATTTAACTCCGCGAGGAGCTGACGAAGTTCCTGGGCGGGATCATCATGATTTTGCGTAACGGCTAAGTGGAGCGCTTGCTCCAACCAAGTCCGCGCGTCCACTTTTTGCTGCAGCGCCAGGAAAGTTTTCCCTAATAATATCCGCGGCATCATCCAGTCCGGTTTTTTATTTGCACAGACTACAAGATGCTCGATGGCGGCGGCGGGTTGACCTTCGGCCAGCAAAGCTTGCGCGAGACTGAAACGGAAAAGTTCGTTGTCGGGGAGACGAGCAACTAAGGCGGCAAAATGTTCGGAGCGGGGCATGGCGCGGATGAGGGCAATGGGGCGGATGATCTGGGCGGCCGATTAATCTATAAATAAGACGACCGCGGTGGCGTTATCCTGGCCGCCGCGCTGATTGGCGCGTTCGATTAATCTAGTCACCACTTCCTCCGGGGTAGTCGCTTGCTGCATTAAGTCCGCTATTTCTGCCGGTGAGATGAAATGGGTAATGCCATCGGTGGCGAAGAGGTAGCGGTCGTGGGGCAAGATCGTATGCACGAGGCACTCGCTGCGCAATGGGGGTGGCTGACCGACGCAGCGCGTCAGCGCCTGCGGATGGCCGGTGAGGAGCGGGCCTGATTCACCCCGAGCCAACCGCGCGCGGTTTTCCCCTTCCACGGTGTGGTCTTGGGTCAATTGTTCGAGTAACTTGCGGCGCAGCCGGAGTGCGGCCGAGTCCCCCACATGATTAATGTGCAACTTCACGCCGACGAGGTGCGCCCAGGTCAGGGTTGAGCCTAAGCCAGATTGCGGGGAGAGTACGCGGCCTAAGTTAAAAACTTGTTGGTTAATTTCTTGAAGAATCTCGCCGTAGTTAAGATTTTTCGGTGGCGGGTACGGGGCAATTAATTGAGTGAGGGCAGCGATGGCTTTCTGGCTAGCCTGTGCCCCAGCCGGAAGTCCGCCAATGCCATCGGCCACCGCGTAGAGTTGCCGGCCATCATCACACAGAAAGCTATCTTCATTTTCTGGGCGGACTCGGCCGATATGGGAAAAGGCAAAAGAGCGTAGTTGCATGCAAAAGCGAAGCGGGGCGGCTAAGGAAAGGGGCGGAAGACATTATCCCGATTTTCTTTCGCCATGCGGGTATAATCAGCCATGGGCAGCGCCCCGAGGAATTCACGGCCATAGGCCTTGGCGAGAACGCGGGAGTCAAGAATCGTAATTAAACCTCGATCACGCTGATTGCGAATTAATCGACCGATGCCTTGGCGGAATTTGATTAAGGCATCGGGCAAAGTGAGATCATTAAATGGATTGCCGCCCTCGTCCCTGATGTGTTCGCACTTGGCTTCGGTGATGGGATGGGTCGGCGGATCGAACGGCAGTCGAGTGATGATCACTTGCGAGAGTGCTGTACCCGGTACATCCACGCCGGTCCAAAAACTATCGGTCCCGAAGAGTACCGCATTGCCGAGTGAACGCATTTGGTGGGTGAGTTCCGTGCGGGACAAATCGGCGCCTTGCATGAGGAAGGGGCGACCCGCGGCCCGCCAGTCGGGTTCCAGCGCGAGGGCGATCGTACGCATATCGGCGTAGCTCGTAAAGAGCACCAACGACCCACCGGTCACACGGTTTACACAAAAACGAATATAATCAGTGAGCGTATCTAAGGCCAGTTTAGCCTCCTTAGGCGAGGGCAGGGGGATGTCGGTCGCGACAAAAACTCGCATGTTACGCTCGAAATCGAAGGGCGATTTGACGGCAATTTTTTCCGCGTGATCGGCTCCCATGCGTTGCGCCAACGGCGTAATGCTTCCGCCCATTGCGAGCGTCGCGCTGGTGCAAAGCACGCTCGTGCCACAGCCAAAAAGATGGCGGCGCAATTCGGGGGCCACGTCGATCGGCGCGCTGCGCAAGGCCACGATCGTTTGCTTACGGCCACTCCGCTCAGCCCAGTAAACATGGCCCGGATTTCCAAGCGTGAGCCATTCTGTGAGGCCAGCTTGTAGCCCTTGGATGCGTTGTTGCTGCTCGAGCAGTTCATCGTGCTCGCGGCCGTCCTCTAATTTGTCCGCAAGTTTACCGATCAGCCGGTGGAGTGCGCCCAACGGGCCGTCCAACATGGGTTCAGCGGCGCCCGTTTCGCGGATGCGCACGATCGCGCGCGGGGTGAGCAATTTAGTGGTGATAAATTCAAAAAATAATTGGGCGGCATCGAGTGCATCCAGCACAAGCTGTTGAGCGGCCGGACCACCCTGTTTCCGCAGCAGGCCGCGTTTGGTACGGGGATTGTAAAGATATTTGAGCGCGCGATCGACACTGTAGCTGCTCAGCGCCAGACCAAAATTATTGGTGGCTACTTCCGGAACGGTGTGAGCTTCATCGAGGACTAAAAAATCATCGGGAAAAATTACGCCCCGCGCGGTGGTATTGCCGGGCATTTTCGGCGGAGTGCCGGCAGAATTAATCAGCGCAAAGAGGAGGGCGTGATTAACAATCACCACCTGAGCGGTCCGCAGCCGAACCCGCGCGCGCTGGTAATGGCATTTTTCGCTATCGCAGTGCTTGCGGGAGCAGGAGGCCGCATCGGCATTGACGGCATCCCAGACCTCCGCTCGGGGGGGTGGTTTTAGTTCATGGCGTAAACCGGTGGTGGTCGTCTTCGCCCACTCCGCGATGCGCTGTAATTCCGCGTAGTCGGCGTCGGCAAAAAGGGTGCTGCGATCAGCCAGGGCATGGCCGAGCCGCGTGGGGCAAAGATAATTGGATTTTCCCACCAATACAGCTGAACGAAAATCAGCGTACCGCGCGAGGGCCGGTGAGGCCTTAAAGACGCGGCGGCAAATCGGTAGATCTTGTTGCTCGATCTGCTCCTGAAGGGAAATGGTGTGGGTTGAAACTATCAGCTGGCGGCCCTGATCGGTCGCGTGAATGAGCCCCGGAATGAGATAAGCGAGCGATTTACCCACCCCGGTGCCGGCCTCAAAGAGTAAAGGGACATCGTCGAGCATGGCCCCCGCCACGGCGCGAGCCATTTGGGCCTGTTCCGGTCGGTGATCGAGTTGGAGGGCGGAGCACAACTGACCGGTTGGGGCGAAAATCTCCTGAGCCAACTCGCGCACGCGGGTTGGCTTGGGGCCGGTCTCGACCGGTAGTTCAGTATCTTCGTTCAGCCCAATCATGGCGTCAGAGAGCGGGTTAATTCACGCGCCGCAAATCAATTTGCGGTCGCCGCTCGTGCCCGTAGGTTCCGGACTATGTCCTCGCCCGCCATCGCCGAAAAAAATTGGATGGATGAGCTCGTCCGCTTCTTGCAAGCGCAGCCGGCCGTGCGGGCTGTGCGAATCGACGCTCAGGCGCATAAAGTATCGATCGCCACTTTTGATCAAATCGATCTGGCGGATTTGGAGGCAAAGCTCGCCGCGACAATTGCGGGAGTCGAAGCCCAGTTGGCACATAAAGCAGCCTCGCCCGCTCCGGGGGGATTCTCACTGAAACAGGACGGCGGGACGATTGTGATCGGGCGAGACACCTGCGTCACCGCCGAAAAGATGTGGCTCTGGCGCGAGCTGGAATGGCCAGAAATTAAAGCTGATCCAGCGCCCACTGATCAAGCATGGCGTACGATTGCGATCTTAGCAGCTATTTGTGGAGTCGCCGGTGGCATTGGTTTTATCGTACAGTATTGCTGGCCGGAGTTGTCTGGGCTATCGCGGGCATTTTTCATAGTCGCATTGATCGCCGGCGGGTGGGATGCGGCGGGTGATACCTGGAAAAATCTCCAGCAACGCGAAATTGATATCCATTTTCTCATGCTCGCGGTCGCGCTCGGGGCGACGTTGATCGGCGCTTGGGGAGAAGCGGTGATGTTGTTATTTTTGTTTTCGGCTTCGGGCGCGATGGAAGAATATGCTCTCGATCGCACCCAACGTGAGGTGAGTGCCTTGCTTAAAACTTCGCCGAAGCAGGCGACGTTAGTGGCCGCGAATGGGACGGAAAAAATCGTGGCGGTGGAGCAACTGCAACTGCACGACCGGGTGCGCGTCCGGCCAGGCGAGGCCTTCGCCGCTGACGGGCAGATTTTAAAGGGGCGCAGTGCCAGCGATGAATCGGCCCTGACGGGCGAAGCCCATCCGGTGGAGAAGAATACGGGTGATCAGGTATTTAGTGGCACCCTGAATCTCTGGGGCGCGGTCGAATATGAGGTGGTTCGCTTGCCCGCGGAGAGCACGCTGCAGCGAATTATCCGGTTAATTCAGACGGCGCAAAAACTGAAAGCCCCCAGTGAGCGCTTCACTGATAAATTTGGCACGGGTTATACTTATGCCGTGATCGGGGGTTCGACGCTCATGTTCTTAATCTGGTGGGGGTGGTTTGATTTGCCGGCTTTTACCAATACGCCCGAGACGCGCTCCGCTTTTTACCGCGCCATGACGTTAATGGTCGTGGCCAGCCCGTGCGCGCTCGTCCTCTCCATTCCCTCGGCCATTCTCGCCGCCATTGCGTGGGGCGCTCGCCATGGGGTGCTTTTCCGCGGTGGGGCCGCGATTGAGAAATTGGCTGATATCGACGTCGTCGCCCTGGATAAAACTGGCACCTTGACCACGGGTGAATTGGCCGTGGTTGGTTACGAGAGTTTTCCGCCGGGGCGGGAGGCGGAAGTAATGGAATTGGCTTATGCCTTAGAGGCTAATTCGGAACATCCGCTCGCTCGCGCCATTGTCCGCGATGCCAAAGCGCGCGGGGTGCGGGCGTTAGAACTGCAGGATTTTAAAAATATTATTGGGCAAGGAGTGCGTGGTAAATTTGGCGAGACGCAAGCCCTCCTCGGCCGTCGCGAATTACTCGCTGCCGGTCCCCTAGCTGGTTGGGCCGAAAAATTACCCCCCGCCGCCGCCGAGCTATCCGAAGTTTGGGTGGTGGGAAAAGACCTGCTCGGCCGGGTGCTTTTGCGGGATCAGATTCGCGTTGAATCCAAGGTCGTGTTGGCCACGTTGAAAAAAATGGGTATCCATACGGTGATGCTCACCGGTGATCGTCGCCATGCCGCGGAGTCAGTTGCCCATGAGCTCGGCGTGGGTGAGGTGCGGGCGGGACTTTCTCCCGAAAATAAAGTCGAAGCCGTCGAAGCGTTCCGGCAGCAGGGCCGTAAAGTGGCCATGGTGGGCGATGGAGTGAATGATGCCCCCAGTCTTGCGGCCGCTTATGTTTCGGTCGCCATGGGGGCGCGGGGGAGTGATGCGGCGCTGGAGCAGGCCGAAGTCATTTTAATGCACGATCGGATCGATAATTTTTTGGCTGCGCATCGACTCAGTCGCCGGGCGAAAGCGATCATTCGGCAGAACTTAACGATCTCACTCGGGGTGGTCATTATCATGGTGCTCGCGACTGCCTTCGGGACGGTCCCCCTGGCCGTAGGCGTAGCCGCCCACGAGGGCAGCACGCTCATTGTCTGTATTAATTCACTCCGCCTGCTCTTTGGCAAAAATGCTTAGCGGCGGTGGGCGAGGTTAGTCCTCAATCCAAATTAAATCGCCGACGCGGATTTCTGCAAACAAAGCGATGATCTCGAGGTTGCGCATTTCGATGCAGCCTCCGCTAAAGGGAGTGCCTAAGTTTTCCTCATGATTAGTGCCGTGCATGTAAATATAGCGTTCGTACGAATCAACTTCACCGCCGGCATTCACGCCGGGTTCGCGACCGCGGAGCCAAAGAATGCGTGAGGTAATGAGATTCTTGGTGTGCTCCTCGCCGCTGAGTTCATTAAAGTGTTGGCCGAGATTGACGCGGCCTTTAAATACCGTGCCGGGCAGCGCCCCGGCGCCAATCCGCTCCGCGATTTCATGCAGACCCCGGGGCGTCCCTCGGGAATCTTTGCGGTTGGAAGGTGGGCGCAGGGAGGTAGAAATGATATAGGATTGGATTAACACCTCATCGCGGTAAAATCCAAGCAGTTGCTGCGCAATAGAAACTGTCATAACTCGCGCTGTCGGCTTGATTACCAAGGCCGCACACCTTTCTTTCATCCGTTGCAAAATATTATTCATCGTGAGCTCTAAATCTTATCGAGTCGGTATCGTCGGCGCCACCGGAGCGGTCGGTCAAGAATTGATTGCCTTGCTGCAAGCGCATGCGCTGCCGCTCGCAGAGCTTCGGCCCTTGGCTTCCGCTCGTTCCGTGGGTCGCCACATTATTTTTGGTCAAAAAAAGATCGCCGTGCAGGAAGCAACGCCCGCGGCTTTTGCGGATCTCGACTTTGCTTTTTTTGCCGCGGGCACCGCGGTTACTAAAAAATTAGCCCCTGAGGCCGTGAGCCGGGGGTGTCTGGTAATTGATAAAAGCTCGGCCTATCGCATGGATCCCCAGGTGCCGCTCGTGGTGCCCGAAATTAACGCCGAAGCCCTGCGGAGCCATCACGGAATTATCGCTAGTCCAAATTGTTCGACCGCCATCGCCCTCATGGGGCTCTACCCGCTGCATCAAGTCTTTGGTTTAAAGCGCGTAGTTTTTTCCACCTATCAATCGGTTTCTGGCACTGGGGCCGATGCCGTGGCGGAACTTGAAGCGCAGGTGCAGGCTTACACCGCGCAGCAGCCGCTACCTCGCACCGTCTATCCCTATCAGATTTTCCAGAATCTGATTCCGCATATCGATTCATTCGGCGCCGATGGTTATACGGGTGAGGAAAGCAAGATGCGCGCGGAGAGCCGAAAAATACTCGGTTTACCAGATCTTAAAGTTTCGGCGACCTGCGTGCGTGTGCCGGTCGTGCGGGCTCATTCGGTCGCGATTAACGCTGAATTCACGCGCCCGGTTTCCGTGGCGGCCGCGCGCCAAGCCATCGCCGCTTTTGCTGGGGCCCAATTAATCGATGAACCAGCTAGCCACGCTTACCCGACACCGCTGGCTTTCAGCCGTCAGGAACAGTGTGGGGTGGGGCGGATTCGCTTGGATACCGCCCTCGACAACGGACTCGCCCTCTGGGTCAGCGGCGACAATCTCTGGAAAGGGGCCGCCCTTAACGCGATTCAGACCGTGGAAAAAATGATCGCATTAGGTTTGCCTCTGCGAGCTTGAATTGGGCGGTCGCGGGCGGGGCTTAATTATCCCTTGCCGGCGGCAAAATATTTCCGTTTCTTCGGAAACTACTGGACGATTAGCTCAGTTGGTTAGAGCACCTCGCTTACACCGAGGGTGTCGGGGGTTCGAGTCCCTCATCGTCCACCAATTTTATTTCTGTGGTGGCGGGACCAGTGCCCATCTAGCCTATCGATCGTCGGTCGCACTTGGTCGCGCCGCTTGCTCACTTCATGAAAATTATTCTCGCCACCCGCAAAAGCCCCTTGGCGCTCACGCAGACTGAAATGGTCGCGGCGCGTTTGCGCGAGATGATCCCCGGCGCGGAGTGTGAGTTGTTGAAAATTGTCACCACGGGGGATCGGCAAGCGGAATGGTCTTTGGCCAAGCAAGGCGGCAAGGGGTTGTTCACCGCCGAACTCGAGCAAGCCTTGCTCCGCGGGGAGGCCCACGTCGCGGTGCATAGTTGCAAGGATTTGCCGGGCAAAATGGTCGCCGGGCTCGCGGTCGCGGGCTACCTGCCGCGCGCCGATGTACGGGATGTGCTCATTTTGCGGGCGGGGGTCACGACCCCTGCCACCATCGCCACGAGCAGTCCGCGCCGGCAGCAACAAATCAAATTACTTTATCCGGCGGCGACGTTCACGGAGATTCGTGGCAACGTTGACACGCGGCTCAAAAAAATCGCGAGCGGTGCGGCGGATGCCACCATTTTAGCCGCGGCGGGAATGGATCGGCTGGGTATCAAGGACTGGCCGGGGCTAACATTTCGTCCGCTGGCCTTAAACGAAAGTGTGCCGGCCGTAGGGCAGGGGGCGATCGCGATTCAATGTCGAACGGAAGATAGTGCCCACTTTGCCGCTGTGCTGGATGCCGCGACGGCGCGGACCGTTAGTTTGGAGCGGGCCCTGCAAGCAGCGATCGGCGGTGGTTGCCAGATGGCTTTTGCGGCGCACGTTGTCGGCGAGATGCTTTATTTTTATCATGAACAAACCGGGCCGCGCACGCTGGCGCTTCGCGCTGCTGATTTTGCCGAGCCCACCGCGGCGGCCGCTCGTTTGCTGGCTGCATTAAATTTCCATGTCTGATTCTCCCTCTATTTCCTTGGCCAAACGCCGAATTGTGCTCACCCGTCCGCTCGCCGCTGGCGCCGAGTGGCAGCAGCAGCTCACCGCACTTGGCGCCACCGTGCTCGAGTTGCCCCTGATACAGGTTACGAAGCAGGTTAATCTTGAAACGCTCGCCGAAGTGCTCGGCGAATTTGGCAGCTATGAGTGGCTGATCTTCACCAGCGCCCACGGCGTAAAATATTTTTTTGAGGAATTTATCCGCGTGCATGAAGACATTCGGGCGCTTGGCTTGGTGCGCATTGCGGCGGTGGGCCAAGCCACGGCCGCCGCGATCCAAGCGTTACACTTACGCGTCGACTTACAGCCGAAGCAGGCGAGTGCGGAAGAATTAGCCAAGGCCTTGATTGAACGGGAAGCCATGGATAGCGCGAAAGTGCTCGTGATCACCGGCGATCGTAATCGTGAAGTGCTGATCGATAAACTGCACGAGGCCCGCACGATCGTAGATCGACTCGTGGTTTATAAAAATGAGGAGACTGATCTCGGGGCTGATCCGGTCGCAGCCGAATTTCGGCGCTTGGGGGCTGACGCTATTTTTTTCGCGAGTCCCTCCGCGGCGCAGTCGTTTTTTGATCAAGCGGCGGCCCTCAAATTAGGACCCAAAGCCCAACGCCCGTTAGCCGGTAGCATCGGGGCCACGACTACTGCGGCCATGAAGCAACTGGGGTTGCCGGTCGATTTCGAAGCCGCCACGCCCAGTCTGCAGGCCTTAGTGGCGAGTTTAGGGGCCAAGTTAGCGCGCGGATAAGTTTTGCCCTGAGCCTGCTCCTCCGTGGAGAATCGCCGCATGCAAGTTCCTTTTCTCAACCTGCAACCGCAACATCAAGCTCTCCGCACGGAGGTGCTCGCGGCCTTAGCGGCGACTTATGATGCGACCCGCTTTTGT
>Ga0214919_10004643_pt1 | contig 19956 bp, 22 predicted proteins | sample LL1503_MetaG_FD_177994 | JGI IMG/M metagenome (GOLD analysis project Ga0214919, IMG submission 177994) | Freshwater microbial communities from Lake Lanier, Atlanta, Georgia, United States - LL-1503 | ecosystem: Environmental > Aquatic > Freshwater > Lake | place: USA: Georgia | collected...
GGTGTTGGTGTAGGTGTTGGTGTAGGTGTTGGTGTAGGTGTTGGTGTAGGTGTTGGTGTAGGTGTTGGTGTAGGTGTAGGTGTTGGTGTAGGTGTTGGTGTAGGTGTTGGTGTTGGTGTTGGTGTTGGTGTTGGTGTAGGTGTTGGTGTAGGTGTTGGTGTAGGTGTTGGTGTAGGTGCGACATTCAAAGTTTCAAAGCTTTGAATTGGCCCCAAAATTACTTGCTGGGAAGCCGGTCCAGTGTAAGGAACGATGCGAGAACGGAAGTAATAACGAGTCCCTGGAGTTAAACCAGTAACTGTAAGCTCTACTGTCGTATTCACAGCGCCAGTAATTGCAACTGGAACAGAAGCAGTCGTAGTCGTTCTTGTGGTCAGAGTTGGATCAGTTCCATAAATAAAGAATGGGTTTGTATTGCTTCCCATTGGATTGATCATGGCATTCAGGGTGATTCCATTTGCCAGATTTCCATTTGCATAGGTGCTCACAATTACAGGTGTCTCTGGACTCATGATCGCGTAATAGATAACACTCTTGGTCATTCCCGAAGCGTTTCTAGCAATGAACTGGTAGTAAATACCACGACCAGGCAGCAAATTCTTTGGATATGCCACTAACCTCACATCAACTTCGCCGGTAACCGGACTTTCAGCAATTGCGACTGTGGTGGTTCCAGAGGTAACGGATTTTTCGTATCCCCACACAAAATCAACAGTGGTTGTCTGACCCTTTGGATTTACAGTTGTTTCAAAGGCGGCGGTGGCTACTGTGCGGCTTATTGGAGTTGCTGAGTTGGTAACCGTTGGTGCGACTCCAGGTGCGACCGGAGTATCAAAGGTTGCAACAGTTGAATGTGTTGCTCCAGTTGAGTTACGTGCCACAACCTTGTAATAGTAAGTCTTACCACCATCCAAGAACGAAACATTTAAAGTTACGTTGTAGAAATTAGTACCACCGCTGATTTCAAATGGAGATGCGGCTACAGAGTTTGTATTAATTTTGAAATCTGGATCTGTTCCATACATAAATGTAACTGTTGTGGCAGCGTTACCTGCCTGGGCAACGCCGTTCAGGGTTGCGCTATATGCGGTGATGTTGGTGGCAGGCGCTGTACGAGCAATCGGTGCAGTTACAGGTGGTGGCAAAGTTGTAAACGATCCGATGTTACTTACTGTGCGACCTGATTCATTCACACCAATAATCCGGAATGAGTAAGTGGTTGCAGCAGTTAACCCTTCGAGCTTTACGGAAGCGGTTGTAGGCGTACCGCCATCAACCAAACCTGGAACAACAGTTGCTGTTGACTTAGCTGCAAAGGTTGGATCAGTTCCATACTCAAAACTCAAAGTGGTTGGTGCATATCCCGGATTCACATCGATCAAAACATCAGCACTTTGATGAGTTATGTTTGTAACACTTTTTTGCGCCACAACTGGAGCCACGATAGGTGCTCCTCCATCAGTTGGTGATACGTACAAAAGTTTGTTAACTGTATCTACCTTTAAACCTGTTAGTGCATCTTTGGTTGATTCTGCATCAAGATACTGTGCAACCTGGGCGATGGATGCAGTTGGATTCAGGCCGAGATAAATAGCAGCCGCACCGGTTACATGTGGCGTAGCCATTGATGTTCCATTAGCGGTATAGGTGGCATCTGTAGTACCAATCCACGCTGAGAGAATGCTTGATCCTGGAGCGAAAATATCTACACACTTACCTTGATTTGAGTATGAGGCAGGTGTATCGGTGAGCGTAATAGCACCCACGGTAATCGCTGACGGTGCGCTCGCTGGAGAACGAGTACATGCATCAGTGGATTCATTTCCAGCAGCTGCAATAACTGTTACACCTGCATTTGTTAATCGCAAAATCGCTGCATTAAGTGACGCAGATGCTGGACCACCGATACTGAGATTCAAAACTGCTTGATTTTTTGAATTTGGATTTTCTGGACTCAAGATCCAATCAAGTCCTGCCATCACACCTGAATAACTACCACGGCCCGTGCAATCAAGAATGCGAACAGGAACTAACTTTGCATTCTTAGCTAATCCATACTTTGTGCCGGCCGCTGTGCCTGCAACATGAGTTCCATGACCGTTGCAATCGACAGTTCCATTTCCATCATTTATCGCTGAATAGCCAGAAGTTGAAAGTCTTCCTGCAAAATCATTGTGAGGATAGATTCCGGTATCACCAATGTAAATCGTTGCACCAGCTCCCGCGCTGCGATAGCCGTATGCGCTTGTGGAGCCAGGTAGACCCACCTTTTCGCGTTGATCAACACGATCTAATCCCCATGAAGGGGTCGGCGACTGAGTATTTTGGATCGCCAATCCCAGCACATCGCGATCCTCCTCAACAGTAAGCACATTTGGAATTTTTGAGAGAAGTGATGCAACTAATTTTGGAAGTTCGACTGTGTAACCATCAAAAACATAGTTGTACTTCGAATCAATCTTCCATCCATTCTTTGTAATAGCTGCCTCAACTGCAGCTTTGGCTGAAGGAGTTACTGAGATGATGTACTTGGCTTTGGCACCGAGATCCAACGCTGTGGTTGGGACCATGGTTGAGCTGAGCGAGAAAATCGTCAAGACAACAACGATTGAAACGCGTAACTTTGCAAGTGCCTTTGACCGCATTGGTACTCCTAGGGTTGTTTACGCCATGCCGGGATAGCACTAATTCTAGAACCGAATGCACGATTGCCCAATGAAATTCCTTCGGATAAATCTGATCTTTGCCGAAGTGACTGGTCTTTTTTACTGCGCTCTATTCTGACACTAGACGCTAGCGGTTCCTAGAAAGGAAATTTATAGCACCCAACTAATCCAATTATCCAAGGGGACCAAAAATCAGAGATTGTCCTTGACGAAGCAATTACTAGAGAATTACTTTTAGGGATTATTCATCAGAAATTGATGAACAATTTGGAGGAAGAGATGGGTTTCCTAAAGGGAGTTAAGTCAAAAATCGAAGATGCAAAGCAAGGCATCTCCGATATGAATGATCGTCGAAAAGTTTCAAACCTCGTAAATGACCTAGCTAGTTTCCCATTGTGTTCTGAAAATGATGCTTACATGATCGTTGAAAGTGCAATAACAAAGCACTTGGGTAGATCACACATTGCACTCATTGATCTACAAAATTCGAGTACTGATGAGGTCATGCGCGAAATGGCGGAATTGGATGTCGTAACTGAAAAAGAGAGAGAACTCTTAACACTAGTTTTGAGCAAGGATTTTAGAAATCAATTATCTGAACTTCGAGGCTCGATTTGCGTTGCATTTTTCAATATGTTGTTAGTTTTTCTTGAAGACACGGAAATGGAAATCGATCAAGAAACCTACCAAGAGATTTTAACTGTGATGCTGCGAGAAGCATCAGGGTTTGATGTGAATTTATACTTCACATCTAGTGAAGGCCTTGACATTTATGATAGTCATCGCGAATTCAAAAATATGTATTTTCCAAAACTCTTTTTTCCAGAGCTTGAAGAAACCGCTCAAGCTAAGTATCAAAACTATCTGAAAACTGATCAAGCCCAAGAAGATGAAAACGATAATTCGATAGCAACTGTTTTGCGAACCGACACGATTGGGGAAGCCCGAACAATTGACCTCTATAACCACCAAGATAATTCTTGGTCAAAGGGCTACCTTGGAGGTGCAAGTGTTACTCGAATGGTTGAGTACTATTTGCCTCCACGAATGCTCCGGAAACAAGTCGTTGTAAGTATTTACAACCTCAGCAATGAGCAAGAAGCTGTCGGGAATGATATGCACTGGCACTTTTGCGAGGATGGAATACTTCAAGTAAATCTTGCTCAAAACGTACCTCCGCGCTGGATATCAAAACAAAATATCAAAGAATTGACATTCGGTGAGGGGTATAACGGCCTGTCAACTAATGGTGTTACAGAGTTTGAGCACTTCTATCTTTATATGACTGTTAAAACAGTCAAGGGAGATGAATTCACTCTGTTTAGGTTTTTAAGTGATAAACGTAAGGATGCTCAGAGAAATCTAGGGGTCTATTTGAACCAAACATTGCCCCTGCTTGCAGATCACTATCCTGTTTATACCTCAGAAAAAGTTTATGACATTTCTAAACACTACAAAACTACATATACAACCACTTATGTTTGGGGCGAATTCTAGAATTAACTAATAGGTCGCGTCACACATCTTGGTTAATAGGGCGCTCAATAACAGTCGGCTCTGATCCACATCATTAATGCCCAGGTAAACAGCTTCAAAGCTGCCACCACTCAGATCAAATTGAATAAGAGCGTCAGCAGGATATCCGTCGTAGGAGATTTCTCCCGTTAATTCAACAACGGTACTTCCTGTAGTTGATGGAAAATCTCTCCAGCTTGGGTTTGTCATAAAGGCATCTGCCATCTGGCCCAGCGTCGCACTTGGACAGGAGCTAAGACTTGCATCCTTAACAGCCGATACATTCGCAGAGTCGGTAAAGAACTCAAGTGGATCACTGAAAACATCTGAACTATCACTTGAACTTGATCCGGAGCATCCTGCTAATAGCAGAGGGATGAGGGCAACGGTGATGAAAAAGAACTTCTTACTCTTCTGGCTAATCATGATGCACCTCTCCAAATTGGCTTTCATTCAAGGCTACTTTCTGAGAGACTAAAGTTCGGGACAACATCCAGACACAGGTGGTCATTTATTTACTGTGGGCATGAAGCAGAGTTCCTTTACTTTAAGGTCGCAGTGGCTGAGAATTGGGAAGTCAAGGAAAAGGGGTGAGACGGATGGCGAATAAGTTTTGTTTTAAGTGCACTCAAGCCGTGCCGATGGATGTTTTTGTCTGCCCACAATGCTCGGCGGAAAGTTTCTTGCACCACGACCCAAATAAACCTCTCCCGAGCTCGGATTCAGAAGAACCGTCTCGATCAAATGGCAATCTGCGATCTGTCTCGCAATCCAGAGTCGCTCCACCCCCACCGAAAGAGATAGATCCAGAAAAGCTGGAATTGTTCAAAGCTCGATTTGCAAAGGAGCTTGAAGAGCTTGAGTATCTAGAGTGGAGGTCGCACCAACCTGGTTGGAAGAGTGATGAAGTTCAGCAAAGGATTAAACACATCTCTGCGACAGCCGCTGGTGTTGCAATTGGCACATCAATATTGCGATCTCAATTGGGCAGTATTCAAGATGCTATGTCTTCAGATTCCGGCGGGGATTCCACTAGCTGGTTAGGCGATTTGTTTAGTTAAACCTCGGTAGAACTTCGCGTGCGTAGCAATCTAGAAAGCGTATTGCGAATATGAAGTACAGGCTAGGAAAATAACCACCGAAACAATTGAAACGATGAGTGCACCTAATGAAATTCGTTGTTGCTTCACCTTGGCAGCAATTCCTAGGCCAAGACTTGTAAGGCTCATGATTGCCAATAGACCAATTTCAGAGTCGAGAATGTAGTCGTAAGTACCATCTTGGATTAGACCTAGATCAACCAAACCAACCGCTGAGGCTATGATTCCAAGGATCAAGCTAGCTATTGAAAGAGCTATAGAACGAGACTCTTGATTAGTTGCCTGAAGATTTCCAGTCATAGGTGTTACAGGAGTGCTGGAACTGTTTAAATCACGTCCGCAGTATCTACATGCTATCGCTTCAGCCTTAATGTCCTCTGCACAAAAAGGGCACTTCTTTGTACTTGAATTGGTTTCCATTAAATGCCCTCCTATGTTTATTCGCAGGTGAACGGCGGCGATTACCGCTCATTCCTTTCCCACTAGCTGCTCTCAATAAAGTGTAGCGATGCATCACGACTATTTCGTATACCTGGAGGTAAGATTTCTCCATGACTCAAGAGAATACTTACAGCAGTAATGACATGAATCTCCGCTACGCCTCATTTCAACATCGCCTTGGTGCGATTGTTCTTGACGCGACATTAATGATCTTGACCCTAGGTATTGGTTGGTTAATTTGGTCATTTATTGTCTGGGGCGAGGGTCAAACCCCCGCAAAGAAGATTCTGAAATTACGCACGATCAATTTCACTAACGGCCGCCCAGCAACGTGGGGGCACATGGGAATCCGCGAAGGCTTGATTCCTATCTCGGTGAGCATCGCATCAACAATTACAGGTGGACTTGCTTACATTGCTTGGATCATTGTTGAAATCGTCTTCTATTTCACCAAAAGTCAGCGCACATTTCGCGATTTTTGGGTTAAGACCGCAGTAGTTAACGAAGCGTAAAGTTCACCTACAACGAGGCAAGCAAGCCTTCGGCGTCGGCTAATTCTGGACCGCTGAACTTCATAGCTCTGGCCTCTCTTATCAGCGAGACGAGTGGCTCCTTTGCTTCCTCTGGTTGATTGAGCAAAACTAAAACACGCGCCTTTGTGAGGTAGAGCTCCCACTTAATAATGATTGGGTAGAACTGACCTCCGCCTGACATTTCCGTAACATGTTTTTGTTGTAGATCAGAGTTGAAAAGTGCAATTCCTTTATTCGCAGATACAAGTGCTTCTTTGTGCTTGCCCCATGCAGTCTGCAAAAGAGCTAGATTAGAAAAGGCATTTGCGTCCTGTCGATCAAATGGATAACTCGTGAAATAGGTAATTATTTCTTCAATTTTTTGTCGTGCGTTTTCTGGAATCGTTGTCACATCATCTTGCGAGATAATTTTGAAATAGAGAGTGTTCAATGCGTGCACAGCTGCGGGCCCGACGCCCTGAGTCGCAAGACGGAACAGCCCGCCTCGATGGAACATCACGTTATCGGCATTCTCCATCAATTTTTGATTTCGAACTAACTCATCCAACAAGGCATACGAAAGAACGCTCTTCCAGGCCAGTCCGCAATAAGCAGGGCCAGGAACATTTAAACCGACGGAATAAACATCCTGGTCATCGGGATCCTTTAAATCTAAATCTGTGAATAACTCTCTTTGGAAATTGATATTGTCATTGAAACACCAGTTTGCAAAACCATCCATGAGAATCGACATGAACTTCGGAAAAGCATTCACAGATTGAATGATTACTTCTTCGACAGTTTCAAAAGGTACAGAGTCATTAATGATGTAGCCATAACGGGTCGCTTCGGGAGCCCAGTCATATCGGACATTCAAGTCCTTCTCCCCTTGGCTAATTCCTAAGATGTAGTAATCACTTTGGACATTGAGAACTACCTTTGGCGCTTGTTCGCTTGATTCAACTCCAAACTCCATGTCACGATTTCTAACTCTCACCATTGACGATGGAAATACCGTTTCGCTCAAGTAGCCCAATCTCTGAAACATCTCGGCATAAAAGAATTGATGAGACGGATACTCCATTGGTGGTACTTCAGTTCGACGTGTTTTTGCTAGAGCGTCGACAAACCAATACACAAACTCTTTACCAGTTTTAGTGTTTCTCCACGCTTCTCCCATAATTGGCAAAACGCTATGAGCATCAAATAGAACCCACGTTCCCATGATGATATCTATTTCAAGATTTTGGGGAGACTTAAGTTCATGGAACATCACGCCTTTGGCTTCAAGAGCCTTTTGCCATCTGACAGCAATCTTTGAACTGGTCCAACTGACCCGTTCGCATCCATCGAAGTATGAATATGACTTCAATAAACTTCGGTCAACACTTGGTTCTCCAAGTATGGGAAATTCTGCTGCCGCCTCGGGCGGAAATAAATCTTCCGGATTGACAAGTTTTGAATTCTTAAGGGCTTCCCTTGCGAGAACTGGACTATCTCCGAACCAATCACGGGCCATAAGTTGTACAAATTGCACGTAGGCGTGACCAAAAGTGAATGAATCCGGGCTGTAATCTTCTTGTGGTTTGCTTTCAAATGGGAAGTCGAGCGTGAAGTAGTAATCCTCTTCCTTTAACTTCTTTGGACCAAACAAACCCATCCTGAGAACCCCCACCAATAGTCAGATATTTTTTGACTTCTAAAGACTACCTTTTGGGCCGGCAAACGGTCTATATTCAATTCATGACACTTGAAGTAAATGAGAACCTTGAAGAAAGAGCGAAAGACTTAGCCATTTCATCTCTTGCGGTTTCAATTTCCTGTATTTTCATGACCGCCGGACTGCTTTCATTCATTGGCGCCATTATTGGACATATCGCCTTAGGAAAGCTGAAGAGCGTCGGGAACACATCACACACTGGTTTTGCAATTGCAGGCATAATTATTGGATATGTGGCAACTTCATTGTGCCTTTTATTAATTATCGGTCTATTTATGGCGGTCGGCTTAGCGCTTATTTGACATATACATCGATAAATCAAAACCCCCACATCTCACGCAAGATGCAGGGGGTTTCGACTTTTAATATCTACTTATAGATCGCCGTACTTGTTTGTGCCAGGATTACTTGCAGTGCATGCAAGAACTAGGTTGTAAATCGGCACAAGAATGAACCAACCGGATCGACCTGTGTCATGCATGCGGCGAATACCTACAGCTAACTGAGGTAGCCATAGTGGAATGATGAACAAGTACATCAGAGCCGAGGTGCCCACTGCGGCTGCAACGACAGCACCGACCACGTACATGATTATGTAGAAGAGATAGAAGAACCAGAACTCGCTCCGACTAGCTCTTCCAGTAAATGTTGCGTACTTCTTTAGACATACGGAAATTGCATTGCCCATAAGGCTCTCCTTTGCGTAGGTTATAAATAGGGTAGAACAACAATCGCAAGATGTCTCGCACCTGCTGCGCCCTTTTCCTTCGTGTTGCTGTTCAATTTTTATGAATGGTCAATTCCCCAATTAATAGCCTGACCTCTAAGAATTTTATTCCTTTTTCCGCAGAGGTCGACTACCCTCTTTTTAACCTAAGTTAAGGAGAACCATGAAGATTTACAAGGTTATGACGCAGAAGGATCGTGCCTTCGGAGGAAAGTTCAACCCTGAAAAAGTTGAAGAAGCTTTGAACGGACTAGCGAAAGAGGGCTGGGAAGTCACGGGAGTGGTTTCAGCAGAGTTCCCTTCATTTGGTGGAGGGCGCCAAGAGTTAGTAATTTTCCTAGCTAAGGACGTATAAATTGATCGAGAAGTTTGGAAGAAAAGGCACTGAAATGAAAGGTGTCTTTTTCACCGAAGGGCCAATTGCTACTGGAAATGTAGTTGGTGATGGAATGGTTTCTTCGGATCGTCAGAATATTTCAATTGAAATTCTCAAGGAAAAGATGGCAGATCAAGCCTTAGCTAAGGGTGCGAATGCCGTTGACAATTGGAAGTATGTTCAAAAGGGCTCTGTGTGGTCTTTTTCAAGCACACGTTGGGTTATGACAGGTCGTTTGTTGCGCGTTGAAGAATAGTTTCTTTTTGGGAGGAAGAAATGCAAGGGTTCGGAGTTTTACTGTTTATGTGGGGCGTGCTTGATTACTTTATGGGAACGCAAGAGGTTGATGTTTACTACGACTGGTTTGGTATTTATCTTCCAGATGCAATTTACAATTACTCTCACTGGCTAGCTATGGGCCTTGGAAGTATCATTTTTGCAGCTGGAAATAAAAGTAAGTAATTACCTAACGAACGGTTTCTTGTAGGTATTCTTCAATTTCAGAAGTTAACTTTTCTACATTGCCTGGAGTTAACTCCAACTCCATCAAGACGTAGGCACCTGAGATATTTCCGCCTGTACCACCGGCCCAAACAGAGTTCATTCCGGAAGTGTTCTGAAGTAAGGTTCCGAAGGTTCTTGGTACGAGTCCGACAACCCGCCATCCCTCAAGACCAGATAGGCGCACATTCGCATCATCGTACGCACCGAAATTAAATGAGCCCCCCGTAAGCTCTGAATCAACATTTATGTATTCAGTCTTGTGCAAATAGCACTTAAAGCCTGCCTTTACGTCGGCAAGGATTCGCTGGTGCTCCTCGGTGATTCGATTCTGGCGTGCCTTTTCCCTAATTTCCTTTTGCGCGGCCGCTTCTTTCGATTGGTCTTCGAATCTTTTCATCTGGCATGACCCGCACTCAGTCGCTAAAAAGCCTGCCTTACCTCCACATGTTGTACATGCTCCCACTTGTCAATCTCCACTCTTTGAAAACCTGAAGCTATGACCAGGAATTATGACCAAAAGCTATATGCCTAGTCAATGAAAATCGTAGACAATAATGACTAGAGATGGATTGACTGATCATGGGGAGAGCTATGAGAAAAGTAAAGGCGTATGGCGAGATACTGGAAATTCCTGATCACAGAATCTTTTGGCTTTCCAGAATCGTGTACAGCTCCCCTTTTGAGTTAACTATCGCCTTTGTAATTCTGCTCAACGCAATCTCGCTTGGTCTATTAACCATGCCCGGGATTTCAGACAATGCAAGGGTTACCTTTGAAACTCTCGATAGATACGCGCTTTATATCTATACAGGCGAATTGATACTGCGCGTGATCTCATATGGAACTAAGCCATGGGAGTTTTTCCGCAGAAGTTGGAACATTTTCGATTTCCTCATTGTTGCTTTGTCTCCGATATTTTCAGGACAAATAGTCATTCTTCGACTGCTGAGATTATTGCGTCTGATCCGTATCTTTAGATTCTTGCCAGAGGTAAGAGTTTTAACGGTTTCGATTATTCGCTCAATTCCACCACTGCTCAGTATGGGTGTATTAATTTTCTTAGCGCTTTTCATTTATGGAATGGCAGGCGTTTACATGTTTGGCGATAAATTACCCCTCCACTGGGGAGATATTTCTATTGCACTGACAACCCTTTTTATTCTCTTAACATTGGAAAACTTCCCTATTTACCTTGAGGAAGCTGTGCTTGTAAGCCCTTGGGCTTTGCCTTTCTATCTTTCCTATATTTTCATCATTGTTTTCACCGTTTTGAATGTATTAATTGGAATTGTTTTAAATGCAATGGATGAGGCAAGGAATGAAAATCGTCAAAGAATTGAGAAGATTAAACAGCTAGATGAGATAGTTCATGAGGTTGACGACATGACCGCTGATGGCAAGGTCACAGAAGAGGAAATTAAGCACCTCCGAGAGAAAATACGAACTCTAGAGCGTTTGGCTGCAGGAAAGCAGGAGCAGTAGATCCACGGGAATCGAAAAACCTCCCCTGGGTATTTGAATTTAAGGGATTACGAGATTTCCGCTGGCCGAAATTTTCTTCGTAGATGAGGAAATTTTCAATGTCACTGCTTTAACTGATGTTCCATACCCTTGGTAGATCCCGTCTCGAGCATTATTCACAGCGGCCTGTCCACGTGTGGCATATGGAGCCATCGCATAAATTTTGGCAGTGGCAGAGTCGCTACCGAAGAATTGTGTTGTTAAAACCTTTTCTCCTGCTTTCCAGACCATCACATGGATGTGCATCGTGCGCGCCGGGTACCAGCCAGGAAAGATCGTTGTGAATGTAACTTGTCCTTTTGCATCAGTAACTTGTGAACCTCGCAAGTATGTTCCAGAGTTTCCATCAACTCCGCTGTATTTGCCGGCCATGCTTGCGTGCCACACATCAACTGTTGCACCTTTTACAGCTTTGCACCTTGTGTCTAATACAGTGAAAGACAAAGTGGTTTTAATGCCCGCTTCGCTTTCCGTAATGTTGCTACGCACTGGCATTCCTGACAGATAGTAAGGGCCTTCTGTTCCTGAAGGTGTGGCTGCGCAGGTGGCAGCTTGCACCTGTGTTGGAATGAGAACGGTTGAACAAAGAGAAATTGCGATAACGATCGCTGAAATAGATTTACGATTCATAGGGCGATATTAATTGAGCGTTACGGGGATTCGGGTAATTAAGGCTGTGGAGTTGGTGGGAATTGAGGGTTTAGGGTGATTCCGCACTCACGATTTGAGTTGGTCTAATTTTTCCTGGACCGCTGGGTAATCGCTGTCATCGACCAAAATCTTTTCTAAGTCTTTGATAGCCATGGCTTTCTTGCCCATGCGGATGTAGTTTTCGGCGCGTTCAAAGTGGGCACGGTGTTTCATAACCTCGCTGCGGTCCTTCTTAGCTAGGGCACGCTTGAAGCATTCAAGAGCACCGTCATACATCTCTTTTTCGCGGAATGCGATGCCACGAAGGATAAGCAACATGGCGGTTGCATCATCTTCATTGTCAATATCTTCAGTTGTCTCAATAGCAGCCTCGTAATTCTTCATTGTTATTTCAATATCGGCCATTGAGATCGCGGTGTATTGATTGGCTGGCATAGATTCAATGACTGAGAGTGCAAAATCATATTTTCTGCGATCCTGTAATAACTCAGCCCACATAAAAAGAAAGGTTTGCATGTTGTAAATCTCTTGTGTTGAAATTCCATATGAGATGGTGACTTGGGGGGTGATTCCCTTGAAGTATTTAAGAACAATTGGATCATTGAAATAGCTGGTGCGGTTGGTCCAAATCGCATCGCCCCATGCATCTATCTCTTTATCGAAACTGTCATCCCCGATAGCGTGTAAAAAGATGATCAAATCTAAAGGGATTTGAAGTTGAGGGTGTGTGGATTTTAGAGCGGTCGCTTTATCAAATACCTCTCGTGGAGTGTCTTTGGCATCGTGACGATAAACATCCAATAGAAATGAATAGAAGGCGCGTTCCCATTTGCGGGCGAATAATCCTGGGCGCATTGTGGCCGGAGGTTCGTAATCTCTATAGGTAACTTCTTCAGATTGGTTTGAGGTTGCTCGAGATCGGCGGGATGTCTTTCCAGAACTAAGAGTTTCAACGTTGTAAATGCCTGTTCCAGGAATGCCGGTTGAAACTGTGCGGCGTCCCTTTGTGTTGATTGTGTAACGAGCTCCCGGAACTCCGAAGGACAGGCCCATCGTGCTCTTGCTGAAGTTCAATCTGACGCCTGGCATTAATTTCATTGATCTACGAAAGCGAAGGCTCATGTGTTTAGTTTACGCAGAGTGACCGACAAATGAGGTTTGGATGGGCGCGCATTTGTCGGTGGGTGGGGCTAGATTTTTGGCATGAGGAGATTGCGGATGTGGGTTGGGCTGATTGGGCTATCCCTGCTGGCAATTGTCATTTTGAACTTTTCAGGTGATGCGGTTCCTGGAAATCGCTTTGATGGAACTGTTAGTTACTTTGTTTTGGGGTTGTTCGCCTTTGCTGTGATGTGGTGGTTGCGACCAGCGACATTTGCCTACTTTGCACTTCCTGCATTTGGGTGGAGATTTGTTATTGCCTTGGTTTTTATGGTGAATCTAATTGTTGTGCAGATTCGGGGCGAGGATTTCTCTGGCTTGACCACAGAAAAATGGATACGTGGAATCATCTTCTTGATATTGGTAGCTGTTGCCGAAGAGATCTTTAGCCGCGGAATTGTCTTTGGTGTAATGCTGCGGCATGGATTAACAGTTGCTGTAATTGGCTCATCGTTGATGTTTGGGTTGATGCACATCAACACATATATCGGAAACTTTGATGCCTGGCCGGCGTATTGGCATGTTATGTCAGCTGCCTCCTTTGGAATCTTTGCCTGTGCTTTGATGGTGCTGACCCGAAGTATCTGGATGCCGATTGTTTTACATGCCTTTTCTAATGCTGGGTTGTTGCTTACTTCAGCTGAGGATGTGCAGGCAGGGCGTGATTCAAACACTTCCGTTGAATTCTTAACGGGTTTACTTCACCCGCTGCCCGCCTTTGCTACCTTTGTAATTCCATCATTGATTATGTTCTGGATCGCTGCTGGTATGCCGTTGCATTCCCTCTTGCGCCAGTTGGCTATTCGATGGAAGTTAATCGAGGTTAATCAAGAGCAATAGTTTGGCCATCATGGAGCTGTTGATCTGGAAGTCCTTTTAAGACATGAACCTTTGCTTCGCCGACAACGGTCCAATGTTCAGAACCTGATCGCTTAACAATTGCGGTTAGTTCATCAACTCCTATAAGAATTGAATCGTTGGGAACGTGCAACAAAACTTTGGCTGCACTTTCTGGAATCCATTTAAAGAACTTATTGAAGTGCGGGATCACGCGGATTTCAGGAAGCAGGTTTAAGCCTGGGGTTGGTGACTTCTTGAGCAAACGAAAGTTTGGAATCTGGGCCGATAGAACCATCGCACCTGCGCTGCAGCCGGCAAGTGATGCACCACTTTGCCAGTTTTCAACAATGGCGGTCCAAACAGGTGTATCTATGAGGACTTCTGCAAGGTGGTGCGGATCTCCCCCGGACATGTACATCAATGCGCTCTTTTTAATCGCATCAACATGTTCTTGTTTAAAGGCATCATCACGGGTGTAGATCGGAAGGTGTATCGCTGTAACTCCCAAGGCATCTGCTTGAGTTTGGCCAAGTCGTTTCCAGTAATCCAAACTGTCCTGGCTTTCGCGGCCGGCAGCGGTTGGGATTTGAATGTAGGCGGCGGCTTTGCCGTTTTTGATTCCATCATCGAGCAAGGATTTTTCAAAGGCGGACATGGCAGGCAGGTATTCGCCCGATCCAACTAACGCCAATGACCCGTTCATGGAGTCAGTCTAGGTCCAGAAAACTGCGCAAATTTTAGGAGTTTTTTGGGAATCTCTTACTGGTTGAGCGCTTTTCAAGTAGTGTGACGGCAAGTTTTGGAGAGAAACGGGGTTAGCCAAGTGAGCTCACAGGGTTCAGTGATTATCTCCCTGCGTGGCTTGGCAAAGAGTTTTGGCTCGGTCCGCGCCGTAGATGGTGTTGATCTTGATATCTACCAAGGTGAGTTTCTTACTCTTTTAGGACCATCTGGCTCAGGCAAGACAACTGTTCTTCGAATGATTGCAGGATTTGAAGCACCTGACGCGGGAACTATTCATCTCAATGGCGCTGACATAACTCATCTACCTGCATACGAGCGAGATGTGAATACCGTTTTTCAGGACTATGCACTATTTCCGCATATGGATGTTATTTCAAATATTGAGTACGGCCTGCGCGTTAAGGGAATAGGCAAGAGTGAACGCCGAGAACAAGCGATGGTTGCTTTGCAACAAGTTCGCCTTGAAGGTTATGAAAATAGAAAACCCAACCAATTGTCTGGTGGACAACGACAACGTGTTGCTTTAGCTCGTGCACTAGTCAATCGTCCAGCGGTGTTATTGCTTGATGAACCACTTGGTGCGCTTGATCTAAAGCTGCGCGAGCAGATGCAGATTGAATTAAAAGAGTTGCAGCGCCAAGTTGGAATTACCTTTATCTTTGTTACGCATGATCAAGAGGAAGCATTGACGATGTCAGATCGAGTCGCTGTTTTTGATCGCGGAAAAATTCAGCAGTTAGATAAACCTGCAGCGATTTATGAACGTCCAGCAAACGCCTTTGTTGCTGGCTTTGTTGGTATTTCGAATTTGATTTCTGGTGATGCCGGACAGAAGTTATTGGGTAAGCCTGGAACATGGTTGGTGCGTCCGGAAAAGATTGAGATTGATGCGCAGGTGCCAGGTGGGCGAAGCACAATTGGTGTAATCCGCGAGGTTGAATACCTAGGGCCTGCCACCCGTTTCTTAGTTGATTTAGAGGGTGGCATCTCATTGATGGCGCTTCGTCAGAACACTTCAGAGAGCGCCAATACCGTTGCATCGATGCGAAACAGCACGGTAAAGGTTAGCTGGAGCATCGACAGCGAGTTTCATGTTGAAAATTAGAATTCTCAACTAGCTAGCAGTTGAGGAACGCGCTAGAAATTCTGGCGCGATGTCGCAAAGGAGCGACAGAAAGGAACGCGAGTGAAGATCACACGAGTTCGAAAGTCCGTAATTGCAATTGCGGCAGGAGCACTTATGCTGAGCGGATGTTCAAGTTCAGATAGTGATTCCACAGGTGGTGCGTACGCAGGTCCTGTTAAAGATACCCCCGGAACAATCAATGTTCTCGCTTGGCCAGGATACGCAGAAGATGGTTCAACAGATCCAAATGTTGACTGGGTAACACCTTTTGAAAAAGAAACAGGTTGTACGGTTAATGTAAAGACATACGGAACATCTGATGAAGCTGTTCAATTGATGCAAAGCGGTGGTTACGATGTGGTAAGCGCCTCTGGAGATGCATCTCTCCGCTTAATCTTCGGTGGAGATCTACAGCCAGTTAATTTGGATTTAATTCCAAATTACGCAGATGTCTTCGATAACTTGAAGGACCGTCCTTGGAACACAATCGATGGTGTTAACTACGGCGTGCCTCACGGCCGTGGCGCAAATGTTTTGCAGTACACCCTCGGCAAGGTAAAACCAGCACCAGATTCATGGTCTGTTGTTTGGGAGCCAAACTCTCCACTTAAGGGCAAGATCACAGCGTATGACTCAGCAATTTACATTGCAGATGCAGCTGTGTACCTAATGTCTACAAAGCCAGAGCTTGGAATTACAGATCCATATGCACTTGATCAAACACAGTTTGATGCTGCGATGGCATTGCTCAAGCAGCAGAAGCCATTGGTTGCTGAGTACTGGGCTGATTACACCAAGTATGTAGCTGCTGTTCAGGCAGGAAGCATTGTCGCTGGAACTTCATGGCAGGTTATAGCCAACGTTTTAAATGGCGAGAAGGCAACTGTTGGTGCCGTTAAGCCTAAGGAAGGTGCAACAGGTTGGTCAGATACTTGGATGATCTCCAAGAACACTGAAGCAATCGACTGTGCTTACAAGTGGTTGAACTGGATCATTTCTCCAGCAACAAATGCACAAGCTGCTGAGTACTTTGGTGAAGCACCAGCTAACTCAAAGGCATGTGCACTAACTGCAAGCAAGACACACTGCGAGTCATACCATGCAGAAGAGACTGACTACTGGTCAAATGTCTACTACTGGAAGACTCCAACAGAAGAGTGCCTAGATGGTCGTACGGATGTTAAATGTATTCCGTATGCCGAATGGGTTAAGGCTTGGTCAAGCTTTAGAAACTCTTAATCGGTAGGTGGTGTGGGCACTTGGTTTCAGGTGTCCACACCATATCGATTTTTAACAACGATGAAATGAATCAAAAAACATGAGCCTAATGACAAACACGCGCCGATACTTTCACTCTCATGTGAAAGCACGTATTGCTGCTCTTTTGTCATTGCCAATTGCTTGGCTGGGTGTTTTGTATATCGGTTCATTGGCCGCGCTTTTCATCACAAGTATCTGGAAGATCGATACTTTCACAAGCAAAGTTGTGCGAGAGTTCACTCTTTCAAACTTCATAGACATCCTTACCGATAGGGCATATTTCAATGTAACAATGAGAACCGTCGGCGTTGCAATCGCTGTAACAATTATTTGTGCTGTCCTTGCAATTCCTATGGCTTTCTTTATCGCCCGTGTGGCAAAACCAAAGTCTCGCCCGGTGTTGATCGCACTGGTGATCACTCCCCTGTGGGCCTCTTATTTAGTAAAGATCTATGCATGGCGCACGATGATGGCACCAGATAGCGGGTTCTTAAACTGGTTGATCTCTCCCCTTGGTTTATCCAGCCCCGGCTTTGGAATGGTTGCGGTAATCATTGGTCTTTCATATTTATGGCTTCCATACATGGTGCTTCCTATTTATGCAGGTATGGAAAAGCTTCCAGATTCCATCATCGATGCTTCAGCTGATTTAGGTGCAAAGCCAGGACGTACCTTTCTCAAAGTAATTTTGCCAATTACCTGGCCGGCGATTATCGCTGGATCTTTGTTCACCTTCTCTTTGAGTCTTGGTGATTACATCACCGTTCAGATCTTAGGTGGAACATTCCAGATGCTTGGAAATGTGGTGTATCAAAACTTTGCACTCAACCTTCCTTTCGCTGCAGCTGTTGCTTTGATTCCTGTCATCGTCATGTTTATTTATCTCGGCTCCGTTAGAAAGACGGGAGCGCTGGATAACCTATGAACCTTTCACGCACCGCTCGCATCGTCCTTTGGGGCTTCATGGGCTTTGGCCTCTCATTTATCTATGTCCCCTTGATGTTGGTTGTTATTAACTCTTTTAACAAGAACAAATCCTTCAACTGGCCTCCAACCGGATTTACCACGATGTGGTGGACAAAGGCGGCAGCTAACTCGGGTGTGAAGGATGCAATCTTGTTATCAGTCTTAACCGCATCCTTGGCAACGATCATCGCTTTGATCTTGGGTTCATTGGCGGCGGCTGCAATTGCTCGTTATAACTTCTTTGGTCGAGATATAATCTCTTTGATGTTTGTTCTACCAATAGCTCTACCCGGAATTGTTACTGGTATTGCTCTGAACAATGTATTTACCAACTTTTTTGGTGGTTTAACCTTCTTTACAATCATTATCGGTCATGCGACCTTCTGCGTGGTTGTTGTCTTTAATAACGTGGCAGCCAGATACCGCAGAATGGGTGCGACCTTTGAAGAGGCAAGTATGGATTTAGGTGCTAATCGCCTAACCACCTTCCGATTAGTTACCTTCCCTATGATCCGGAACGCCTTGGTGGCAGGAGGGCTGCTGTCATTTGGGTTGTCATTTGATGAAATTATCGTGACAACTTTTACTGCGGGTGCGGGGCAAACAACCTTACCTATTTGGATCTTCCAGAATCTCTTCCGTCCAAATCAAGCACCAATCGTCAATGTGGTCGCCGCAGCCCTGATTGTTGTTTCAATCGTGCCTATCTATCTATCGCAACGTCTAACGCAAGAACGTAAATAGCTCGCTATCTATTGCTCAAACAAAGTGCCGACAAATACCTGCCAGGCAAGTGCCGACTTTGCGATCAAAGAAAGTGTTATGTAAGTCTTTTCTCCGCGTAGGTAATCAGACCACTTTCCAACCTTCTTGTATTGCAGATATTGAACAACTGCGAAGGTATTGAAGAGTACAAAGAGCGAGATCACGATTCCGTAGACAAAGGCTGGAGCTTTTGCGTTCGATGGTCCGCCGATTGCAAGAACATAGAAGACAAGTCCTAGCCAAGGCACGATTCCGGCGATGCAACCAAAGATAAATGGAACCCAGCCACCATTTCCTGGTGTCTCGTACTTTTCCTGCAACCAACCAAACAAGATCATGGAAGCGTTAACGCCAAAGATAGAGATAATCGCAACGACATCTGAAACTCCACAGATCTGCGCGATCAAAACAATCATGACAGATGAGCTAATTGAGTACTCAACCCAGCGGAAGTAATTGCGGTTTTGTGCAAGGCCTGCGCTGTAGCGAGGGAAGAACTTTGGGGATGCGACTAAGAAATGGAAGAAAGCGGAAAGCCCAAGGAAGAGTGCGACGCCGATACCAACTGGGGTGTTCAACAATGTAATTGGCTCAGCAAAGGTGCTTCCTGGAGGGCCGGACATATAACGAGCAACAATCGGCAAGGTGAAGTCATTGGATAGCGCCAAGACTGCAACCATTTGAAGTAAGTGAAATACGCCGGCAATGATGTTGTAGCGGCGTAGCTTTGAATTGTTGATCTCTTTAGTCATGTGAAAAGGGTATCTGACTACATGGTTAAGTAGAGTGCCAAAACCCCTAATACGATAAGCGTTATAGCAACAATGACCGATCTCTTTGTTCCTAAACGTTGCGGAAGGCCTTGGATACCGCTTGCTTGGTCTTCCTTCATATCTTTGATGACATTGATGAAGTGTGCGGCCATTCCAAAGATTGATCCACCGAGCAACATCCAGAGCGGTGGGGTGATCCCTTTTGAGATTGCGATGGATGAAGGAAGTGCGGCAAATGCAATTGCAAATGGTAAGGGTGAAAAGGCGGAGAACTTAAAGTAGAAGTTATAGGCAACTCCCCATGCGATGCCAAACATGTAAACCAAGCCACCTTTAATCCCAAGCGGGCCAAGCAGGTTTGCAATAAATGAAAATGGAACCATGAAACGCAACCACTTACTTAAGTACTGTGGAGTGATCAGTCCAGACACAAGTGGTTTCTTTGTGCGTCCATGCGCAAGATCATCTTTGTAGTCGTACAGATCATTGCTCCAACCAACTACCAACTGCCCCAGCGCGACTGTGAACGCAATAACGAAAGCTGGGCCTTCCCACCAGTAATAGGTTCCGAAAACAAAAGCGATCGTC
>Ga0214919_10004645_pt1 | contig 19950 bp, 25 predicted proteins | sample LL1503_MetaG_FD_177994 | JGI IMG/M metagenome (GOLD analysis project Ga0214919, IMG submission 177994) | Freshwater microbial communities from Lake Lanier, Atlanta, Georgia, United States - LL-1503 | ecosystem: Environmental > Aquatic > Freshwater > Lake | place: USA: Georgia | collected...
AAAGTTGATTCGATCCTTTAAATTAATATAAATATCTTTTACATTCAAAATTGTTCTAATTATGAATTCCTTGGTTCAAAATTAAACAGCTCTATAATTGAGAAAACCGCTGCGTGAGGAAAACACTCCCTGAATTCGGTCCAAATCGGTCGTTTTCCGTTTTATCAAAATGTAACTCATTACAAATCAACACCTTCATTTTCTAAAAAAATCTTCATAACCCTGAGGTCCCGGGTTCAAATCCCGGTCTCGCTACATGAAAATCAAGGACTTACGTTAAATCGTGGGTCCTTTGTTGTTTCTGCGTGAGGTTTGCGTGAGGTTTTGCGTGAGGTTTATTTGAAAATCAGCCATAATAATTTTTTTAAAAAATCTTAAATTTGAATAGTGAAAATGTTCACTTTATATAAATACACAGAGTATGCGTAATTTAATTTTTCTTAGTTTCTTAATTTGTTTAACTGGGTGTGTAAAATCAAATTCAGATCAAATTCAAATAGTAAAAGGAGATCCCGCTTCGCAGTTAGCATTATGGAAAAAGAAGGGTATTTCTAATTATGAAATGACCATGAAAATATCCTGTTATTGTCTTCAAGGAAGAGTTGGTCCGCATCTTATTGTTGTAGAGAATGATAAAATCAAGACAGTGAATAATCTGCCATATGATTCAACTAAAACTGGGCCAATTCTAACCATCAATGAATTATTTGATTTCATAATTAGTAGTTTAGCTAAAAATCCCTATCAACATTCTTTAGATTATAATGAAATCTTTTATTATCCAAAAAATATATATTTTGATTTCAGTAAGCAGATTGCAGATGAAGAAATTGGTTATGAGATTACTTCTTTTAAAGCATTATAATAAAAATATATTCATACCAACAAAGATGATAAAATACTTAGTCGGTTTTTTATTCTTTTAAACATCTCCTGCAATAAGTCAAATAATACATCAGTAGCTTGCTTTAAAGGCAAGTTAGTGTTGAAAGGGATTTGTATGAATTATGTAATTCAAATAACCGAGGGTGATGTAGATAAGGCATTGTATGAAAGTAGTTGGCAAAATCCATTAACCAATACTACCTATCAAAATGTCTTTGGTTTAGAAAGTATCTGCACTTTCCCATCCACAATTAAAGAAGGGGATGAATTTTATTTTTCTATTCCTAAGCGTCCAATCGTTCAAACTTGTGTTCAGTGTAAAGCATATAGTCCAACTCCAAATAAAATGATTTATATAGAAATCTGTAATAAGTAATCAGTCTAATGCAGAAACATAAAGGACGCAAGTTATTTTGTGTTTCCTTCCTTGCGTGAGGAAAACACCCCCTGAATTCGGTCCAAATCGGTTGATTTCGGTTTTGTGAAAACATAACTAATTATAAATCAACGCCTTCATTTTCTCAAAAAATCTTCATAACCCTGAGGTCCCGGGTTCAAATCCCGGTCTCGCTACTAAAGGGGATAATTCAGGAGTATTCTGATTTATCCCCTTTTTATTTTCCTTATAATTTGTTGATAATGTATTGATTAGACCAAAATAGCTATTGACATTTTTGGTTAGATAACGGTGTTTTATGGGGTCATACAGTATACCCTTAGGAAATAGGGTTCTGCTCATGATTTTTTTGTTCTCCAAATCGCTACGATCCCATACAACACTGAGTTGTGAGGCCATGGCTAAAGAATCATCAATCATAATCTGGAGGTTAGATTTTGTCGGTTGCTCGTAATCAATTTTAGACTCAATAGCTGCTATTTTTTCTTGGATGTGTTGGTTGGTTAGTGAAAATGTTTCTGCGTCAATTTCACCCAAGCCAAGGCGTATTTTTAAATCCTTAGACTTGCCTACTAACTCCCTTTTTTGAGCTAGCAAGTTTTCTTGGTCAACCTTGTTATGGTCATTATGATAGTCATACAATTTTTCAATCTGGAACTTAAGTACTGGTATAAAATTTTCGTCCAATGTGTATTCCTTTAAAAACTCCTTGTAAAGCTCATTAGCACCTATGCGTTTTGCTTTTGGCGTAGTATTGGCATTTACACTTACTCCATTGCACTTTGAACAGCGATAGTAGTGTAGTCCTTTTTTCTTGACTTCGTAGCCTACTAAAATAGATTCGCAATGAATACAATTAATTAGATGTGTAAGTGGTCGCTTATCATTTTCAATATCATGTAAGTGGTCATGTGGGCTTTTAATAATTACATCCTGCACCTTCTTAAAATTCTCAACACTTACTATTGGCTTCCAATCACCTTGAACAGGTTCGGGCACCATTTTATTTACTAATATACTACAATAGAAAGGGTTGCGCCACATTCTGGAAATATATTGAGGACGAACCTTTACCCCACGCATTGCCAACTTATTAATTATTTGGACATCATTATATAAGCCACTTGCTTTCCATTTCCATGCATCTATTAGTATTTTACCAGTCTTATTGATTTCAAATCTTTGCTTTGCGCAAAGGAATCCTTCTTTTTTAACCCTTGGACCATAATGGTCATACCCTAAAGGTGCTGAACCAAAACGGCCACCATTGTTAATATATGTTTTCATCCCTGGAATAGTAATCTCCTGTCTCTCCAAATTTTCTTTGTAAGCATGGAACAAACTTTCATAAATGGCAACCTTACCTCTTTCGGTAGTAGTTGAATTACCAGAACTTGTTTCAATTAAGTGAACCTTTAATTCTTCGACCAATTGATTCACTAATCCAATAGCACTTGCACCAGAACGTGAAAAACGGCTCATCTTGAATACTAAAATAGCGTAGGGTTTCTTTTTGCTACTTTTTATTTTATCAATTAAGCGTTTGAATTCCTTACGTGTGAAGTCAGATTTAGCACTTTCATAGGTACCCCCAAAATTTTCCACAATATTATAATTATGCTCTTACGCATATTTAATATTGTGGTCTTTTTGGTTAGACACACTTGAATTATTCGTGAACTGCTCTTTGGAGCTTACACGTGTATAGGACCAAACATCAAAGTTCATATTGGCTAAATCTGGTATAGCTGGCATAAACTTTTTGAAGTAATCTATATTACTCATATCGTTTTGTTTTTAATAAGATAAGCGCATATTGATACATGGTATCCCTTAATGCGTCTAACTCAGTTTCCGAATGATTTTTAAACTTATCAAATTTTTTAAGTTCTTCTCTTGTAATCTTGTAGTCCTGTTTTTCTTCTTTTACATTTTGTTGTTGGTTTAACATTTGTAATTAAGTGAGATATCGTCTTGTCAAAAGAAGGATACCTGCGTTACTATTTGCGCCGTCTCAAACGGAAGCGTTTCTATTTGTCCATATAAATTCTTTTAGTCTTGGTAAAAGACATTGTTCTTGCGTCCCTTGAATTGAGTTCAATTGAATCATATTGCTTTAAACATAAAATCTGCTTCAAAGCTTCAACATCACTTTCGTGGATGAGTCCTTTCTCCTCTGTTTCAATTTTTTGAACTATTTTATTGTTTAAGGTAACTGTAATGCGCTTGACATTTTTTTTCCTAATTAGCTTTATTACCTCAAACTCTTGTTCATTTAAAACGCCGGTTTGATTAAGGAACTCTTCCTTTTCATTATCGACAATAAACTTTTTTATAAAAGAACTTATTGGTATCAATATGTGAGGCACAGAGAGGTTAGCGTTTAGTTTTCCTTTGTTTACATTATTTGTTAATTCATAAGTGCTGAAGCTACCATCTAAATATATAACCAAACCAACTTCATTGTTTTCAATAAAGCAATTTATAACAAGTTGGTAGAAGTAGTTTATTCCACGGTTCAGTACAGACATATAGACTATGTCATTCAAAACTTGTTTTGTACTATTTAAATATTGTTCTTCTTCAAATGTTAAAGGTCTCCTTGATGCAAGGTCTATTAGAAATGCATGGTTTTCTTCTAAGGTTTGCTTACCCAAATTCACTTCATAAGCATCATAAAATAATTTTTTGCAAACCGCTTTCATTAGATTTTTTGAGCATCCAAAATTGCGCATTGTTTCTAAGGTGTCTAACCATAGTAAATCGATAAAAGAAAGTTTAGCCCATCCACCTTTTGTCACAGTCGGTAAAAGACCAATTGTTTTCCATGAATGGAAAATTTTGGAGTCGATATTAGAATCACTTACACTAAATACTCCTACTAATAAACTACCACGGTTTGCTACATGATCTAACGACATTGCATCGTTAAGTTGGGATAAGGTTACTTTATTCATGAAACAAATATACTATAAAATATCAATATAACAATAAAAATGATATTTTATGCGAAAATTAATAATTTTACTATATTTGTAGTCCAAGGCATAGGGACTGTCGATATACAAGGTGTTAATAAGAAAGGTGTAAACACCTGAATGATAATCGCCATACGCCTGAAAACTAGAGAAAACAACTGTAAACAACTAAATATAATTAATATGGAATCAACTAAGGTAGTGTCACTAAGATTAGGAATGGGTACTTACGAAACAATTATCCTTGAATGTGAATCAAAGGGTATTACTATTACTGAATGGTTTGATAGGCAAATTGCATCTGCAAAGAAGGTAAAAACCATAAAATCCCAGTTAGTGGAAAAAATGGAGCAGGTATATGATTTTGGGTTAGAATTTCCCGAATTGGCTCAAAGAAAACTACGAAGGGTAATTAGGTTCGTAGAGGGTGAATTGTAGTATAAGAGCTACTTTGCATATTATTTTTGAAAATAATTTTCAAAAATAATGTTGGGTTATTGGCTGTGTAAAATAATAAAAATATCTAATGTGTAAAAAGTTTCTTAGTCTGAATAAACTTAGTAAATTACGCGAAGAAATATTTTTGCATAAAATCCTGATTCAAACATAATATATGAATAGAGTTCTAGTTACGGGAGCTGATGGATTTATTGGAAGCCATTTGACCGAATCACTTGTTAGAAAAGGATTTCAAGTTCGTGCCTTGTGTCAGTATAATTCTTTTAGCAGCCCTGGCTGGATTGATAGTATTGAAACTAAGATTTTATCTCAAATTGAAATTGTATTTGGTGACATTCGTGATAAGCAAGTAGTAAAAAATGCTATGCATAATATCGATACTGTTTATCACTTAGCGGCACTTATAGCTATACCTTTCAGTTTCATCGCAGTCGAAAGTTATGTTGATACTAATATAAAGGGGACGCTTAATATATTAGAGGTGGCAAGAGATTCGAATATATCAAGGATTCTGGTCACATCAACTTCTGAAGTGTACGGCACTGCAAAATCAATTCCAATTGATGAAACTCATCCACGTCAACCACAATCTCCGTATTCAGCAACAAAAATTGCTGCTGATGCAATAGCTGAGTCATATCATCGAAGCTTTGGGCTGCCTGTAACCATCGTCAGGCCATTCAACACATATGGACCAAGACAATCTGCACGAGCAATTATTCCGGCCATTATTACCCAATTATTAAATGGAGTAAAAGAAATAAAACTTGGTAATTTAAAACCTACGCGTGATTTAGTTTATGTTGAAGATACAATTGAAGGATTTCAAAAAATAGCTATGACAAATTCATTAATTGGAGAGGATGTAAATATCGCTACTGAGCGTGAAATTAGTATCGAAGAACTTGCTAAAGAACTGATACAACAAATCAATCCATCTGCTAAAGTGATCAATGAAGATTTAAGGTTAAGGCCAGAGACAAGTGAGGTATACAGACTGCTAGGATCCGCACAAAAATTGCTACTACATACCGGTTGGAAACCTGAAATAGATTTAAATTTGGGGCTTAAAAAAACAATAGACTGGTTTAAAATACCTTACAACCTTGCTAAGTATAAGCATGACAAATACACTGTATAGAGTATTATCTTGTTTAAATTCTATGTATACACCTTTGTCTATTATTACCAAATTTAATGTGAAATAAACCTTTAAATTAGCTATGAATAATTCAATAAATTCAAAAAAACTTCCTTCAGTTGGAGTTGTAATAAGAACTTTTAATTCTGATAAATATTTAATAGATTCAATTGAGAGTGTAATTAATCAAAACTATTTCCCTATGGAAATTGTAGTTGTGGATGGGGGATCCACTGATCAAACAATTGAAATTATAAGTGAATTGTTTCCGAAAATTAAAATTATTAACCAAACTAGATTCGGACTCGGTGGAGCAGCTCAAGATGGTATCGAAGCATTAGATACAGATTTAATAGCTTTTCAAGACAGTGATGATATTTGGACACCTGGTCGTCTTATACAAATGGTAGAATCACTTATTAATAGCAAAGACTTATCTGCAGTTTTAGGTGCCGTGGAGCATTTTCTAAGTCCCGAACTTGATCAAGTTGAAAACCAAAATCTTCTTATTCACAAGGGTCTTCAGCCTGGCTTTGGCCTCCCAGCTTTATTGATTTATAAAAAGATTTTTAATCAAATTGGCCCTTTTGAAGAAGGATTCCCTTATGGCGAGTACATGGAATTTATAGATAGATTTCGACTTAAAGGGTTGCAAATAAAACAACTGGAAATTTCTACACTTAAAAGAAGAGTTCACAAAACAAACTATACACAAGGGGCTAAACTCAAGTCGAATATGTTGGAAGCCATACATATGATTATTGCTCGTCGAAGAAACTATTAATTGAAAAGTATTTTTGATTGTATGAGCCAATTATCTAGTACTTGTCTATTTTTTATTTTTATTATCTACTAGTAACAAGAATCATGAAATCCCGGTGTATGGTTTATTTATCCAATTTGAGAGGAACCACTAGAATTTAACTAAAAAAGATTGATTCTTTAATTTTATAATTGTGGTGGCAAATTGAGTAGCATAAGAAAAGTTTTCTTTCGAATTTAGCGTTTGTTTAAAATCAACTAATTCTTCGAAGTATACTAATTTAGTTACATCCATATTAGCCTAAAATGATAATAATTAAAATCTGTAACCTTTGTAATAATTACTTAATTTTATCTTTCAAATTATATAATTATACTTTAAAATGAAGGAAAAATATGTTTTATGCCTTCCTAAAGGATGTGGATTCAATGATGTCCTATGTCAAATTAATGAAGCCTACAAATTCTCCAAAAAAAGTAATAGGACACTTCTTATTGACACTCATCTATCTGGTCTTGCGGATTCATTATCAAACTATTTTGACCTACTAATTCAAGACAATACAATTAAATTAAATTTGAAAGATGAAGACATACATAAATTAAATAAACTCACGTGCTTTCCAAATGAATTCGAAGGTAAAATAGACTGGATATATCACCGATTCGCGGCCATAGACTCAAAAAAAATGAATACATGGAGATATTTCAATTCAATCCACAACCTACTCAAGTTGTTTTTTTATGTTTTCAAAAATGTCAAACTCAATACAATTTCATTGAAAACTAAATTCATAGCAAACTACCTAAATATCCGAAAAAACAAATTTTACACTCAGTTTGATAATTTAGAAACTAATCCGGCTGAATTAATTGTTCATCATATGTCTGGAGGTGGTGAGGAATCCATTGAAATATTGAGTTTATTTAAATTAAAAAATGAAATAATAAATAAGATTAATCTTAAAATTAAATTTTTGGGGGTTGATTATGATGCTATACACATACGTAATACAGACTATAAGTCTGAATATGCCACTTTCTTAGAACGAGTAAAAATCAAGACTCTAGGTAGAAGAATTCTTTTAAGTACTGATAATCCTGATGTAATTTATTTTGCAAAAGAAACAATGAAACAAACTGAAATTGTAGAAATTGAAAAATTTCCCCCCAAAAGCAATAGAAAAAGTGGTCCTCTTCATTTTCAATGGGGAATGTCAAAGGAAACAATTCAGTTGAATAACATAATCATGTTAGCAGATTTAATAGGAATGGCAAAGTCAAAAAATCTTTTTTTCCCAAATTTGACTGAAAATATACATCTAGCTAAATTCTCTGGCTTTTCTTTGCTAGCAGAAAATCTAAAATCTAGGCCTGCACTTATAGATCAATTAATGGGAGGTAAGACATAGCTTAAAGTTTCAATTGATTTTCAATATCAGATAATAGATTGTTATTATGACTAATAACGATAGTTGTAATTTTCATTTGCTTGATATAGTTTAAAATATCAATTACACTTTTATCATCTAAATTTTTATCTGGCTCATCCAATATTAATATTTCTGGTTTTCTAATAATCGCTCTTGCAATAGCCAATTTTTGTTTCTGTCCACCAGAAATTTTATTACCACTATTTCCTATCTCTGTTTGATATCCATAAGGCAAAGAGATTATAAAGTCATGAATCAAACATTTATTGCAATAAAATTCAATTGAAGAAGGATCAATATTATCTAAACCGTAGACTAAATTTTCAAAAATCGTACCCGTAAAAAACATGGGGTCTTGAGGAAGAAAACCAATCTGCTTTCTAAATGCCTGAAAATTTAGTATATCAATATTTTGTCCATCAATCAGAATTTGTCCTCTATTTACAGGATAGACTCCTAAAAGTAATTTAATTAAGGTTGTTTTTCCAGAACCAGATTCACCTGAAATTCCAAAAACTTGATGCTTTTTTATTTCAAAATTAATATTCTTTAAAATTTGTAAGTCACCATAATAAAACTCAACTTCTTGAAAACAAATAGATTCTTGAAACCTGAAATTAATTGACGATGTGGCTTCTAATGCCTCGTTACCTATAATAGTATACAAAGATTTAATTGAATTTTGCCCTTCAACCAAAACTGGAATAAATGCAATTATGGTTTTAAAATATGCACTAGTGACGTTTAATACAACATAAAACGAAATAAGTGCTCCAAGTGAAATTTGACCATTCATCACTTGGTATCCCCCTAATAGTAATACAACAAAACCACCAATGACTATTAAATTACCTTGTATCGTATTATAAGCATTTATATTCCAAGCCACACTTTTGCTTAACTCTTGAACCGATTGAAGTATTGATTTTTGCTTGGAATATTCTTTCATTTCTGCACTCGATATTTTTATTAAATCGTAAAATTTCAAAATAAATGTAACTCCTGCAGAAAATTTGGCAAAGTCTTTATGATAATCTTGAATAGATAATTTCAGTTTCTTACTTAGAAGAGCTCCCACTATATAAACAATTGGAAGAAAAACCAATAACAAAATAAATAGGCTAAAATTCAAATAAATTAATACTCCTGAAAGACCTATAATCACTATTACAGATGGAATTAGTTGGGTAAGTAAAACCGCCGCCATATTATCAAGCCTCTCAGTATCTTGAACGATTTGGCAATGAATTTTATCAAGGTCTTCACTTACATAAAAATTAGCATTTATAAAGAGTAATTTATGAATTAGCTTTTCTCTTAAATCCGATATGAAACTTTTTATAAGAGTCAATGAAATGTGCTTATTGTAAAGTACAACTATTGTATTGAATAAAATTAATATAAGGCATAATAGAATACCTATAGTTAGTACTTTTATGTTTGCCTTCTCATGAATATGATCAAATAAATATTGAACAATTAAACCAAGTGGAAGAAGGCTAATAGACTGAATTATTGACAAGAAAACACTTAAGATTAAGCGCCTTTTATCGAAATAAAATAGTGACAAGAAGGTGCCAAAATTTGAATCCACGATTTAGTATTATTTTTAAAATACAAATATGATTCAAAAAAGCCAAAAAAGCCTATTTTTATTAATACGTGTTCCATTTCAAACGAAATACATGCCTTTTGAAATACCTAAAATAAGTGCAATTATTCCGTTTTATCCCTATGTCCTATATATACAAGAGGCTATGATAAGTGTATTTTCACAAGGAATTGAGAAACGCGAATTTATAGTAATCAATGATAAGAGCGAACGCATCATTATTTACGACCGTTATCATTGGTAATAATTTCAAAATTTTCCTTTTATTGAATTTCATTGCAATTTATGGAAAATTAACAATTTCAAAACTTATAAAATCAAAATTGATTAATCGTTTCTATAACTTTAAACACATCTTCTTCCGTGTGATAATATGATATAGGCAGACTTAATGTTGTATTATGAATTTTTTCAGAAATAGGTGTAGCTTCTTTATCCAATATCCCTTTCATAGCTTTCTGCTTATTAGGCGGTATAGGATAGTGAATTTCGGTCAATATTCCCTTTTGTAGCAAAAATTGTTTAATCAAATCTCTTTTAGTGTGTCTAATATTATATATATGATACACGTCAAAAAAATCTGGATGAATTTGAGGTTTAATAAAGTCTTCTTTAAGGCCTTCATGATATAAAGTAGCAAGTTTTCTTTTGTGAGAATTGATTTCATCAAGTTTTTTCAGCTTTATAGATAAAAAAGCTGCCTGAATTTCATCTAACCTTGAATTGTATCCAATATATTCATTTTGGTATTTAATTTTAGAGCCATAATTTCTTAATGAAAATATCTTCTCCCTGAGTAATTCTTCATTACAAGTTACCATTCCGGCATCAGCTAGCGCACCTAGATTTTTAGTGGGATAAAAACTGTGGGCTCCGAAGTCTCCAAAATTACCCGCAATTGTATCCTTAAATTTAGCACCATGCGCTTGTGAGCAATCTTCTATGATATTTAAGTTATATTTTGAAGCAATTTCTATGATTTTATCCATTTGGCATACTTTACCATATAGATGAACTACTATGATTGCTTTTGTGTTTGGATTGATTTTTGCTTCAACTAGCGTAGGGTCAATATTATATGTTTCAATATCCGGCTCGACAACTACTGGTACAAGGTTATTATGCAAAACAGAAAGTATGGTTGCTATATAGGTGTTAGAAGGAACAATCACCTCACTATTTTTTTCTAAATCTAAAGCCTTTAAAGAAAGAGTAAGTGCATCTAAACCACTAGCCACCCCTATCGCATATGTTGACTTACAATATAAAGCATATGCCGCTTCGAAGGCTTTCACATTATCCCCAAGAATATACCAACCGCTTTTTAATGTTTGTGCGAAAGCTGATTTGTAATCTTCAAAAAAAGGCTCATTTAATTTTCCTAAATTTTCAAATTCGATCATAATATATCAATATGGGTCCGTAATGTAATCTTCAGCACTATAGTGTTCAGAAGCCAATACCATAAAGATGGCATCTGGCGTAAAGGAATGCATTAAATGCCAGTCAATGGGATCAATGATTAAACACATACTAGGATGGTTCAAATTAAATTCTTCTTTGACTTTACCATTATTATTTTCAATGATACAGGAGCCTTGAATACAGATAGCTGCTTGAATTGTTTTATGATGCCGATGGCCTCCTCTAACTGAATCATCAACACCATAAATGTAAAATATACGTTTAATTTCAAAAGGAATTACCTTTTCAATTACTGTAAGATTCCCTCTAATATCAGTGAAAGTTGTAAGATCAATCAATTTTGCCATTTATAATTTCATTTTGTAATAATGATATTCAGACATGCTTTTTTTAAAATTTTTGAAGTCTATTCCAAAAATTAAAAAAGTAATAAATATTTTTAATACCCTAATTATATTCATTGGCGGTAAAGGAGATTTCCCCAATGTGCCATTGGAATCAAAAGATGAATCGATAGAGAACACTTTTGATTTAGATTCTATCAGTAACTTAATATACTGATTGTGAAAAATCTTTAAAACCTTTTTTGAACATGAATATGGGGCATAACTAACCATATTATTTTCATAAAATTTTACCCCATGAAAGTGAAAAAATATCAAATTAAATTCTTTGCCGGTAGATTTTTCTATAGCAGTGATATTCTGTGAATTTTGATAAAAATCATACTGCTGTAAATTCCATGGAGCTACTCCACCACCCAAATGAGATAATTCATGTATTCCTTCAAACCTTTGAGGCCAATCGTCCAGATACTTCTGGTCTCCAAACTTACCATCTTCCACTCTTGCATAACACCACTCCAAACAACGATCCCGCCACCACTTCAAAACTTGCATACCCTGTTCATTAGCTTTAAATGTCATAAATTGAACACAATATTTTCCGCTGATCGCTAGCTGATCATATTCTTTGGTATACCTGTGTTCCGTTATTAGTACAGATTTATCCCCCATTTCTTGGATTAATATCCTTGGATCGCCATAAAAAAATAAATCTGCGTCTATATAAGTGCAAGATTCAAGATTAAAAGTATTTAAACAATACAATATCGAGGATGGAGTGCATGTCCAGCAATATTCTGAAGCCGAACGTAGGGTTTTCACTTCTAGCAAAGCAGGATCCTCAAAATGCTTTAGCGAAATGACTGTTAGATGTTCATAAACTTGGGAACGTAAGAATTGGTAACAGTCATTGTTAAATGCAAATACATAAAGATGAAAATTGTCACATGTTTTTAATAATGAATCATACATTACTAGCCCGCGGCTAAGGTAATTACTATTAAATAGAGTGCAAAAATTGGATTTCACTGTCTAAATTTAAAAATAAATATTTCTCCAGCAGAAAATTTGGCAAAAATTTTCATAATTATCTTGAATGGATAATTTTAGTTTCTTGTTTAGAAGAATACCAACTAAATAAACAATTGTAAGAAAAACTAATAATAAAATAAAATTCAAATAAATTACTACTCCTGAAAGACCTATTAGCAAAATTATAGGTGGAAGAATGCTAATTGACTGAGTTATCGACAAGAAAACACTTAAGATCAAGCGCCTTTTATCGAAATAAAACAGTGATGAGAAGGTGCCAAAATTTGAATCCACGATTTAGTATTATTTTTAAAATACAAATATGGTTCAAAAAAGCCAAAAAAGCCTATTTTTATGAATACGTGTTCCATTTCAAACTAAATACATGGCTTTTGAAATACCTAAAATAAGTGCAATTATTCCATTTTATCCCTATGCCCTATATATACAAGAGGTTATAAGAAGGATAGCAATATTAAAAGAAACGTTGGTCCGCAAATAAAGTTAACAATAAGTTATGGGAAATGAATTTGCAATTGAATTAAGCCTAGATATCCCATTCGGAATATTGAAATTTACGCTTAGTGATGAGGAAGTGGCAATTTTAAAATTGATCTCATGTCAAGAAGATAAGGCAATCAAGTATTGGGAACAATTGTGGAAATATACTGAAGACTACGAAGATTTACTCTTTTCTTGTAAAGAGCTAATGCCTTCCGCCGTAAAAAAAATTCAAACAAGTTGTGAAGATGGCCAATGGCAACAATTTATTCCAAAGAATGCTCAATTCTTGGCCGGCCTTCCTAGATACACCTGGACAAAAAATCAATACATTATTAATGAATATAAAAAGATAGCTGCGATACTTGAAAAAGAAGAAATTGAATTTTTAGCATTAAAAGGAGTGTGTGAAATGTTAGACGATAGCCCACTTGCATTTATGCGCACTTCACGCGATATTGACTTGTTGATACATGAAGAAGACTGGGAGAAATGCAGGCAGATATTTGAAAATTTGGGTTGGAATAGATCTGAAAAATCGCGTAAATGGGCTTATTTGTATAACCCAATAAAGGGTCATTCGGAAAATTTTCAAAATTTAGAAAGAATTTTTGACTTAGATGTGCACTTTGTTGCTATTTCTGGAGCGAAATCCACTTCTCAAAAATTCACAACCAACCTTTGGAAACGAAAGGTAAAAGCAAAAAATTTTCCAAATTACTATATTCCTTCTCCAGAGGATCGATACATCATTATTGCTGCAAATGTATTTGGCCTGCATAATTGGAAAGTTGGACACACGACCAAGTATGTTCAAGATTTACTTACTATTTCTAGCCATTTTGAACAAAAAAGATTAATAGCATTGATAAAAGATGCGGAAGGTTTATTAAAACTGGGAAAATTCGTAGAACAATCTATCAAAGTTGTAAATAAAATTAATGAAAAAGAGTTTGAACATAACGAAGATAGAAAATATATATTAACGTTTTCTGTCAGTCAAAATTTCTTACTTTATATCATATACTTATTAATACTAATTCATCTTGTTAAAATGATTGATAAGGTTAGTCAAGCAATTCATGTAATAACTTATATAACTTCAATAGTATTAATAAAAGTATTTTATGTTCTAACAGGGAAACTATTTTTAAATCCATTAAAGGAATCCAAAAAAATCAATTCAAAATCAGAAAGTCAAAATCAGTTTTCTGTGTATCTTTTTCCCCACTAATTATTAGTTAATACCTTTTGAAAAAGATTATAATATTGCTTAGATACCATCTCTGAAGAAATTTTTTTAATTACATTTTTCCTGCCTGCTGATGCCAACTTTTTGGCAAGCCCTTCTTCTTTTAATATCCAATGTAAATGAGAAATCGAAGTCTGATGAGGATTTATCGTGTCAACAATCCCTCCACTTATTTCTCCATAAGATTCCAAAATTACATTTTACCAAGTTTCTTTTTTTTGATTCGCCTTCAATAACTCATGAATATCCTTCAATTGAGTATGAGGGTCTTTGGATTAAATGGCCAAAATACTGTTATAATCTAATGTTTTAGGCATGGTGAACATAGAACATAGAATAGGCTGTATCTTTAGCGCGTGATAAATACGTTTAGAAGCCCTTGCAAAACCGCCAAAAGACTCGTAGGTTGCCTAATGCAATACTTCAAGAACCTTTATTTGATCTTGATATAATAATGTTCTCTCTTACTAATTGTAACCTACGCTCATCCATTCCACTAAAACTAACCCATTCGATTCGATCATCCATTTCTTTATCAATTGATATAGCTATAGGATGCTTCAATGGGAATTTTATATCTATTGGATTGGCATAAATATCTGCCATAACAGTCTGCTGATGAGTATGGGTCGCATCCTTCCCAAATCCAACATTTGAGATCATATTTACCCTTGAACGAATGGAAAGACCATTATGCAGCCAACAGCTGTAAGCAAGCGCATAATCCCATGTATCCAATCCATTTTTCATATGATTAAACATACGGTTCCAATAAGCTACAGCCTTAGGATTTTGTAGGACGTCATCCAACCATTTTGAATCCTTAAGATCCGCCCATTGGCGCATGTTCAAATCATATTTAGCCCATTTTTCTTTCCAAGTTGCCCAGCCCCATACACTCGGATATTTAGAGAAATAATAACTCTCAGTACCCAATTCATTTGGCCCATCGCTCCTATGTCCACCTACGGTCATGACACGCTCATCATGTTTATAACGAGACAATAATTCTTGACAAAAAGGAAAAAAACTAGGTTGAGGGATACAGTCATCCTCTAAAATAATACACGCGTCAACTTGTTCAAATACCCAATTTAAGCCATTCGGGATACTCTCTCGGCAACCAATGTTTGAAGTTGCATATCGCTTTACAATAGTACATGGCCAATCAATCTGGTCTATAATGGCACGTGTTTGTTCACAAAGCTCAATATCACTTGTATTTCGTGGGCCATCAGCAATCACAAATAGATTAGCAGGCCTAACCACAGCTAACGCATGCACCAACTGTTCTGTGCAATCTGGTCGATTAAATATAAATATGGCTACGGGAGTTTGAATCATAAGTATTTACATTTACCAATAGGCGCCATTATCCGTTAAAATAGATTTATTTTCAGGATGATATTTTTTAGGCATTTCAATCCAATGTTCATTGATATAATTTGTTGTCCAAAATTCATCTTTACTCCAACGGCTACCTCCAATCCCAAATAAAACTTGTAAATGTCCCCCTAAAGAAATTGCAACTTTACCTTGATTTTTTAAATGACTAGCAATTGGAAGCCCCAAAGCGCCAGCACCTATAAAAGCCATATCAAAGTCCATTTCACCTATATTAGTGCATATTGAATCAAATAAATTCATTGAATTTTTATATTTTTTATATGTATCAACTGAAGTTACATAAGAATAAGGAATTTCATACGCATTAACTTCACTTGGCCAAAACCACTTTTTACCAATCTTTAGCCATACCGCCTCATATGTATCTTTATTTGCCCTGCTTTTTAATAAATCTGCAAAAGGCGATATAAATAGTATTTTCTTACCCTCAAAAAATTGCAAATAACAATTAGATTCACTTGCTGGGTTAGACCTATCTGGTTCGGTAAATTGATATGGAATGAAGAGCGCGTTTAATTCATTTTCTTTAATAATCTTTTCTTCTTGATCTGCCTGAAAAAGACCAAGAATATCTATTTGCTGGATATGTTTGGTATAAAATTGTGCAAATTCATGTAAAAAAGAAGTATCAGTTGGAAATATGCCAAACATAAATTCACAATGGTAACGTAACATTGCTTCATAAGCCTTCAGTTGAATGCCTCCAGGATTCGTCACCTTGAAGGGCAAATAACCCAAAAGAAACTGTTCCGCAAAGCCCAGTTTCCCCAAAGCGAACCCTTTATTTTGTTCAACAGATTGTTTTACTTTCTGAATCAGTTCTATTCGTTCAATGAAATTCATGTATTCAATTATTTTCTATTAGATTTTAGCTTTAAATATAATAATTTTAATAATTCACGCCCATAGATATCTTTATCGACCGAATTGTATGAAATATTATTTTTGTGAACCCTTTTGTTTAAAACGACACGATCTAATATGCAAATCTCATCTTTTAGATCTTTTACCTTGCCAAACCAAATAATATCACTTGCAATTTTCCATTCCGTTTCGTAATAGCCAATTCTGTTAAATATTTCTTTGCGTCCCATAAAACATCCAGGCATATAGGCAAGATGAGACTTTTCTAATAAGGAAAGTTTAAATTCGGGTGGGGGAGTTTGTTTTTTTTCTAAGAAAAATTTTACTTGCCCTACAGACCCAAGCTTAGAAGAATCACTTAATAGTGCATTAACGTGGTCAGACAAAGTGGTAGGATTCCAAATATCATCGCTATCTAAAATTGCAACAAAATCACCATTGCACATTTGAATACCTTGATTCCAAGCATCAAAAAGTCCTTTCCCATTTTGCGTTACGAATGATACTTTTGGGAACATATTGGCAATTTCTATGGTATCGTCCGTTGAGCCTCCGTCAATGATTAAAACTTCAATATTTTGATACGTCTGGTTCAAAATGCTATTCAGGGCCTCACGTAAGTATTTACTAGCATTTAACGTTGCAGTTATGACACTCACTAAAGGGTCTTTATTTACATTTACCATAATCTTGCTTTTAGCTTAGGTTCATTAGCATAGGCGACCATGAATCCCATAAATTTTAATGAACTACCTATTTTTTTATAATTATTCGATGTACCATTTGACCCTCTTAAAGCACTGTCTAATGTTGTTAACGAAATTCTAAGTTTTTGAAATTTGGGTACTGGTTTTTCTAAAATAACAGATTGAATCCTTTCCTTATTACACCATTGATCATATGTTTGAACATGATATGAATTTTTCCCAAAGCAAACATGAACCACTCCAGAAGTATCATCTGCAATAATAAAAAAACCAAGAATCATTCCATCTTCTAATGAAGTTTCAAAAGTATATGCATTATCCATTTGAATATACTTAATCAAACCCCTAAATCTTGCTTTTATTAAGTGTTCAGAAGTATCATTAAGCAATGATTCAGGAAGAACAATTTGCGTATATCTAAAGCTACTATCAAGTCTAGTATTAGGTTGACTATAATCATCAGTCCCAACATTTAATTTGGAGATTAATGCCTTCATGATAAAATCTGAATAAATTAATGCACCTTGATTCGTCGTATGCACTCCATCATACAGGATATCTTTTGCGTGAAAGGCCTTATCCAAAATACCTGCAATTATTTTTTCGCGGACATTGATTGAAGGTATCTTATAATAATCCAAAACTTCTTCATACTTCAATATAATTTCATTTGAACGTTGAGGTAACGTATGTGTATTGTATAGATGCAGGAAACAGATTTTTGTGGACGATGAAATCAGTTTTTGAATAATGCCTTCTAATGCTGGTTTTAAATATTGAGGAGGTGTTGCATGGCCAATATCAGCAACCGTACATTCAACGAAACAGAAATCCGGTTGATGACGGAGAACAAAGTCCTCTATCAAAAAACAGGATGCTAGCGAACCTATTCCGCCTATTCCAGCGAAGATAAATTTATGAGTAGGGGAAAAATAGTCATTAATTTGACTTGCTAATTGGTACGCATATCCTTCTTTTTGAGCAGTTACGCTATTGCCCAAAAATGCAATTTTACATTCTCTGGTTTGCAAATCAGTATTAAATGATTGAAAACCTTCTCTGGGTTTAAAGTAAGTATTCATTTTACTACCTGGATTTTTTCAAGGTTGAAATAAAATTAGCTAACGTATCTACTATTAGGCTTGGATCATCTCCCAAGTTGAACCTATAGCAAGGCGTTTGGTGTAAAATGGATGACAATACATGAAACATTTCGTTCCCAGCATTGGGTAGCAAATTTTTTGTTGAGGAGCATATAACACTCAATGCTTTAGCAAAAGAAATTTTTTGAAAACCAATTGCCAATGTAAGATCTTGATGTGGAATTACAACAGCCTTGATTTTTCCTGATTTGGGAAGTTGTGACTTAAATTGATTATGAAAGAAATAAACTTCTTTTTCATAAAATTCTTCGAAATGACTGTGGACCGAAGAGATTAAGGCTGGAAATTTTTTTAAATCGGAACTAAATGTTTTACCGGATGAATAAATGGCATGGACTGTAGGATTGTTATTCTTATTCGAAATCGCACATATATCATCTCCAAGATAAAACATGCCTCCAGTAAGACCCCTGAGTGCAGTAGATGATTTCCCTGCGCCACTATTACCCCCAATTATTACACAACCATCAGTTGTTCCTACAGATGCTGCATGAATCATTGCGGTTTCATTTCGACGTAAAATCCAACTTAAAATTCCCCTCAATGGGCAAGCAAGTTCAAAGGCTGGAATATCTGAACTGGTGACTAAACATACAACCCCACGTTTTTTATAGTGGTCGATAAGTGTCAACATGCGCGCATGTGTAAAGAATGCGGCTTCAAATCGTTCAGAAATAAAACCATCTAATTCTCCAGAAACTAAAATATCATCGATTCCGCAAGGAGCGGTTGGGAAATCTATCTTAGTGGACTCACTGTCCCAAATATCAATTTTATAATCATTTAAGCTTTCCTTTGTTGCATCAACGATAAGGTGTTCTAAAGCAGGCATAATAACAGGTATGAGGGCAGCACCGGCAAATCGACATTGAATCATCATATCTCCAACAAATATTTGTCGAATTTCAACATCTGAATTCAAAGTAAAGACCTTATCAGTTAGATTATAAACTGATTTATAAAAAAGATCTATATCCGCCATAAACTAAATTATGAAGGGGTGTCGGAATTTTTACTGATGGGCCATCCTGCTTTATCGACATCATGGACAGGATCGAGGAGTAGAATCTCTTGCATGTCAGAAAATGCTTCAACTACCGGTGAAGTATAGGTTACTAAAATTCCTTTTGAATTAAATTCAATTGACTTTTTCTCTGTCTCTGAGGCAATTTTAATAATTTTGTCTTCAAGTAATTGAGTAAAAAACAAATTTATGTCAGACATCAAATCATTTTCATCAACTTGATAGATTTGAATTAAGTCAGTAAATATTTCAGTTGGGGAATATTGATTAATTAATCGAATCCAAATTTGAGCGGCAGAATACTTTAAACTATAATAAACTCCAGATTGTAAGTTTACCAGAACTACCTCTTCACCAAATACATCGCTTATAATATTATTATCAAATATATTATACCTTAAATTTTCTGCCATTGTTATTAATTTACATTTAATATTTAAAATTGCCGTTTTTTTAATTTCTCCATCGTCAAAACAAGTTAGACTTTATGTCGTAGAGCGTTTAGTTTTTTAAACTAGATTTATACCTAAAAATAACACATAAATGTATAAATTCAATTTTTAA
>Ga0214919_10004646_pt1 | contig 19950 bp, 14 predicted proteins | sample LL1503_MetaG_FD_177994 | JGI IMG/M metagenome (GOLD analysis project Ga0214919, IMG submission 177994) | Freshwater microbial communities from Lake Lanier, Atlanta, Georgia, United States - LL-1503 | ecosystem: Environmental > Aquatic > Freshwater > Lake | place: USA: Georgia | collected...
TTCTTCGTCGTGCATACTGCCACGTAAAACAAAATATGCTAGGTAAATTAAAATAGCTATTGCAGCACCATTCTGTTTTGGATCTCCACTCCAAGGACTTCCCCATTGGTAATTGGCCCAAATGGCACCTGTAGTAATTCCTAATAAAGAAAATATGGTACCTGTTGCTGCAAATGCCGATGAATAATAATCATACAAAGGATTGGGATTACGCAAGAACTTTACAGCATAATACACAGACACGAATAAAAGAATCATCATACCAAACCACATGGGTACATGAAAGAAGAAATTTCGAACGGACTCTTGCATCCGATCATCGAGTTTGGGCACCTTTACCAAAAAACCATACACACAGGTATATAACAACAAGATTACCGATAAACCTTTCCACCAATTTTTTCGAATCATAGGTACAATTTTTTGTTGCTTTTGCCTAAACTAACAACTGTAAGTGCAAATTTAGGTGAAAGCTTAGTAATAAAAACAATCAAATGTTAGAATTTAAATTCATAGAAAGTATTAAAATGTGGTTTTTTAACTAGAATACCATGAAGGCAAGCTTTTGATGCTTAAATTGTGACACTGTTATGACTAAACCATTACTAGAAATTAAGCAATTATCAGTGGATTTTGTTGCCGACGGAAAAAGTTCGAAAGCATTAGAAAACATTAATCTCACTGTAAATAGAGGCGAGATTTTGGCTATTGTGGGTGAGTCGGGATCGGGAAAATCTGTTACCGCTCTATCTATTTTACAATTATTACCTAGCCCTCCTGCAGTTTACAGATCAGGAGAAATTATTTTAAATAGCGAAGCTGTATCTATTAATATTTTAACGTCAAATTCACAAGTATTACAATCTGTTAGAGGTAGTAAAGTGGCAATGATTTTTCAAGAACCCATGACTTCTTTAAACCCAGTACTCACTTGCGGGTTTCAAGTAATGGAAGCCATTTTACAACATGAGTTAATTGACAAAGAATTGGCAAAGAAAAAAACAATTGCTTTATTTGAACAAGTACAATTGCCTTCACCCGCAGAGATGTTTGACCGATACCCACACCAAATAAGTGGCGGACAAAAACAACGTGTAATGATTGCAATGGCTATGAGCTGTTCTCCTGCCTTATTAATTTGCGACGAACCCACTACAGCATTAGATGTAACGGTTCAAAAAAACATCTTGCAACTCATTAGAAATTTACAAATTCAAAATAATATGGGGGTACTATTTATTACCCATGATTTAAGTGTGGTAGCTGAAATTGCCGACAGAGTTGTAGTGCTTTATAAAGGAAAAATTATTGAAGAAAAAACAACACAAGCAATCTTTGATAACCCAAGCCATCCTTATACCAAAGCCCTTTTGGCTTGCAGACCATTGTTGCACGAAAAAGGAACAAGGCTGCCTGTTGTATCGGATTTTATGAAGGTAGATGAAGCAGGAAATTTGGAGGAAATAATTGCAACATCAAGCATAGTTAATTCAAGGAGTATACAAGAATCGAATGCTATTAAAACAGATCCATTAATTCGCGTTGAAAATTTAAAAATTTGGTATCCTTCAAAAAAAACTTTCTTAGGTAAAGTCATTGGTTTTAACAAAGCTGTTGACGATATTAGTTTTGAAATTTATCGGGGGGAAACCCTTGGTTTAGTTGGTGAATCTGGCTGTGGTAAAACAACTCTTGGAAGAGCCTTGCTACAATTAATTTCTGCAAGTTCAGGTAGCATTTATTACAAAGACGAAAACTTGGGAAATATTAGTGCTAATAGAATGAAAAATTTGCGAAAAGAAATGCAATTAATTTTTCAAGACCCCTACTCTTCTTTAAATCCGCGCATGACTATTGGAGATGCTATTGCAGAACCTATTTTGGTACACCAATTAGCCCCAAATGCAAAAGCCCGAAAAGAAAAAGTAGTTGAACTGCTTGAACAAGTGAATCTTTCTGCCGATCACTACCATCGATACCCCCACGAGTTTAGTGGCGGACAAAGACAACGTATAGTAATAGCAAGAGCTTTGGCTGTAAAACCTAGTTTTATTATTTGCGATGAAAGTGTGTCGGCTTTAGACGTTAGCGTTCAGGCGCAAGTATTGAATTTATTAAATGATTTAAAACAAACCTATCAGTTCACTGCTGTATTTATTTCACACGATTTATCGGTGGTTCGCTATATCAGTGACAGAATTATGGTGATGAACCAGGGAAAGATGGTGGAAATAGGTTTGGCTAATGAAGTCTACCAAAATCCGCAATCTGACTATACTAGAAAATTGATTGATTCTATTCCTAAAGCGCGTGTTTCGGCTTAAAGCATTGGTTAATCAACGTAATTCAAAAAAATCAGCCTTTTGCGTAGTTTTAACTTGGCGTTTTAGCTGCAATTCCATACCTTCGCCCACTTCTAAATTCATGCCGTAACATGAAGCGAGCTGCCCTGTAAGGCGGCAGCAAACTGAATGTGGCTATCATTTAAACAAGGAATAGACACATGAAACTATCACAATTTAAGTTTGACCTCCCGTTAAACCTTATTGCCCAAAATCCAACAAAAAGAAGAGAAGACAGCCGAATGATGGTTGTTGATCGTAAAACTGGGCATATGGAAAACAAGTATTTCCGCGACATCTTAGAATACTACGATGACAAGGATGTTTTTGTAGTAAATAACACCAAAGTATTTCCGGCAAGAATGTACGGCCGCAAAGAAAAAACAGGTGCTAAAATTGAAGTTTTCTTATTACGCGAATTAAATAAACCCAACCGTTTATGGGATGTAATTGTTGATCCCGCAAGAAAAATTCGTGTAGGAAACAAACTTTATTTTGGAGATAACGAAGAACTTGTTGCAGAAGTAATTGACAACACCACTAGCCGCGGACGTACCATTCGTTTTTTATGGGACGACGACGACGAGAGCTTTAAAAAAATGTTGGAATTTTTAGGAGAAACTCCTTTACCTAAATACATCAAACGCAAACCAGACGAAGAAGATAAAGAACGTTACCAAACTGTTTATGCTAAGCATGAAGGAGCTGTTGCAGCCCCAACTGCAGGTTTGCATTTTAGTAAGGAATTAATTAAACGTTGTGAAATTCAAGGTATTCGTTTTGCAGAAGTAACCTTGCATACTGGCTTAGGCACTTTCCGCCCTATTGAAGTAGAAGACTTAAGCAAACACAAAATGGATGCTGAGTACTACCAAATTAATGAGGAAGCTTGCAAAATTGTAAACAAAGCAAAAGAAACTGGAAAACGTATTTGTTCTATTGGAACTACTACCATGCGTGCTATGGAAAGTAGTTTTACTGCAAACAAATTATTAAAATCAAGCGAAGGTTGGACCAACCATTTTATCCACCCTCCTTATCATTTTAATGTTGCTGATAGTTTGGTTACAAATTTCCATTTACCTAAAACTAGTTTGTTAATAATGACTTGTGCTTTTGCAGGGTATGATTTAGCAATTGAAGCGTATAAAAAAGCAATCAAAGACAAATACCGTTTCTTTAGTTATGGTGATGCTTTATTGATTGTGTAATTGTTAATACAAAATCTCATTCAGATTCTAGGCCTCAGCATATTGCTGGGGCTTATTTTTTGGGAGGCCAATAATCTTGGGGCAGCATATCTCCAATTTTTCCAGCCCATGACCAATAACCATTTACAATAAGCTTGTTAACAGGAAAATAACTCCCATTATAAATGATATTAATTTCTGTATTACCTACATTAGAGAGTTCAGATACAGTAGGCCTATTATTCATAAAATTAAGGTTATTCAGATTGTTTTGGTTCGCTATTGGCATTCCCTTTTTAAAATAGGATATATGTAAATTTTCGGAGAATTGAAGACCTAGTGTAACACTATCAATTAAATAAACAATACTATCTCTTGGCATAATATTATCATCGATTGAACTAATAAAATCAGGACCCTTCATCACCGATTTGAAATAAGAGAGGCTATCGTATTCCTTAGTTCTTTTTGAAATTGTAGCAAGCACATTAGACAAATCTCCACTAAGTGAAGACTTTGATAATTGTGCTTTATAAATGGGAGCAACCCTTCTTTTTTCTAGGTTATAAGTATTGATAGTTTTTTTTACTTCAAAATTATTTTCTACTAAGGAGTTTTTAAAAAGACTCCGCATAAAATGCATTAATGAACCATTATATGCATTTACCCTATTTGTTAGCCATTTTTTATTTAATCCTTTTTTTGTTGATTCCATTTCTTCAAAAAAAGGATAGCCTTGGTAGATAAAAATATACGAACTGAAATCATATTCGAATCGTACCAAATCATATTTTAAAAAATACCCTAGCGAATTATTTTCTATTACTAATCGATCTAATGAAAAAGCTTCTAGTTTGTTTTTCTTTTTATCATACCTAAATTTTATGGCGTCGGTATTTATCAACTTGCAATCATTGGCATATTCAGATGTTCCAATAAAGAACTCTAAAAATAATTTTCCCCATTTAGCCCAACCATCTTTATCAAAAGGCGCAACAATTACTTCTGCTAATTCTTCGGTTTTGGGCGATAATTGCACTACAAGATCATTGGTTAAATTCGACGTAGAGATATTGATGATTTTTGGTAAAAACCCAATGCAAGAAACCACCAATTCGTATCTGCCAGGTGCGAAGTTTGCAATTTTAAAATACCCATTTTCATTAGTAATAGTCCCTTTCGAGCTATTATTGAAGTAAACATTGGCGGATGCGATGGGTAAATTATTATCAGACCCAACAACCTTGCCAGATATGCTAAATTGTGCATGAGTAACCACAAAAAAGAATGAAATAGTAAACAAAAAAGAAAAACGTAAAAACATTACGAAACTTTTAGTTACCCAATATTAACGGATTTAAAAACAAAAGCCGCTGAAAATTCAGCGGCTTTTATAGCTATTTTACAAAAACTACAACCCAAATAATCCAGTATTTAACAGTTGCAATGTTTTAGTTTTATATGCACTTGGCAATAAAATGGAAATATTATGATGGCTCCCTCCATAACTAACCATCGTTACAGGCACTTCTCTAATTGCATCAAACAATTTCATTAACACATCATCTGTTTGCGCAATTTCATTACCTACAATAGAAACAATAGACTGTTCTTTTTCTACTTCTACCGTTCCAAATGGTTCTAATTCTTTGATTATTTCTGCCAGTGCAAAATCTGAATCGATGGTAACAGAAACTGCTACTTCGGATGTAGTAATCATATCTATTGAAGTGCGATATTTTTCAAATACTTCAAATACTTTCCGCAAAAAACCATAAGCCAATAGCATTCGGCTACTTTTTATTTTAATAGCAATAATGCCATCTTTTGCAGCAACGGCTTTAACGCCAACACTTCCAGCTTCTTTGGTAATAACTGTTCCCGCTGCTTCTGGCTGCATAGTGTTTAATAATTTCACTGGCACATTTTCTTGTTGTGCTGGCCAAATACAAGTTGGGTGTAAAATTTTTGCGCCGAAATATGCTAACTCAGCAGCTTCATCAAAACTCAATTGTTCTATAGCAACCGTTTTGCTTACAATTCGAGGATCATTATTGTGCATACCATCAATATCTGTCCATATTTCACAAACAGTTGCTTTAATTGCTGCAGCAACTAATGAAGCAGTATAATCACTTCCGCCACGTTTTAAATTGTCTACTTCTCCGCGAATATTTCTACAGATATATCCTTGTGTAATAAAAATATTTTTATCGGTATGTGCCGAAAGTATTGCTGTTAATTTTGAACGAATAGCAGGTAAATTAGGTTCTTCATTTGCATCAATACTCATGAATTCTAGTGCAGGCAATAATAAATGGTCAATGCCTTGCTCTTCGAGGTATACACAAAAAAGTTTGGTGCTCATTAACTCCCCTTGCGCTAAAATATCTTTGTTCAATGCTTCGCTAAAAGAAATACGCAGAATGATATTTAAAAACTCAAAATGTTCTGATACTATGGCATTTGCTTTTTCAATATTAGCAGCCTGCTTAACTAAGTCAAGCACAAAACTGCGGTAATGCGCCTCTAGTGCATCAATCTTTTGTTTGGCAGCTATTCTATTGCTTTCTGCAAGGCTATTGCTAATTTCAACCAATGAATTAGTGGTGCCACTTAAAGCACTTAATACCACTATTTTTGATTCTGCATCCTTGGTAATTAATTGTGATACTTGGTGCATACGCTCTGGCTTTCCAACACTGGTTCCACCAAACTTCATTATTTTCATTTCTTCTCTATTTATAAAAATTAAAGGTCGAATTCATTTAAAAGACAGGATTCAATAGGCTTCCTTTGATTGGATGCAAATGTACAAGTTGAAAATAAATTTACAGCTAGTATTTTGTTAACGAATGTTAGTATTAAGAAGCTGATTGTTATTGTCCAAAAGGCTTTTGATTTGCACAGTTGGCATTAGGCCCTTGATTTACTATTAAATAGTTACAGAAATATTGGTAAAAATCATACCGATACTTGGTATTGTCTGAATGGTTTGTACCACACTCTAATCCGCCATTAATAACATTAACTACTGCGCCAAAACCTGCAATTCTATTGGCGGCTATATCTCTAGCATTCGGCTGCCAGTTACCAGTAATAATATCATGACAAGACGGTTTGGGATATTGCGTACTCATCCAAAACCATATAGCAGAAGCAAAACACAAAACAGGGTCTTGTAATAATAAATCAGGATTATTCAAGAGCACTTGTTTGTTTGAAAAATAGGCTTCGCTAAATTGTCCATAATTGTAATTCCAACTAAGTTGCAATGGACCTCTCCCATGATATGATTTTCCTTCAATTGGCATCCAATTTCTACTATTAAAATCACTGTATTGGTTGTTGTTGCCTGGAAATCCATTTTCTTGAACAAAATACAAACCCCATTTAATATCGCCTCCAGGTGCACCATCCCATCCACCATTTGTTTCGTGTGAGATATTGGCTAAGAATGCCGCCAGTTCGCGTTTTTGCGTTGACTCGTCTCCTTCTGATAAAAATTTTGGGAATAATTTTGCAGCTGCAATAAATGCTTTAAAACTATAAAATTCTGTATGAGGCAACCCTTTAAAACTTGAGTCGGGATACTTAGAAATATTAAACCGATTGGGAAATAAAAACGCCCATTTTTTAGCTGATAAAAATTTAGACACATTGGTTCTAGTGTTAGTAGCATCAATTACGCTATTAGTATTTTGAACCTTAACTGTTGTATTATTTTGTTGACTAAAAATCAAAATAGGAATCATACAAAATAGCAAAACAATAAGTAGGTATTGTTTCATCCAATAGTGCTTATAATGTTAATTTAAAATTAGAGGCAACTAATATTAAGTCTTGCTCAACTGCATCCACTAATGGAATACCGTCTTTCATTCTAATTGTTTCCATTTCTCTTTCAGGATCTCCTGGAATTAACACTTTTTCGTGACCTGGTGCAGGTTTTGCATTTCTAAACCTTTCAATCCAATGATCCATATGGTCTTTAAATTCTTGTGCTGGTCTAAACGCATCAATTCGCATAGCACCTAAAAAATGCCCAAGTCCTTGTCCGGGTTGATTTTCGGGCATGGGTATATAGGCAGGAAATGGTGGCGCCCAAGGCCCATAAGAGGCGCCACTTAAAACAGCAGAGAAAATATCTACAATACTTCCTAGTGCATATCCTTTGTGGCTTCCATGTTCTCTATCACTACCTAAAGGCAATAAAGATCCTTGTTTTCTTAAGATATTGGCATCAGTAGAAGCATTGCCTTCTTTGTCTTGTACCCAACCTATTGGTGTGACTTGATTTTTTCTTTGTAAGATTTCTAATTTGCCGTTTGCAGCAGTAGTGGTAGCAAAATCGGCAACAAAACTTGGTTGATTATTTGCTGGAATCGCTACTGCAATTGGATTGGTGCCGAGCATTTTTTCTACTGAAAAAGTGGGCGCCACTAAAGCAGAAGCATTTGTCATAGCCATTCCAATCATCTCTTCTTGCAAAGCCATCATGGCATGGTATCCAGCTATTCCAAAATGATTTGAATTTTTTACGCTTACCCAACCTGTGCCTACTTGTTTGGCTTTTTCAATAGCAACCTTCATAGCAAATGGTGCAACAACCAAACCCAAACCAGCATCTCCATCAACTACTGCAGTAGAGGGTGTTTCGTGAACAATTCGCAAATTTGGTTTGGCATTAATTCTACCTGCTTCCCATAGTCGAATATAGCCACTTAAACGAGCAACACCATGACTATCAATTCCCCTTAAATCGGCAGAGAGTAATACTGTTGTTGCAGTGATTGCATCGGCTTCAGGGCATCCCATTTTAATAAAAACTGCTTGTACAAATTGAACCAATCGATTGTATGAATATATTGCCACTATGCTATTTTTTCTTTCCAATGAATAATTATACTTAGTGCAATTTAACGCTTTCAACTATGAGCAAGCAAAATTGCAAGTATTTATTCTAGTGCCTTATCTTTATTGGATGAAAATGTTGTTGTTATTTGTTGGTTGTTTTTGTAATGAGATATTAGTTCAAGCTCAGTCAGCTAGAGATTTAATTCATACAGATTTTGTGTTGTATGAAAAACGAACTAGTTTTCAAAACAACTTATTTAATGAAACAATTGCAAAAACATTTCAAACTAGTTTAGACAGCAATACGGAATCAAATTATCGAGAAGCTTGTTGGGCTATATCGCAATTTTTACTTCGCTCAAACCAAATTGAACAAGGATTCTCTAGATTATTTTCTAGTTACGAGTCTTTAGAAATTAATTCCAAGCGAGCATTTTTAGAAGCTGTTTATGCCACTTACCCGGTTGAATACAAATTACAAATTCAACAATTAATTACTAAAGAAACACATCCAAAACTATTCTCTATGCAGGCTTTATATTTGTATAGAGTTGACGCAAGCTTGGCTAATATTCAATACTTGTTAGAAACAATTTCATCGCGTTTTTTAAATGACTCATCGTTACCTATATTAAAAACTTTAGCTAATTATTTACAAAATCATACTGCACAAATAAAGCAAGCAACACCTAGCATTGTTGCACTGTTTAAGTATCAAAAAAATACAGCACAAAAAACCATTTATTCCTTTCAAAGATGGAACAGAGATTATCCAGGTATTGCTGTTATTCAAAATGCTGATGGACATTTTTTGCGCGACAGTAATGGAAGTATTATTTTTGCAGAACAGCTGGCCAGAGCGGGTTCTAACCTACCCTATTTTATTACCAATGGCAATACACCACAAGGAATTTATAGCATTCAAGGGACCGAAGTATCTCATAATTTATTTATTGGACCTACTCCCAATTTGCAATTACTAATGCCATTTGAAGCAGATAGTATTTTTTGGCATACCCCCTATGATGCTAGTAAAGATTCAATGAATAATTACAAAAACTTATGGCCGCTTGAATGGAGAAATTATGCGCCAATTACCGAAACTTTTGACGCCGGGAAAATTGGCCGTACCGAAATACTTGCACATGGCACAACGATTGATCCTGACTATTTTAAAGGGATGCCTTTTTTTCCATTAACACCAACACTTGGCTGTTTGTGCGCCAAAGAAAATTGGAATATTTTTACCGGAAAATTATTAGAGAGCGACCAATTTTCTTTAGCAAGTGGATTTTTATCTACTCCTAAAAACACTGGCTATCTAATAGTGATTAATGTAGACAACCAATTGAAAGCTGTTAGTAAACAAGAAATTGAAGCATTAATTGTTCAATTCGAAAAAAGCGTAAAATAAATATGCAAAAAAAATCGCTAACAAAAAATCCTTTTAGAAATTTTGTTAGCGATTTTAAATAGGTGTTAGAATTTAATAAATTATCAATTCAATTTTTTTAATAGATAGGTATATTAAAATGGCAAATCGTCTAGCGCTGGAGCACCATCATTTGGATTAACCGTTGTTTGGGCAGACTGATTGTAAGATGGACCTCCATCGGATGAACCAGCTCCACCTTCAGAAGGTTTACCGCCTAGTAATTGAATATTTAATGTTCTAAGTGTTAATGAAGCACCATTGCGTCCGTCGGCAGTGGTATAAGTGCGTACATCTGGGGTTCCTTCTACATAAACCATTGTTCCTTTCTTTAAATAAGGTGCAACAGCAGTTCGATCTGTCCAATAAGCACAATCAACCCAAGTAGTTCTGTCTTTTTGAACGCCCTGTGCATCTTTATAACGCTCGGTATGAGCTACGGTAAAATTGATTACATTTTTTCCGTTCACATTATTTAGAACGGCATCCTTTCCTAAATTGCCAATAACTTGTAACTTAATCATAACTATTTCATTTTATTGTATGTATAAGTTGAAATTAGTAAAATCTAATTGGTTTTGAGCTTGATTTTTTTTAGTGCCTGTGGATAACCTTCATTTTAAGGCCCCAAACCTGAAATTTCGCTTTTCGACACAAATTAGTATCTGTCAATGCTGCTGATACGATGCGCTTCGGCTGAGTTGTTTTACTTTTGCTGAAAATGCTAGTTCATGAGTCGTAAAGGAAAGGTATTGGTGGCAATGAGTGGCGGTATTGATAGTACCGTTGCGGCGCTAATGCTGCACCATGAAGGATATGAGGTGGTTGGTATTACCATGAAAACCTGGGATTATGCCACTAGCGGAACCAGTAGTAAAGAAACAGGCTGTTGCAATATTGACTCCTTTAATGATGCTAGACAAGCCGCAGTACACCATGGATTCCCCCATTTTATTTTAGATATTAGAGAAGAATTTGGTGATTTTGTGGTTGAAAACTTTATTGAAGAATACATTGCCGGACGCACACCCAACCCATGTGTGATGTGCAATACCCATATTAAATGGCGGGCATTATTAAAAAGGGCCAATGCGCTCGACTGCGAATTTATTGCCACCGGTCACTATGCAGAAATACGCAAACACAGTAATGATCGATTTGTCATTAGCAAAGGACTCGACGAAACCAAAGACCAGAGTTATGTACTTTGGGGATTACAGCAAGATTTATTGGGTAGAACCATGTTGCCATTAGGCGGCTATAGAAAATCAGCTATCCGTCAGATGGCTATTGATTTAGGGTACCCTGAATTGGCAAAAAAATCGGAGAGCTACGAGATTTGTTTTGTTCCAGACAATGACTACCGTGGATTTTTAAAAAGAAATGTAGACGGATTAGAAGAAAAAGTAAATGGCGGATGGTTTGTTGATAAAACTGGCAAAAAAATCGGACAACACAAAGGCTATCCATTTTATACCATTGGACAAAGAAAGGGTTTAGAAATTGCCATGGGAAGACCTATTTATGTAACTGCTATTGACCCAGATACAAACACCGTGGTATTAGGTGACGAGGTTGATTTGGAACAGAATGATATGCAGATTGTAAAAATGAATTGGATTAAGTATCATGGCATTGAAGATGGCATGGAAGCAATTACCAAAATTCGCTACAAAGACAAAGGCGCCATTAGTCATTTATACAATAGCGAACATGGTATTCGCGCAAGATTTTTTGAAAATGTAAAAGGAATTGCTCCCGGACAAAGCGCCGTTTTTTACGAAGGAAATGATGTGATTGGTGGTGGCATCATTCAAAGAGGCGAACTCGTTTTATAATTATCGATTTTATTTTTTTTGAAACAAGACCGCAAACATGGAATCGGCTTTTTGTGCGTATCCATTAATATGTTGCAAAGAAATTAATTCTAAACCAGTATTTTTAGCAGCAATCATTGCTGCAATATCTTCATTTTCTTGTTTAAAAACAGAACAGGTGATATATAAAAAATAGCCCCCTGTTACTAGTAATGGTAATACATTCGTAACAATATTTTTTTGCAAATCAGCAAACGCTTTAACATCATTTTCAGTAAAAAATAATAGTTGTTCTGGTGTTCTACCCCAGGTACCACTTCCACTACAAGGCGCATCACAAAGAATTAAATCAAACATGCTAGAAGGTAATACACAATTGGGTTTAGATAAATCTGTTGTAAGCGATTCGAACTTATTAATGCCTGCTTTTTGAAAACGTGTAGCTAAATTATATAAGATACTTGTTCGAATATCAGAAACCGTAATATCCATTTCACCAAGCGTGTCTTTGGATAAAATTGTTTTGCCACCACTCGCTGCACAGCAATCCCAAAACCTGAATTTATTAGTAGTAAAGACTTTTACTTGACTTAAAATTTCAGCCATTCTTTGCGAACTGAAATCTTGAATAACAGCTTCTTTGTCGAGTAAAAGCAGTTCGTCTATTTTTGCTGAATTTGGTAAAGACAATGTTGTATTAGAAATAGCTTTAAATGGAATAGATGCTTCAGATAATTTTTGTGTAACGTTTTTCCATTGCCCTGGGCGAATGCGAAGAAACAAATCTGGTTGCACCAAATGTGATAATAAAAATTGCTCAGCATCTATTGTTTCACTTAAATTTTTTATCGAAGGAAACAAATCTGCTATTACAAATAATGGGAACTGTAATTTTACAAATGCCAGTTTAACGTTGAGTGGTTTGTCCCATTGTTCTAGCCAAGACTGCTCAAATAATTCTGCCCAACCTTCGGCCGTTTCATTTACCAAAAAAAGGGCTATACGAATACGCTGTTCTAGTAATAAATTTTTTCCAGCATGCCCTAATCGGCAATAGGCATAACACAAATGCGTGATATTTTTTCTATCTCTAGAACCATGCTTTTTGTGTAATGAAAAATACTTTTTTAAAAATACAGCAAGCGGTGTAGATCCGTCATAAGCATCTAATATAGTATGTGCAGACTGTAAATATTGATTGGCGTATTTCAATAAACTTGCTTTATAATTCTAATAATGTTTTTACTGGATCTTTCCCCATTAACAGTAATTCTGGATTCTCCAATAACTCTTTAACGCGTACCAAAAAACTAACACTTTCTCTGCCATCAATAATTCGATGGTCGTAACTAAGTGCTAAATACATCATTGACCTTACTAACACTTGACCATTTATGGCCATTGGCCTTTCTTGAATTTTATGCATTCCAAGAATGGCACTTTGTGGAATATTAATTATAGGCGTACTCATTAAGCTCCCGAAAACGCCACCGTTAGTAATCGTAAAGGTGCCACCTGTTAAATCCTCTGCAGTTAATTTACTATCTCTTGCTTTACCTACTAAAACCACAACGCTCTTTTCAATATCAGCCATACTAAGGCTTTCAACATTTCTAATTACTGGAACAGTTAAGCCTCTTGGCGTACTTACAGCAATACTAATATCGGCATAATCATGGTATAAAATTTGGTCTCCATCAATATAGGCATTAACGGTAGGCCATTCGCCCAAAGCAATGGCACAGGCTTTTGCAAAGAAACTCATAAAGCCTAAATTAACCCCATGGCTTTCTTTAAATTTATCTTTGTATAATTTGCGTACTTCCATAATACGCGTCATATCTACTTCATTAAAAGTAGTGAGCATAGCTGTTGTATTTTTAGACTCCACTAAGCGACGACTAATTGTTTTTCTTAAGCTGCTCATTTTTTCTTGACGGGTATTTCTACTTAACAAGTTTTGTCCTTCAAATGCTTTTTTACCAGGATGCGTTATGGCATCTAGCACATCGTGCTTTAATATTTTTCCGCCAGCGCCAGATGCAGTAATGGTTGATGGATTGATTTTTTTGTCTGCAATGATAGCAGACGCTACCGGCGTGGCTTTAATATCGTTTGATACCGATTTAACAGCAGATTCATGTTGTGCGTTAGTTGATACAAGTGTTTCGGAAACAATGGCTGATGCAGGCTTTGCTGCTGTTTCGTCAATTTTTGCAATAATAGCATCAATTAATAATGCATCGCCCTCAATGGCAACCCTAGTAAGGATTCCGGCTTTTTCTGCATTTACTTCAAATGTGGCTTTTTCACTTTCTAATTCTGCAATCACTTCGTCGCGCTCAACATAATCACCTTCGTTTTTTGTCCATTTCAATAGCGTTACTTCACTTATTGATTCGCCTACAGTTGGAACTTTTATATCAATCATATTTGTAAATTATTAAAATTCGTTTTGTTAAATACTACATGCATTTTCTATTAATTGCAATTGTTCTTTTGCATGCACTTTTGCATAACCAGTAGCAGTTGAAGCACTTGCATTTCTGCTAATTATCTTAAACTCAATTTCATGTAAATTCATTTTTAAAAATGAAGCTGCACCCATATTTAAAGGTTCTTCTTGCACCCAAAACCAATTGGCTTTCGAATATTTTTCTTGTAATTTTTTTAATTGATTTGTAGGCAAGGGATACACTTGCTCTAGTCGGAGAATAGCAATATCTGTTCTATTTTCTTTGCGTTGTTTGTCGGCTAATTCAAAATATATTTTCCCTGTACAAAACAATACTTTTTTTACTTCAATCGCTTTACTAACAAAAGTGTCGTCGATTACTTCTAAAAATTTACCAGTGGTAAAATCGTTTACACTACTATAACTTCCTGCAAAGCGCAGATTGGCTTTTGGCGAAAAATTAATTAAGGGTTTTCTAAAAGACCAAGCCAATTGCCTTCTTAGTGCATGAAATAAATTAGCCGATGTAGTGATATTGGTAATCACTAAATTCAACTCTGCACACATTTGTAAAAAGCGCTCCATTCTTGCACTACTATGCTCGGGACCCTGTCCTTCATAACCATGTGGCAGTAGCATTACAATACCATTCATCCTTTGCCATTTTTGTTCTCCGGCTGCAATAAATTGGTCTATCATTGTTTGTGCGCCATTCGAAAAATCGCCAAATTGCGCCTCCCATAATACTAGTGCATTTGGGTTAGCCATTGCATAGCCATATTCAAATCCTAATACCCCATATTCGCTTAACAATGAATTATAAATTCTAAATTTTTGTTGGTCTGCTTGAAAATGATTGAGTCGATTGTATCCTTTATTGGTTTGCTCATCGCGCAGCACAGCATGCCTATGAGAAAAGGTACCACGTTGCACATCTTGACCACTCATTCTAACTAATTTTCCAGTAGTTAGTAAAGATGCATACGCCAATAATTCTCCAGTAGCCCAGTCTATTTTTTGTTCTGTTTCTAATAATTTAATTTTTTCTTGCACTAGCTTTTCCACTTTTTTAAGTGGCTTTAAAGTTGCTGGCCATTGCATTAAACCATTAAATAAAAGATTAAGTGTTTCGTTTGAAATAGAAGTATCTGGAGACTGCTCAAAATCGGCCTCGGTTGCTTTACGCAAACTCTTCCAAACAATTTCTGGCGGTTGGTATTTATAGGGTAATGGATTTTGTTTGATTTCGTCTAATCGTTCTTGTAGATCTGCCCAGAATTTCTTTTCCATCGACAATGCCAATTCTTTGGCATCGGAAGATCCATTTTGAATAAGATGTTCTGTATATATTTCTCGTGGATTCTGGTGTTTGTCTATTAAGGCATAGAGTTGTGGCTGCGTATATTTTGGGTCATCCCCTTCGTTATGGCCGTGCTTTCTATAACATACCATGTCTATAAAAATGTCGCTATTAAACTGTTGGCGATAACGCGTAGCAATTTCGGCACATTTAACTACTGTTTCTGCATCATCTCCATTTACATGTAACACAGGCGCCTGGACCATTGCGGCTACTGAGGTACAATAATCTGCACTTCTTGCATCATCAAAATCAGTAGTAAAACCAATTTGATTATTGATAACAAAATGTATGGTTCCGCCAGTATAGTACCCGCGCAAATTGCTCATTTGTAAAACTTCATACACCACTCCTTGTCCTGCAACAGAAGCATCTCCATGAATTAATATCGGCAAAATTTTACCAAAATTACTATCGTATAAAACATCTGCTTTAGCTCGTGCAAATCCAACAACCACAGGGTCTACCGCTTCTAAATGCGATGGATTGGGCATTAGTTTTAAATGTATTTCTTTGTTGTCAATAGTAAGCACTTCACTGCCATAACCCATATGGTATTTGACGTCGCCACTTCCCATAGTTTGGTCAATAGCAGCAGTTCCTTCAAACTCACTAAATATTTGTTCATAGGTTTTGCCCATGATATTTGCCAGGATATTTAAACGACCTCTATGCGCCATCCCAATTACCACTTCTTCTACTTGGTTATTAGCCGCTACATTAATAATAGCATCTAGTGCAGCAATGGTTGTTTCGCCACCTTCAAGTGAAAATCTTTTCTGGCCAATGTATTTTGTATGAAGAAATTTTTCGAACATCACCCCTTGATTTAATTTTTCAAGGATGCGTTTTTTCTTTTCAATAGCAATCGGCTGGCTGAAATTGTTTTCTATTTCATGGGTTAACCAGTCGATTTTTGTTTGATCGCTGATGTATTTGAACTCAATTCCTACATTACTGGCATAACAATTTTCGAGATGCTCCAATATTTTTTGAAGGCTACATGCCCCTAGCCCAATTAAATTACCTGCTTGGTAAACCGTATTTAAATGGGAGTTGTCTAAACCATAGAAAGCTAGGTCTAGATTAGCCCCTCGGTCTTTTCTTTCTCTGATAGGATTGGTTTTGGCCAATAAATGGCCTTTATTGCGGTAACCGAGTATTAATCGATATACCTTTACCTCCTGCGTCCAATCAATTGAAACACTTTGATTATCAAACAATTGAGCAGAACCATTCGTAATAGCAAAGTCAAATCCTTCAAAAAATTTCTTTGTATCGGGGTCTATTGAATTTGGATCTTTTACAAAATCGTTATATAAATTTTCTATATATGAAGGGTGAGAACTAGTGATGTAAGAAAAGTCATTCATAAGAATTGGTCAACGGTCTTTTTAAGATGGTAGGCAAATATCGCTTTTTGACAGCAGAAAAAAAGTCTAATTTCTACTTTCAGAAGACCTGTTAAGGGTAATAAAATAAGAAATAATGAGAATTAGTTTATTTTTTTATCTTTTAATTTCAGTTTTCCAATTCAAGACCTTACCTTTGCCGTCCTGAAAAAAATAGAACATGGCAAACCATAAGGCTACAAAAAAAGATGTTAGACAAGCTGCAAAGCGTAGAGATACAAACCGTTATTACGGAAAAACAACTCGTAATGCAATTCGTGATTTAAAAGCAAATACCGATGTAAAGGTATATGGCGAGCAATTGCCTGATGTTATTTCACAAATTGATAAGTTAGCAAAACGTGGAATTATCCACAAAAACAAAGCTGCTAACCTTAAAAGCAAACTTGCTAAAAAAGCAAACCTTACTGCTGCTGCTTAATTTAAGCAGTCTCAATACTGAATTTAAGAGCCAACCTCATAGCAGGTTGGTTTTTTTATGCCCATAAGCTTAGTAATTTCAGCTAATCGGCTTTCAGCAGCACAAGTTTTTCAGTTACCTTCGCAGCCATGACAGAAAAGATTCTTATCCTAGATTTTGGTAGCCAATATACCCAGCTAATTGCTCGGGCTGTAAGAGAAGCCAATGTTTACTGCGAAATCATACCCTACAACAAAGCTTTTGAATTTGAAGAAGGATTGAAAGGGATTATTTTAAGTGGTTCACCGTTTAGTGTAAACGAACCCAATGCGCCCAATGTGGCCATTCATGCATTTGTACAAAAACTCCCTGTTTTGGGTATTTGTTATGGTGCGCAACTCACCGCAAAAGAATTTGGGGGAAGGGTTGATAAATCTAATAAGCGCGAATATGGCCGTGCAAAAATGCAAATTCAGCAAGCCGATACTTTATTGAGCGGTCTTTCCGAAAACGCTCAAGTATGGATGAGTCATAGCGATTCAATTGTTGCATTACCAGAAAACTTTGCTGTTTTAGCTACTACAGAAAGTATCCCCATTGCAGCGTTTAAAAAAACGAGTACCGATACGCATCCTTTATATGGCTTACAGTTTCATCCAGAAGTATACCATTCTACCGAAGGAAAAACCATCATCAAAAATTTCTTAACCAATATATGCGGATGCAGTGCCGATTGGACTTCCGCCCATTTTATTAGTCAAACAGTGGCGGAGTTAAAAGAAAAAATTGGCAATAGAAAAGTAATTATGGCTTTGAGTGGTGGGGTTGATTCTACTGTTGCTGCAACGCTTATTAGCAAAGCCATTGGAAGTAATTTATTTGGCATTTTTGTAGACAATGGTGTGTTACGCAAAGGGGAGTTTGAGCAAGTGCTAAAGATGTACGAACAATTAGGATTGAATGTAAAAGGCGTTGATGCAAAAGAGCATTTTTATTCTCGACTTGCAGGTAAAACAGATCCAGAAGAAAAAAGAAAAATAATAGGAAAAGGTTTTATTGAAATTTTTGATCAAGAAGCCAAATTACTTTCAGGAATTGAAATGCTTGGGCAAGGAACTATTTACCCCGATGTAATTGAAAGCATGAGTGTTCATGGACCTTCTCAAACCATTAAATCGCACCATAATGTAGGTGGATTACCCGATAGCATGAAACTTTCATTGGTAGAACCTTTGCGTTCTTTGTTTAAAGACGAAGTTCGCCGTGTTGGACTAGAATTGGGCATTCCCAAAGAGATGATTAATCGCCATCCTTTTCCTGGTCCAGGTTTGGCCATTCGAATTTTAGGCGAAGTAACGCCCGAGAAAGTGGCACTGCTGCAAGCTGCAGATGATATATATATTCAAGGACTAAAAAATCACAATCTATACGATGTGGTTTGGCAGGCTGGCACTATTTTATTACCTGTTAAAAGCGTAGGTGTGATGGGCGACGAAAGAACCTATGAATTCACGGTGGCACTAAGAGCCGTTACATCTGTAGATGGCATGACGGCAGATTGGGCGCATTTACCTTATGAATTCTTGGCAGATATTTCGAATGAAATTATTAACAATGTTCGTGGAATTAATAGAGTGGTTTATGATATTAGTAGCAAACCGCCAGCTACCATAGAATGGGAATAATTGACGGATTGAATCAAATCAAGCAGATGCGGATAGTACCATTTTTTATTTGTTGTTGTTTATATTTATGTGTTGCGCAAATCAATGCACAAACAACTGCTATTAAACCACTAAAAATTGCCGTGTTCGCTCCAGTTTATTTAGACAGTGCATTTAATAATTCCAACTATAAACTTGGCAACAATAATTTACCAAAAAACATCTTACCTGGTTTGGAATTTTATAATGGAGTGATGTTGGCTGTAGACTCATTGAATGCAGAAGGTATTCATGCAGATTTGTTTTTTTATGATACAAAAAATAGCTCCGAGCCAATCAGTCAAATACTCCAAAAGCCAGAACTAGCTGGCGTTTCATTAATTATTGCGTCTTTTAATAATAGAGCAGAAATCAAACCCCTAGCCGACTTTGCAAGAACTAATAAAATTGCACTGATATCTGAAACCTATCCAAACGACGGTGGCACTAGCGAGAATCCTTATTTCGTTTTAATTAATGCCACGCTCAGAACACATTGCGAAGCTTTATACAAATTCATTCAAAAAAATTACGCAACAAACAATATTGTTTATACAAAAAAGCAAGGTGCTTTAGAAGATATGATTCAGTCTTTTTATACTGAAATGGGTAAAAAAACGCCCGCCATTCCTTTGAAGTTAAAAACTGTTGAAATTGCCGACACCATTATTGCTAGTGAACTATTTAAAAGTTTAGACAGCAATAGAAACAACCTTGTTATTTGCGGTTCACTTAACGAAGTGTTTGGCAACGCTCTAGTTAAATTATTAAGTGAAAATAAAAAATACGCAGTTACAGTTCTAGGAATGCCTACCTGGGATGCTTATAAAGAATTATTAAAACCAGAGTACAAAGGCATAGAAATTATTTATAGCAGCCCGTATAATTTTGGTCGAACAGATATTACTAGTTTGTCAATTACCAACAAATATAAGAGTCGTTTTTCTTCTAGACCAAGTGACCAGGTTTTCAAAGGATTTGA
>Ga0214919_10004648_pt1 | contig 19945 bp, 16 predicted proteins | sample LL1503_MetaG_FD_177994 | JGI IMG/M metagenome (GOLD analysis project Ga0214919, IMG submission 177994) | Freshwater microbial communities from Lake Lanier, Atlanta, Georgia, United States - LL-1503 | ecosystem: Environmental > Aquatic > Freshwater > Lake | place: USA: Georgia | collected...
AGTATTAGTATTAGTATTAGTATTAGTATTAGTATTAGTATTAGTATTAGTATTAGTATTAGTATTAGTATTAGTATTAGTATTAGTATTAGTATTAGTATTAGTATTAGTATTAGTATTAGTATTTTGTGTTGCTAGTTGCTGTGCTTTTGTTAGGTTTGCATTTCTAGCAGTATAAAATGCTTTTAATTCTTTTTCTAACGCTTTAATTGAGGTAATACTTACTAGCACTTTAATACGTAATTTAAACTTATCCTTACAATATTTTTGTATTTCAGTTTCCCATTGTGATGTTAATCTGCTAGGAACAATAATTAAATTATTATATTCAAAACCTAAACCCATATAAAGGGGATCGGGCACTTTAGTATCTTTAGTATCACTAGGATAGCAATTTAAACTATTCGGAACATCTTTATCTACTAGGGGTAATAATATAGCGTGTTTAGACTGTTTATGTGCATCTGTAATTGTGTTTATAATTGACGGCATTGCATTTATATATTTGCTATATTGTGCTATATCATTATTAAAATTAATTATTATATGTGATGACATTGAAAGCGTTTTACCTAATCCAACTTCATCTGATATACAACCACCACAAAATTCCGTTTTATAAGTATTATTATTTACATATGTTTTATAAGGTGTTATACTAGAAATACAATTTGAGTTTAATGATATAGTATCGCGAGTTAATTGTAATAAACCATAATAATTTTTAACATTTAATAAAGATAGAATACTAGTTTTTTGTGTAAGTGTATGTGAATAATCAATATCTATAATATATTCTATATTATTATATGTAATTATATAATGATTATTATGTGATTCGATTTTATCATACCTACCAGTAAGCACTTCTGTAGGTATCATATTATAATTACATCTACATATATTTTTACAATTTGTATATACACATATACTATCACTATTAATTAATTTATAATGCGGACACATAACATAAACCATATTATTATTAATATGATTTTCTAATTGCATCATCCACGATATATTATTCACTTGATGAGTAAGTAATTTTAATGCAATATTATTATCTATAAATGCCAATAACTTATTTATAGATGCTTGCTCACGTATATTATTATGTGCTAATACATAAGATGTATTAAATGAATTATCATTTACATTTATTACATTATTAATAGTATTTGATTTTAATTTTATAGTTTCATTTTGGTTGTGTGGTAATGGTATTAACCGACTTAATGAAAATAAATCACATTTAATATTAGTAAGTATAATATCCTTAATAATATCCTTTTTAATATATAATCGAAATTCATCAGATACTTTATTATTAATATAAGTTTTAGAATGTATAAATTTAATTTTATTATTATAATACCGATTATTCATTGCAAACATACGCAAATATAACAATGCTATAGTATTATTCATATTATCTGAAAATATAGTTCTAATACCTAAATGTGTTTGTGAAAGGATATGATTACTATATGCGTTATTAATTGGTATTAATGTATTTGTTAATATGCGTATTTCTAATGTTAATAATGCAATATTATGCTGACGATCTTCATCTTTTATTTTCTCTTTATTAAGTGCTCTTTTTGATAAGGTTAATGTTGTAGATGATGTAGATGTTGTAGATGTTGTAGTATCTGTCAATTTATTAAGTGTAATAGAATGTTGGATAATTTGTTTTATAATATCATTATTTGTATAATTTATATAACTTGCGTATTGTGTATTGTTAATGTTTTTATTTATATCATCTAAGAAAAACACACGATATGGTAAAGCATCTGTATATACTATATCACTAAACTGTTTTTCAGTTAGATACACATTACACTTTAATCTAGAGTAATCCGTATCTAAAAAATTAAATGATTGCATAGAATTCTTTAAAATTTGTTCGTGATTATTTAAAAATTCTAACGGATTATTATAATCACTCATTATTATATTCCATAAATCTTCAATGTTTTTTGTATTATTTGTTATATGGTCGATAAACGGTATAATATATTTACAATCTATATGCTTTAAAAATAAATTTACATTTGTATTAGAATGTGTATTAGAATGTGTATTAGAATTCGTAGTCGGATCTTGTGGATGTGTTGGTGTTGGTGTTGATAAAGTATCCGTATTTGTATTTGTATTTGTATTAAAATGTTTATAAATATCATTTAAAATATTGCATAATAAATAAATTTGTGTATTATATTTATCAGTTGTACCAGGTATTATAGGTGCATCATCATTTGTTTGATTATTGGATAATCTATATAATTTATATGCATATGCATTAGCATATATCATATCACATATAATAGGATTAATATGTTTTTCAAACTCATCTTTATTTAAGTTAATATTATCAAAAGCAATACATAATAATTTTGCTAATAATTCTGATAATGATATTGTCATTGTTTCTTTCATTATATAATTACTAGAATAACTAAAACTAGTGCGATTAATTGTATTACATTGTCGTATTGCGTGTGTCCCTGAAAATAATAAACTAACTTTTACTGAGTTATCAGACTCATATCTATTACCGTGAATATTAGTACTAGGAATAATATCCTTAGCAACTAAATCATAATTTATATTATCTGCATTATCTGCATTATCTGCATTATCTGCATTATCTGCATTATCTACATTATCTGCATTATCTGCATTATCTGCATTATCTGCATTATCTGCATTATCTGCATTATATTTAATAATATTATTAATATCTGTAAATTTAACTAATGTTAAAATATTATGTTGCATATTAGGTCTCCAATTATTATTATTATAATCAGGTATATCATCAATAGCATTATTGCGTAAATTATTTTTAATCATTTTTATTTCATTATATAAGTCATTATTATCATTAATACCAAACATAGTTTTGTTAATTGATAATGCAATATCGCTTGATGTTTCATATTTAGTGTGTGCTGTTATATTTGATAAAATATTTAGTTCTTTTACAGGAGATATATAAGCATAATATTTAGGTTGGGACATCATTTTGTTCGTGCAGTATTTGTATAAATAAATATGCTATACGATATATAAATATATTTAAATATATATATATACTTATTTATATTATTATTAAAATCAATTTTATATTACATAAAAAATAAAAAGCAAAAACAACAAAGCAAAAACAACAAAGCAAAAACAACAAAGCAAAAACAACAAAGCAAAAACAACAAAGCAAAAACAACAAAGCAAAAACAACAAAGAAAAAAGAAAATACATATAAATAATACATAATATAGGTTATATGTTATAGAGAGCGTATAAATTCCCAGTTAAGGTCTGCACATATATTTTTCCAGATTTGGTCTTGTTGATGTAATTTTGTTCTTGATTTAAGCAATTGAAAACACGGTAGATATTCGTCTAGTTCTAATAATTCAAAAAACTTATACATAACATAATTATATGATAAAAAATTCTTGCGTTCTTGTGGGCAGTATTTTACAAATGGTATTTGTATTGCTTTAAACATGCATCTAATAATTTCTTCTATTTCAGGGGCAATAACAGGCGCAGCTACGCCATTTAATTGGTTTATAATATATGGTATATGTTCATAATAATCGTTTTTTTTTATTCGTTTTAATAAGCGTCGCATTTTTTCAGGTGTAATTAATGCCATATTTGTTATGCGTTCTTTTTTAATTTCATTTAAGATTTCATTATATACATCTTCATGTATATCAGTTGTTTCTTTTGCTTGAAATTGTGCTAAAAATTCATTAAGGTGATTAATACGTTTATAGCAAAAACTTGTCATTTCTTTTGGGGGTTCTTTAAAACTAGGTTTATCACTATCAACAATTATATTTTCCATTAATCCACATTTAGGGCATATTAAAACCCCAGCATTATTATTTAATAACATTTCAACCATGCATTTATTACATATATCTGAAATATCATTATCAGTATTATTAATATTAATATAATTTTTATCTATTAATTTCATATATTTTTCATATACAATATCTTTGCTTATAAGTTGTTCTTGCGTATTTATGCCTTGTGAATGATTTGCAGTTATGTTTGCCGTTATGTGTGCATTTATAGAAGGTATTTGGGATTGTATAGCATTATTGTCATTAACACAATTAAAATAGTTATCGGATGATTGTTGTATTGCCATTTTTTTGGTTATCATTATTTTTTTTTTACCTTTATCAACATTTTCAAATATAATTGCATTATGTGAATTATTTGCATTATGTGCATTATTTGAATTATTATTAGGTGTTTGTGTAAACCAGTCAGTTCGTTGTTTGTATTCGTGTGTGATTGCATTTGCATTTGCATTTGCATTTGCATTTGTATTTGCATTTGTATTTGCATTTGCATTTGTATTTGCATTTGTATTTGTATTTGCATTTGTATTTGTATTTGTATTTGCATTTGTATTTGTATTTGTATTAGTTTTATAGCCATTGCAAGTATCAGGTATAGGCATTGGAATATGCGTTCCAGATGTAAATTGTTTTTCTTGTTCTAAGATTTTATAATATTCACTAAGTATTTTGCTAGTTTTTAACATATATGTATTTTCATCAATATTATTATCAATATTGTATATAGTTTCTTGTAGTGCTTTTTGCTTATCATCCAGAGCCCATATTTTCTGTTGTAATGCTATATTAATAATTGGTGATGCATTATTTTCATTTGTTAAATCATTAATTTCTTTTATAATATTAATTAATGAAATACGCAATAAATCCATACCTGATTTATTATCCTTAAACACTTTTAATACATCATTATGTTGTGCGTCTACTGTTTTGCGCGTATCAGATTGATGCTTTGATTTTAATTTAGATTTAAATGCCATAATTAAAACTATGTATGTATATATATTATCTTATTATGTAAGCACTATACTAAATAGTTAAATAGTTAAATAAGTTAAATAAGTTAAATAAGTTAAATAAGTTAAATAAGTTAAATAAGTTAAATAAGTTAAATAGTTAAATAGTTAAATAGTTAAATAGTTAAATAGTTAAATAGTTAAATAGTTAAATAGTTAAATAAGTTAAATAAGTTAAATAGTTAAATAAGTTAAATAGTTAAATAGTTAAATAGTTAAATAGTTAAATAAGTTAAATATTAATAATATATTATAAATATTATAATATGTTTTTTATATATTAATATTATTATTAATAGCTTAATATCTGTATATATTCTAAATAATTATGTTTTACACGCAACAACAGAAAATTAAAAAGTAAAAAAAAAAGTAAAAAACACTTATATATTATTTATGAGATTCAGACATTGTTGTTGACCAGATTGCACGTTGTGTAATAATATCAGGTGATAAAGCATACCAATTATCGCTTTTTTGTAATGATACCCATTGTTGGTCTAAAGCATATGGTTCAAAATTATTACCTGATAATTTTGTATGATCCATATTATAATTAGATTTTTTAAATAAATTTAATATTGTATTTACATATGAACCTTTAACAATATATGCGGATGCTGTAGTTGCCGATAGTATTTTTTCTAATTTTATTGTTGATGGATTTAATTCAGTATTCCCAGTTGTTTGTGGGGTATTAGATGTATTAGATGTTTCAGGTTTATCAATTTGTAATGTTGTATTATAATTAGTTGATGTATTGTTTAATACTTTATAGGCAGTTGCTAACATAACTACATTCCATTTAATATTATCATTACTATCTAAATAATCTAATGTTTTATTAATAATATTATTTGCTGATTCTGGTGATACTGTTAATGTTGCATCATCTTCTAATATTAATACACGTTGCCATTTATTGAGTTTAATCATATTTAATGCTAATATATGTGATTGTATACAACCTTTATGCCCGTTTTTTGGTATAAATACACCGCTTACTTTATGAACTTTTGCCATATTTGTATTTAATGCTTCTAATTCTTTTAATAATAAGTCTTTGCGGTCAGTGCGATTTTCTAAATTTATATATATAATAGCATCTAGGCGATTAATTCCGTGTTGTTCTGTAAAAAAATTATCAAATGTACGCTTTGATACTAGCACTGTTAAAATTATTATTAATACAAAAAACACTATATATTCAATATTGTTAGTAATATATGTTTTAATATTTACCATTTTTATTGTATTATTTATTATTATCATATATATTTATTTACAATTATTATATATATTATTTACAGGTTATCATTAATAGCATTTTCAATATGTTCTTTATTTATACCTGTAAAAGTATGGCATATACTTCCATTTTTTACATATATAAATGTTGGTAATTTTGGTATATCAAAATTTTCAGTAATATTAATTGTTGATTCGTCTTCAATATCAATTTCTATAAAATTTACAGATGGATAATTTAATGTTAAATAATCAAAATAAGGTTTTATAGTTTTACAAGGAGCACACCATTTTGCTTTAAAATCAATTATAATTAATTGATTTGGATTTGCTTTAGAAAATAGCAATATTTCATCATACGTAGTAAACATATTATAAGTTATTAATGTGATGTAAGTTATTAATATTTTTTTATGTTAATTTTAACGTATAATTTATTTATATTTGTTTATTTGTTTAGGTGTTTAGTTGCTTATAATATAATTATGATAAATAATACAAATATAATTATTATAAATAATAAAATAAAAATATTCAATAAAGTAAAATTAAAATTAGAATTAAAAACTATAACTAAACACACGTTAAAAATGATTTATTAACACAATCAATAATAACAGTTTCTATTATAGTAGTTGGTTTATAAATAAAATATAACCATTGCCAAGGTATATAAATAAGATTACCCTTACGTATAACAATTTCAATATAATTAATATCAATAGGTTCAGTATTTAATAACATACTAGCATCTTTTGTATATACATTATTAGATATATATGCATTCTCATTATCTTTATTAACTTTATTATCTTTATTATTTTTTATGTGTTTTGTTGCGTTATCAGCATTTATTATACTCCCAGTACATAATTTTATATGTTGGTCTGGTGGCATAATAATTATTCTAAATTCGCCAGTAATACAACCAAAACATTGTAAATAATTTGTTTGTTTAATAAAATAGATGCCAGAGAGATCATCTAAGATTATATTACGTATATCAATAATCCATTCATATGATAATGGTAAATTGTAAATTGCCAAATTAGTTTTAACAATATCAGTATAATTTATTGTTGCGTTTTGTGTAATTGTTTCTTTAATATCATCTAGCGATTTATTTATTAATTTATTAAAATCCTTCCAGAATAATAATTCATTTTGAAAAATTATAGGTTGATGTTGTTCAAATAATTCAAATGATATATCATATGAAGGGTCTGTTGTTTGTAAAATATTAAGTTTATTATTAATAGTTTTCAATTTAGTTATATGACAATAATAAAAAAGAATTATTAATAATATTAATAAACAACATATATATTTTAAAATTTTCATAATATACAATTACTTATAATATACAACTTATAATATACAACTTATAATTAATTATAATTTACTTAATATATATATTATTATTAATTAAGTTTTGCGTATTATATTGTATTATGTATTTTTACAGTTTACAGTTTATTTACAACACGTATTAAATTTATTTAGACAATTTTTAATTTTATTTTTCACTTTTGGTTGAAATAAAACTAATTTAATACACGAATCTATTAAACGGTCAAAACCCTCTTGTTGACTTTCATCAGGCACTAAATTATATTGTTTTTCAATAAATTTATATAATTCTTTTATTAAAGATGTTAAGTCTTCAGCAGTTAATTTTATATTAACTACATTACTATTATTCATAATCTCTGTAATTAGCAAAAGAATTTCTGGAATGTCATATTGGTCAATCTTACCATCTAGCATTATATTATCAATTGACGATTTAATGCATTTTGATGTTTCATCATCTAGCATTATTTTTTCAAGTAAATAGGCAACCTTAAAATCTGTACTCATTTTTATGTTTTATATGTTTTATATGTTTTATGTTTTATATATTATTTATTATATATTTTATATTTCTATAAGAATAAATATTAAAATAAATATTAAAATAATTATAATAATAAAATTAGTTTTTGTTTAGTAATATTAATATTAACAAATATATTAAAAAGTATCCTGGTAGATATAAAAAAGTTTTGTTTAATTAATTAATATTAATTAATATTAATTAATATTAATTAAGTTTAGTGTTGCTAGTTAGTTATATAATAAATATGGTAATAAATATACAGATATAATTAATATAATTAAGTTTGTATTTAGGGTTTTATTTACAAGATATGAAGCAATTAAGCACGCCATAATAATCATCCCACTATCTGCTAAAATTGCTTTATAAGATACTTCATTTGCATAATCCTTAAATGTATCAAGCATTTTATTTACTCCTCTAGGTATATTATTAAACAAAATATAAAATAATATATCGTGAATGATTTGAACTATTACCGCAATAAAAATAAACTTTATTATTGAAAATTCATCAAATATACAATAATAAATTGCTCTTGTAATAATTAAACCAATTAATATAATTAATACATCTGCTATAACTGCTGATAAATTATATTGTGAATACCATTTATTTAATACTAGCGATTTAATAATACCTGTATTTAATAATAAAATTACAAATAAATCTGTAATTAAAACTGCTGTAAATAATGGTAAATAATCACTTACATTATTAAAATTTGCTATATTGTTAAACATAGTATATTTTTAGTATTATATATTTACTATTATATTTTTACTATTATATATATATTTAGTATTAGTAAATATATTAATTATATCCTAGCAGATATAAAATAAGTATACTTACAAATTAAAAAATATATAATTGTAAAAATATAATATAAAATGAAAAAAAACGGAAAAAAATGGAAAAAAACATTAAAATAAATATAAAAATTGAAATTTATTTATATAACTATTATAATTATCTTTTTCAAAGCATACTTTTGATTTATTGCATAAAATGAATTCTGTTGTTTTCAACGCTGTTTTACGATATTACAATCAAAATGGTATTCAATACTTGAAAAAAGAAATAGATAATAAAATTATTAATGTACTCGTAGTTGGCGGTAAATATGATTCGATTCGTTCGAAAACAATGACAATCATCCTAAATAATCAAACGAATAATTATGAATCTAATATTAGCATTCGTGTAAATGATGCTAAGCTTCGAAATAATACAGATATATACAACCAAATATATGAAAATATTAAAAATATGAACCTCGGATTAGAAATGGTTGTTTTTCCTGATAAAACACATCAAAGTATTAACCATATTGATATTAAACAATGCAGTGTGATGCCTCCAAATATTTATGGTTCATCTGTTCAAGTTATTGAATGGATCAAATCAAAACGTGATGCAATGGATACTTTGGTTAATAGTATCAAGGAAGATCTTGATAAAATGTTTGCATCATTTAATGCGAATCAAGAACATCACAGTTTTTACCAACGCAACACTGTGCAACCTGCTGTTAGTGCGTTTATGGCATCTGTGATTGCGTCTAACTCTGAATCTAACTCTGAATCTACACCAGCTTCACCTGTTCTTGTTAGATCCAATGCTATATATCCAAAATTAACTTCTTCGTCATTATCGGCACATCAAGCATTACACCGCGAGCTCACTCCAACTCATCCAAATACTATCATTGGAAAATCGTACGCATCTGCTTCGGCTATTGTTATCGATAATGCTAATAATAGTATTGCTGTTGATAATGTTGCTAATGTTGCTAATTGTAAAATGCATCTTACTCGCAAACTTGCGAAGCTGACTATGGATCAAGAAAATCTTGTACGTGAAATTGCAAAAGTTAAACTTGAGCTCGTTGCTGTAGAGCAAACGCATAATCTTGCACTACTTAAACAAGAACAAGATGATGAACTTAAACAGTTTCAAGAACAACAAAAAGCAAAATTTGAAGCACGCAAGCAAGCATTATTAACAAATACAATTGCTATACCAGTTGCCGAACCAGTTGCTATACCAGTTGCTATACCAGTTGCTTTACCAGTTGCTATACCAGTTGCTATACTAGTTTCCGAACCAGTTGCTATACTAGTTTCCGAACCAGTTGTTATACCAGTTGCTATACTAGTTTCCGAACCAGTTGCTATACTAGTTTCCGAACCAGTTGCTATATTAGTTTCCGAACAATTTGACGATTCCGATGTTGTTTCCAATAAGAAAAAAGTGTGTGCACAACTTAACTCAATTAATGCGATTATTGATGCGGATGAAGCAGCGATTGCTAATAATGAACCTAAAATTGCAACATTATGGTCGGATGAACCTCTTGAAGATAACACAAATGTTTCTAATCTATCCATTAGCGAACCTGTTAATAGTGTTATTAAAACTGAGACAGCATTAATGCCTATTACTAAACAACAACCTACAAAGAAAAAATACAAAATGGTAGTCAAACCATCCCTTAAGAATAATACAGAGTGGGTAGATATAAAACGGCAATAATATTCTTAATTAATTTCTATAACTATATATCCTATATATCCTATATATCCTATATATCCTATATATCCTATATTTCTATATATCCTATATTTCTATATATCCTATATATCCTATATATCCTATATATCCTATATATCCTATATCTATATCCTATATTTCTATATATATATCTATAAATATGAATCTTATAAAACTATAAATCTATAAATATAAATCTTATAAAACTATAAAAATACTATATTTCTATAAATACTATAATTTCTATAACTACTATATTTCTATAACTACTATATTTCTATAACTACTATATTTCTATAAATACTATATTTCTATAAATACTATATTTTTTTATTATTTTGTATATATATGTATAACAATAAATAACTATATATTACATATAATACAAAAAAAATAATGCATAACTATATTAGGCTTATCCTCTAATAAATAGGTTAGATTTGATTTTTTATTTTTAAGGTAATATATAATATATAATTATCAATTTAATATTTGGTTAATAATATTTTTTAATATAGTTTTATTATTAATAAAATCATCATTCATTAATATATTATTAATTGTTATAGTTGGTTGCCCGCTTTGTTTTAATGTATTATAAAATTCAATATGCTTATCATATAATTTGGTTTGATAATCAATGCTTATAATATCTTCTGATTCACGATTACGTTTTGTAATGCGTGATAAACTTTCTGTTATTGATGTATCTAAAAATACCCATTTATCAACTCGCATTGGTAATATAAGTGCCCACATATCACACCATTGATTATACATTTTCATTCGTAAGTCTCCAACATCATTTTTTAATAATTCCATAAATATATATCTATCAGTCCATATACTACGTTCTAATATATAGATATCAGCATTTGGGTTATCATAAATTTCATTTATAACGCTTTGAATACGTGTAATATATGTATATGTTTGAAATTCATAACAGTTATTTTTAATATCTTCATAAAAATATTGTAATACTCCTGTTGATGTCCACATATTAACCGGTTCATAGATTGCTTTAACTTTTAATGCTTTATCTTCTTTTACGTCTTTTACGTCTTTTACATCACTAGCAGTATTATTATTTGTATTATTATTTGTATTATTATTTGTATTATTATTTGTATTATTATTAATATAATCTTCTATACTTTTTATTAGTGTTGTTTTACCTGAACCAATAACACCATCTATAATAATAAATTGTTTAGTTGTTGATTTTAATATGTTTAATACAGTTTGCATTTTATGTTGTTGTTGCGTAAAATCTAGGTCTAATGATAAATTTAATTGTAATGACATTTTAGAAATCTAAAATATATAATATTATAATCTTATAATCTTATAATCTTATAATCTTATAATCTTATAATCTTATAATCTTATAATATAATTTGTATAAATACAGATACACAAATAATTAAATATTCAAATACTTAAATATTCAAACACTTAAATACTTAAATATATTAATATAGTAATATAGTAATTTATATTATTTAAATTCAATTTTATAAATGAAAAAATAGTTTTAGATAACCTAGACAACCTAGATAACCTAGATAACCTAGATAACCTAGATAACCTAGATAACTTAAATAAAACTTATAATATATATTATAAAATATAAATATAGATTATGGATTATTTTTTAGATAATGATGATAAGCATAATGATGCATCTAGTGATAATGCTTGTGATATAAAACCATCATCCCATATTGAATATCAATTAGATAAATATAATATTAATGAATATTTTATACATAAACATATACCTGAAAATGCATTATTTATATCTGATATCTTCAAACAACACATTAAAGCATTTTATACTAGCAATATCGATGTGCCATTATTAATATATGGTGTAAAAGGATGTGGTAAGATTACTGCACTCATCGGATTAATTAACAATGTTCCTGGATATGTATCTAGCACATTTGCAAGTATAGATACGCGTAAAATTAATAATCTTTATTATATGAAAAACCTAGATATAGAATACAATAAACTATTTATCTATGAAAACCTATATTATTTAAATATTGATATATTAGCATCACCTAGTGAAATATTATTATACATTAAACATATATATACACTAGGTAAGAGTAAATCAATAGACGGCACTAAAAAGATTATTATAATAAGTCATATTGATAAATGTTCCCTGGAAGCACAAAAATATATTACATACATATTATATAAACAAAATAATAATACATCATATATATTTACTATTACAAAAAATAATACATTACTTAAAAAAATATCATCTGGATGTGCTAAAATAAATTTTAAACATTTAACTAAAACGGAATTTATTAATATATTTAACTTTAATTATAAATATCTATCATTAAAAACAAATCAATATAATACAGATTTTTTTTACACTATATATATCAATAATCAATATAATATAGGTAATACTATAGCACAAATTAAACATATTATCTATACATCTACACTTATTACGTCTTTACCGTTTACTAATCCAACTACAAATCCAACTACAAATCTAACTACAAATCCAACTACAAATCCAACTACAAATCCAACTACAAATCCAACTACAAATCATAATGCAATACAAACACAAGAGCATTCATTATTATATAATATTGTTAAATCATTCATTAAAAAATATATAAAATTATCTACAGTAAATAATGCTTTAGATATACGAACATTTTTATATACATTAACATCATTAAATATAGATTTTATAGATTTTATTACATTATTAGTTAAACAGTTAATAAGAACAAATCCACAAGATGACACTAGTTTTAATTTAAATTTAAGTTTTGATATAAAACACATTATTATTACAGAAGCAGGTATTCTATCACACAATATATTAACACATAATAAAGAAATTATTAATATAGAAACTTTTATTTACAAAATTATAAATATTATATACTCTAGCACAACTATATAATATTTATAATTATAATTATAATTATAATTATAATAAAACTATAAAATAATTATACTAGCAAACTAAAAAAAAATATATAGTAATAGTAATAGTAGTAATAATTACATAATTACATAATTACATAATGATTCGTAAATATAAAAGTAATAAAAATAGTAAAAATAGTAAAAATAGTAAAACTAGTAGAAAGAATAAAACTAGTAGAAAGCATAGAACTAATAATAATAGTAGAAGCAACAGCAACCGCAAAATGATGCAAAATAATAAACAAATGCAATCAAATACATTAACATTAAAAAACAAACAACGCAAAAATGCAAATGCAAATGCAAATGCAAATAAAATTATTAATCATCATCGAGGTGGTTTTTCTAGTTGTAATTTAGCTACAATAAAAGAACCCGCATTTAATATTCCCGCAATGGGTGGCATAGATGGGTTATCAATTGCTGAATCTAGAGGTGCAATTTTTAGACCTAATTGTAAAACTGATACATATCAAGCAATGACACAGTAATTATAATATAATTATTTATTAGTCCAAGTATATTTGCAATTACAACATTTATATAAAAATGTTAATGTGCTTTCATTTAATTTTAAATATAATACATTATTTTTAACATTTCCACCAGTTAATATTTCAGGATTTGGATTTGTTAAATTAGTTATACATTGTTGATTAGGGCATTGTATATTATCTACGTGAGGTAATGTAGGATCATTATCTAAATATTGAATATTTTTTTGGTCTATTTTTATTTCTTTATACTTATTACTAGTTTTATATACACATTTATATTCAGGTTCTTGTTCGATATCAATATTTTTTTTATACCCACAATTACTACATTCTAAATTTAAAATCATATTCGGATTTTCATTATTAGTAATCTTGGTAATTAAATAAGTTTCACAATCAGGGCAAAAATTCATTTTATTGTAAAAATATAAATATATTATTATATTATATTCTTTTTATGCTTTGAATGCTTTAAATGCTTATTATGCTTTAAATGCTTTGAATGCTTTGAATTCTTATATTATATTCTTATATTATATTCTTATATTATATAGTGATTAATATTTACTTTATTATTAATCAATTTTATTTTTAATTATTATTATTATTTTTATAGCATTTAACACTATATATCATCCTAGGTGGTAAAATATATTATAGTATTTATATAGAATACATACAAAAATTGATTTAATATAATTATAATTGATTATTTATTTATATACATTACATTTTTACTAATTACTATACGTATTAGCAATTATCAGAAATATTAAAATGTCGCCACGTCAATATAACGATAACAATGACAATTATTATAACGATATCAATGACGATAACAATGACGATAACAATGACGATAATTATAACAATAATTATATCGAGATTATTAATTATATTATCAATCCTATTGTTATTGATAATGCAATTAATAATATTTATGTGATTAAATACATTAACAACATATATAATGATGAAAATGCTGATTTATATTATTAATATTTAAAACCTATAACCTAGATCATTGAACTTAGAACTTAAATATTAATCAAATACTATCGTAACAGGTTTATTACTAATATATTTTTTTGTTTTTTTAATTTTGTCTTTTTCTTTTTTAGAAATTATTTTATATAATAAATATTTTGTGCTATTAATAAATTTTTCTTTGCTATGTAAATCATATTCGTGTAATTTTAAAAATTGTCGCAATATTGTTATAATAGTTTTATTATTTATGTCATTTGCATATTTTTGTTGCTTACAAGGTATATAACAATCTTTAATTTCATTTTCAAATACTTTAATATTCATTATTGAATTATTCCTATCAATATCTAAAGTCGTAAATGTTGTATTATCATTTATATCTTTTAATCCAATTTTTTGTATAATCTTATTTACTAATGCTAATGAGGGTTTATTACTAAATAATTGATTTAATACCATTTATAATATATATTATAATAATATTATAATATTATAATAATTTTATATATATATATATATTATTTATTTATTTATTTATTTATTTATTTATTTATTTTATATTTTTACCGTTTTTATTTACCGTTTTTATTTACAGTTTTTATTTACAGTTTTTATTTACAGTTTTTATTTACAGTTTTTATTTACAGTTTTTATTTTTTAATTAGTGTTTTTTGTTATAATATGTGTATAGAATTACTAAAACTCATATATAATAATAACTAAAAATAATTATTAATACAAAATTAAATAAAAATACATATAAAAAATCAAATCTAACCTATTTATTAGAGGATAAGCCTAATATATGATTATTTAATAGTTAATGACGATAGTTCTGTTTTTAATTCATCTATATTAAACGGCTTATCAGCATATGCATCACTAATTATATATTTACATAAAATATTAGAAAGATTAGATTTAAATACTGCAAATTCTGCACTGTGTGTTTTATATAATGCAATTAATAAATCATTATAAATAGTTAAAATACCCCATATATCTGCATTTTTAAAATAAACTTCATCAAAATAATCTATTATATTTAATGTGTGTGTTGTAGCATCATAATATTTATCTAATATTCTTTTAAAAAATTGTTTAATACACATTTTTTTAAACCAATTACAATATTTTATGTTATTTGCGTTAGTTTGTCGTAGTTGAGTGTAGGCATCTAAATTTATATAATCTGCTGTTCGTTGATATGCGGATGTATTTGATTGTAATAATTTTACATATTCATTATTTTTTTCAATCCTATCTTTCATATATGGAAAGCGTTCTTCTTTAAAATAAAACTCATTACATAACATAATTGCATATGCGTCTATAATTTGTTTTTTAGTTAATATGGGATTTGCAGTGTCTCGCATTATTTTTATGTTACGTTGACATCTTTCAATTAAAGCATTATTAAATAATATTACAGAATATGGATAATTAAATCCGTAAAATTTATAATCATTAAAAATCTTAGGTATTTGATTAGGTTTTATTTTAAAATCATATTCATAATATAATCCCCAATCAATAATACGTATTGTGCTATGTTCTTCTTCTTGGGTTGTTGCTTGTATTTTTCTTTTTTTAGAAAATTTTTGTGATGTATTAGAACTAGAACTAGAACTAGACCTAGACCTACCAGATTGAGAATTATAAGAGCCAGCATTAGAATACCCAGATTGAGAATTATTATTAGAATTATTAGAATTATTAAAAATAACAGATTGAGTATTATTTGTGTTTATTAATATATTTTCTGCTTTAATATCATTATGACAATAATTATTATCACGTAATGGTATAATTGCACTCATTAATAATTCTATTAATAAATTATTTAATTCATTAATACTTTTAATTAATTCACTGTCAGTAATGCTACATAATTTATCTAAGTATTTAGATAAATCTATACCACCCGATTGTATTTGCAATATGCGTAATTTATTTTCTTCAACACTATTCGGTTCATCTGTTATATATTGTTTTATGTTTTCGGCTGTTAACGTATCTTTATATTTAGGTAAATAAGGACGATTAAAAATTGTGCATTTTTTGTTAAATTTTTTTAGATCTTCCGCAGTAGGTACTTGCGGATTACACATAAATGTATTATCAACTAAAACATATTTTTGTATGTTTAATGTGTCTGTAATTTTTTTTATAGCTAAATTAATTTCATTTTCAGATTCGGCATAATCTTTATACATTAATTTTGATATATAAGTATTATCAGCTATTTTATCATCTATGCTATCAGCTTTAACAACACATTTTAATGGAGGATAAAATACACATCCGTATGTACCTGATGCTATAACTTTTCCCCCCGTTTGATGTTTGTTAAGTGTTTTACGTTTTGTAAGTTTAATATTTGAACTTTTAATATTTGAATGCTTAGTATTTATATGCGTGTTATTTAATTGCTTAATATTTAATTTCTTTGTATTTAAAAAGTGTTTATGTTGTTTTTGTCTCATTTTTAACTTTTAATTTTTATTTTTAACAAAAATTTAAAAGTTTATAATAAGCTTAATAAATTATATTAATTAAAATATACAAAGATAATAAATTTAATAAACATAATAAAATTAATAAACATAATAAAATTAATAAACATAATAAAATTAATAAACATTAAAAAATATGTAAATAGGTATTCCTATAAGTGCACATTTACAAAGGATATTTCAAAATCGTGCTTTTTCATAAAAGGTGCTTTTTTCATAAAAGGTGCTTTTTCATAAAAGGTGCTTTTTCATAAAAGCACCCCAAAAACCGTAAGTAAAGCGTTTTATACGTATGCACATAGGTTTTGTTAAGGGGCACCCTGGTGCCCACAAAAAATGTTTGCTATTTGGTTTGCGCGCGGGATTTGCCAAATCCTGCAGTTTGCGCGCGGGATTTGCCAAATCCTGCAGTTTGCGCGCGGGATTTGCTAAATCCTGCAATTAATGTTTCTTACCACCTAAACAAAAATCTAACGTATTTTTATGATTAACAACCGGTTTTGAACGCTTAAGTTGCAATTCATTAGATGAAATATTTATTCGTGATGTATCACAAGGAATAAACGAATTATTTAAATTTGTTTTCTTATATATTTCTTCTAACATAGGAATAATAGTATTACACGGAGGAAACTCAATACTATATGATTTATTATTATCACTTATTAAACTGCGATATTCTAATATATCTAATACACCACCAAACATAGTTAATGACATTTTATCAAGTGCCGGAGTTATTGTTTTATAAATACCACAAGCTTTAAAATATAATAAATTTAACAATGCTATTTTTTCCCACATATAATCATCATTTTTATAATTTTGTAATATATATGATAAAGCACAATTACAAGAACAAAAATTACCAAATAACTGGAATTTATCATTAACATATTTAAATGGTATTCCCCACGGCATAGTTGTAAATGAATGACAACACCATAAACACGCTATATGTGTATGTGTAATCCAATTACTACCATTTACACAAATGCTTAAATGTGTTAATACATTATATTTATCCGTATTTGTATTATATTTTTTATTTAAAATTATATCTATCTGACGTGTATCATTGTTTGTATTTGCGTTCGCGTTTGAATTTGCATTTGCGGTTGTATTTGCGGTTGTATGTGCATTTGCATTTGTGTTGTGTATTAACTGTAATGAATTTTTAATTATTATATTTTGTTTAATATTATTATTATTATTATTAATTTTATTAATATTATCAATATCATTATTATCAATATCATTAATATCATTATTATCAATATCATTATTATCATTAATTATTGTATTTTCAATATCATTATTATCATTAATATCATTATTATCATTAATTATTGTAGTTTCACTTTCATTAATATCTGTTAATAATGAAAAATTAATATTTGTTTTTAATTCAGGATTATATGGTTTTGGAATAAATAATTTAGGATTATATGAAAATAAATCTTTACCTAATGTTAGTTCTTCAGTTAATTTTAAGCAACTAAGTGGTAATTTAATAATAATATTATCTTCTTTGCTATTTTTTTTTTGATATTCATCTAATTCAGTGTTTTCATATTTAAATTTATCTTTTGGTTTACGCCCTCTACGCTTTGTTTTCATTGAACCATCAATATTTGTATCATCATCTATATCATTATTATTATTATTATTATTATTATTATTATTATTATTATTATTATTATTATTATTATTATCTATATATGGTATTTTATGTTTGGGTGCTTTAGGTGCTTTGTATGTTTTTTGTTCTGTGTTTGCCGTGTGTTGTTTGTGTTCTTTGTTTGCTTTGTGTTCTTTTTGTGCGTTGTATGCATTGTGTTCTTTGGATTCGTTGTGTGAGTTTGGTTCTTTGTATTCATTTAATACATTTAAATGTGTTATAATGGCGTTATTATCTATGCAAGATATATTTACACTATTATTTATGTATTTGTTATTATCAATACTATCAATACTATCAATGTTATCAATACTATCAATACTATCAATACTATCAATACTATCAATACTATTAGATATTTCAATTATTTTATGCTTGCGACCTCTCTTAGATTGCTGTTGCGGTTGTGGTTGTGTTTTTTTAGGCATTTTAAATATTAATATTTATAATGTATTTATAATAATTTATTAATCATAAGTAAATTTTATTTTAAACTATTTAAATTATTTTTTAATTATGTTTAGTAAATATAAATACATTAATCCGTATAATCCTTATAATTCTTATAATTCTTATAATTCTTATAATTCTTATAATTCTTATAATTCTTATAATTCTTATAATTCTTATAATTCTTATAATTCTTATAATTCTTATAATTCTTATAATTCTTATAATTCTTATAAT
>Ga0214919_10004649_pt1 | contig 19943 bp, 14 predicted proteins | sample LL1503_MetaG_FD_177994 | JGI IMG/M metagenome (GOLD analysis project Ga0214919, IMG submission 177994) | Freshwater microbial communities from Lake Lanier, Atlanta, Georgia, United States - LL-1503 | ecosystem: Environmental > Aquatic > Freshwater > Lake | place: USA: Georgia | collected...
CTGACTTTGAAAATTTAGAAAAATCAGATTTATCAAAAGTCAAGTTAATGTGGGTGAACTATCCACATATGCCAACAGGCCAAAGGCCTACGAAAGAACTATTTGAAAAAATAGTCGCCTTTGGAATAAAGCATCAAATATTGATTTGTCATGATAATCCTTATGCCTTTATTTTAAATGATAAGCCTGAAAGCTTATTGTCTATAGATAGGGCTAAAGAGGTAGTGATAGAATTAAACTCTCTAAGTAAAAGTCAGAATATGGCAGGATGGAGGGTAGGCATGTTAATTGCTGCCGAAGACAGAATCAATGAAATACTTAGGTTTAAATCCAATATGGACAGTGGTATGTTTTTACCCGTGCAATTAGCAGCTGCTAAGGCATTAAGTCTTGATCAAAGTTGGTATGACTCCGTGAATAAAATATATACAGCACGACGCGAAAAAGTATTCGAGTTATTAGATGTTTTAAAATGTGTCTACTCAAAACAACAAGTAGGCATGTTTGTATGGGCCAAAATTCCCGCAACTTACAAAGATGGATATGCATTAAGTGATAAAGTATTATACGATGCAAATGTTTTTATTACCCCTGGAGGCATTTTTGGTTCCGCTGGTAACGAATACATCAGAGTGAGTTTATGTGGTTCCATAGAAAAATTTAGTGTCGCTATAAAAAGAATTGAAGCATGCGTTTAACAGTTATTGGTATTGGTTTAATGGGAGGTTCACTGGCTTTGTCTTTGAAAAAGAAAGGCATGGTATCCAATGTTATTGGAGTGGATCAGAACCTTGAACACCAAAAACTGGCTTTGCAATTGGGTATTGTGGATGAGATCATGTCTTTGGAAGAAGCCATTGCTGCTTCCGACTTGATAGCCATTGCAACACCCATTAACGTAGCGGAAAATTTATTGCCCACTATTTTAAACTTGGTGAACAAGCAAGTTGTTTTTGATCTTGGTTCTACGAAAGAAAGTATTGTGGGTATTGCGAAAGCACATATCAATAAAGGCCGCTTTGTTCCAACACATCCCATGTGGGGAACAGAATTTAGTGGTCCTACTGCTGCACAAGACGATGCTTTCATTGAAAAGGCTACTATTATTTGTAATAAAGAACAAGTAGACAAGGATGCCTTGGAACTAGTAGAAAAAATGTATCAAGCTTTAGGTATGCATATACTTTATATGGATGCCATAAAACATGACATTCATGTTGCGTATGTGAGTCATATCTCACATATTACTTCTTTTGCATTGGCAAATACGGTGTTAGAGAAGGAGAAAGAGTCTGATGCTATTTTTGAGTTAGCAAGTAGTGGTTTTGAAAGCACAGTTCGTTTGGCGAAGTCCAATGCGGAAATGTGGGTTCCCATTTTCATGCAAAACAAAGAAAATGTTTTAGATGTTTTGAATGAGCATATTAGTCAGTTAAAAAAATTCAAGGCAAGTTTGGAAAAAGAAAATCCGGACTACCTTTTGGAATTGATTCAAAATGCCAATCAAATAAAAAGAATTTTAAAATAATTAAAAAAAGCGAAGCACTTAAGTGACTTAGCAAAAAATATAAAAAATGAAGAAGAAAGAAGATGTAAAAATTAAAAATGAATTGATAGAGGCTGTAAAGTCGAAAAAAACATTTACGGAAATTGGTATTAATGAGCAATTGGTAAAAGCAGTGACAGAATTAGGATATACACACGCTACTGAAATTCAAGAACGTTCTATTCCGGTTTTAATAAGTGGCACTAAAGATTTTATTGGTTTAGCGCAAACAGGTACTGGTAAAACAGCAGCCTTTGGTTTACCATTACTACAATTAATTAAAACAGCAGACAAATTTCCACAAGCCTTAGTGGTTTGTCCTACAAGAGAATTATGTATGCAAATTGTAAACGAAATGAATTTGTTTAAAAAGCATATTCCAGGTTTGCAGGTATTAGCGGTATATGGAGGAACTTCTATTGGGTTACAAATTAAAGATTTAAAAAGGGGCGTGCAAGTAGTAGTAGCTACTCCAGGCCGTTTAATTGACTTAATAGAAAGAAAGGCAATTAACTTAGAGAAGATAGAATACGTTGTATTGGATGAAGCAGATGAGATGTTAAACATGGGCTTCCAGGATGACATTGAATTTATTTTAAAAAATACACCGAATAGAGAAAGTATTTGGTTGTTTAGTGCAACTATGCCTGCTGAAATTAGAAAAGTGAGTAAGCGTTACATGAAAGAGCCCGTAGAAGTTACTATTGGTAAAGTAAATGCTACGAACAAAAGTATTGATCATCAGTATTATTTAACCTCGGCACAACATCGTTATGAGACTTTAAAAAGAATCATTGATTTTAACCCAGGTATTTATGGTATAATTTTTACAAGAACCAAGGCCGATGCGCAAGAAGTAGCACAACGTTTAACGCGTGAAGGTTATGATATCGATGCTATACATGGCGATTTAACACAACAACAACGTGATAGAGTGATGGGTCAGTTCCGTGACAAGAGTTTACAATTATTAATTGCAACCGATGTGGCTGCAAGAGGTATTGATGTAAAAGGTATTACACACGTAATTAATTTTGAATTGCCTGATGATGTTGAAGTATATACACATAGAAGTGGTAGAACAGGTCGTGCAGGTAGCCAAGGTATTTGTATTTCAATTGTGCACGCGCGTGAGTCTTATCGTTTGCGTCAAATTGAAAACATGAACAAATGCACTTTCCATAAATTAGATATACCTAGTGGAAAGGATGTTTGTCGTAAGCAATTTTTCCATGTAATGGATAAATTAATGTCTACTGATGTTAGTCATGGGGATTATGAAACATATGTACCTATGCTTGCCGAGAAATTTGCAGACATGTCAAAAGAAGAAATTTTAAAGCGTGTGGCTGCACTTGAGTTCAACCGATTCTTAAGTTATTATGAGAACGCGCAGGACTTAAATATACGCACAGCAGAAAGAGGCCGTCGTGAACCTATGCAACAACAAGATCGTAACCGTGATAGAGGTCGTCAAGAATTTGGCAGTGCCGATCGTGGACGCACAAGAAGCAATGATCGTGGAATGGAGCGTAGCTCATCAGACCGTGGAAGTCGCGTTGCAGAAAGAGGCGCAAGTGGCTATACTCGTTTATTTGTAAACTTAGGTACCAAGGATGGTTTTTACAAGGCTAGTTTTTTACAATTTATTTTAGACATGAGTGACTTAAGAAAAGAAGCTTTAGGTAAAATAGATATGCGTGATATGAATAGCTGGGTAGAAATTGAATCGGGTGCTGCTAAGCAAATGATTAATGCGGTAGATGGTAAAAATTATAAAGGTCGTCGTATTAGAATGAATGATGCAGATAGTGGTGGACCCAAAGGCTTTTCTAAAAGAGAAGGCTAATTATAAAAACCAAAAAGAGAGATCAATAAGCAAGATCAAAAAAACAGGTTCAAGAAAATAAAATAAATATTTAAATATTAAAATTGGAAAAAATGGGAGACTTAACAGAGCAACAACAAAAAGTAAGCATTTTATTAAAAAAATCACCCTTGATTATTTCTGGTCCTTGTAGTGCAGAGACAGAAGAGCAAGTGATGCAAACAGCTATTCGTTTAGCGGCTACTGGTAAAGTAGACATTATGCGTGCAGGTATATGGAAGCCAAGAACCAGACCCGGAAGTTTTGAAGGGATAGGTACTAAAGGTTTGCCATGGATGCAACAAGCTAAAAAAGAAACGGGTTTGCCTATTGCTGTAGAAGTAGCGACTGCTAAACAAGTAGAAGATGCTTTGCATTTTGGAGTAGATGTACTTTGGGTAGGTGCACGTACTACAGTTAACCCTTTTAGTGTGCAAGAAATTGCAGACTCTTTAAAAGGAGTAAAAGTACCTGTGCTTATTAAGAATCCTATTAATCCAGATTTAGAATTATGGATTGGTGGTATGGAGCGTATTGCTAAAGCAGGTATTGAAGAATTAGGACTTATTCATCGTGGGTTTAGTTCTTATGGGAATACCGAATATAGAAATGCACCTATGTGGCATTTGGCGATTGAAATGAAACGCCGTTACCCTGGTATTCCAATGATCAATGACCCTTCACATATTTGTGGTCGTCGCGATATTTTGCAAGAAGTAGCGCAACAAGCTATTGATTTAGACTTTGATGGTTTAATTATTGAATCACATATCTACCCAGATAATGCTTGGAGCGATGCGAAGCAACAAATTACGCCTGAGGTATTAAAAGAATTGTTGGAAGCTATTCGTTGGAGAAAAGAAGACGTGGCTTCTGCAGAATACCATGCGGCACTTGAAAAATTACGTCAACAAATTAATCAATTAGATGATGAGTTGTTACAAGTTTTATCAACCCGTATGAAAGTGGCTGAGAAAATTGGGGAGTATAAGAAAAATAATGATATCACTATTTTGCAAACCAATCGTTGGAATGAAATTTTAGAGCGCGCTGTAGGTAAAGGCAATAAAGTTGGCTTAAGTGAAGACTTTATTACCAAGTATATGGACGCCGTTCATATGGAAAGTATCAATCACCAAAATAAAATAATGAATAGCTAGTTTGTACCTCAACTACAAACTAATTCTCATTACTTAGTGTAAAGCATCCAACATTTAAATCATATTCAATGAAAAACTGGAAAGTAAAATTTTCGTCTCAAACAGTATCCTTTTTCTTAGAGGGTAAGTTTGCTGCCATTCATAATATGGTAGACAAGTCGAATGCTTTTTACATTACAGATGAAAATGTATATGCTTTACACCAAAAAAAGTTTAAAGGAAAGAAGACTATTATTATTCCTGCTGGGGAAGAGCATAAGCAGCAAGCCACTGTAGATTTTATCATTGAGGCCTTAGTTAATTTAGGTGCTACTAGACAAGCCATACTCATTGGGGTAGGTGGCGGTGTGGTAACAGATATGGTGGGTTATGTGGCTGGTGTATACATGCGTGGAGTAGCTGTGGGTTTTGTACCTACTACCATACTAGCCATGGTAGACGCTTCTATTGGAGGTAAAAACGGAATTGATTTGGGTATATATAAGAATATGGTAGGCTTAATAAGACAGCCTTCTTTTTTAGTATACGATATTGATTTTTTAAAAACTTTACCGAAACACCAGTGGGAAAATGGGTTTGCTGAAATTATTAAACATGCTGCCATTAAAGATGCAGCCATGATGAAAGCATTAGCAAGTCATGATCTTTCTTATTACCAGAAAAATATAAAAGCTTTACAGCTTTTAATAGAAAAGAATGTACAGATAAAAGTGAATGTGGTACAAAAAGATGAGTTTGAAAAAGGCGATCGTAAGTTGCTGAATTTTGGACATACGCTTGGACATGCCATTGAAAACCAACATGCATTATTGCATGGTCATGCAATAAGCATTGGGATGGTCTATGCTGCTAAAATTTCTCAAGTACTAGAAGGCTTTAAGGATGCTGGCTTATTGGTAGACACTTTAAAAAAATACGGACTACCTACAAGCATGCGATTCGATATAAATGAAGCTATGCAAGTCATGCAGAAGGATAAGAAAAAAGCTACTGCAGGTATGCAATATGTACTTTTACAAAAAATGGGTAAGGCAGTGTATCAAACGGTGCCCATGAAATCATTAGAAAAATTAATTAAGTTATATTCTTAAAATGCGTGCGATAGTTCATCCAAGTAAGTTAAGTGGTTCGCAAATTGCACCAGCAAGCAAAAGCTCTATGCAAAGAGCTTGTGCTGCATCATTAATACATGTTGGTAAAACAATCATTCATAATCCTGGTCACTCGAATGATGATTTAGCAGCCTTAGATGTGATTCAGAAATTAGGAGCGCTTGTTGAAATAGATAATGCACCTGATGAAAAAGGAAATGCAGGTATTGTTATAGTGAACTCCAATGGGGTAAAACCTGTTGGCCCTTCAATGAACTGTGGGGAAAGTGGACTCGGTATTCGAATGTTTACACCAATTGCAGCATTAAGTGGTGAATTAATAAATATTGAGGGTAAAGGAAGCTTGGTGAAAAGACCCATGCATTTTTTTGATGAAATATTACCTTTAGTGGGCGTAAAAGTAAATTCACAAAAAGGTTTTTTACCCATAGCAATTCAAGGTCCCTTAGTTCCTGCAAATATTACCATTGATGGTTCTTTAAGTTCTCAATTTTTAACTGGAATGTTAATGGCCTATGCTGCTACTGAAAAGCAAGGCATTGAAATTAAAGTACTAGACTTAAAAAGCAAACCCTACATTGATTTAACCTTAGCAGTCTTAAATGCATTTGGTTGGAAAGTAGAACATACGAACTATGAAAGTTTCCGTTTTTTAGCCCATGCACCTTTGAAACCTGTTATTGAATATACGGTGGAAGGAGATTGGAGTGGAGCTGCCTTTTTATTAGTAGCTGGCGCCATTGCAGGTCCTATTAAAGTGAAAGGTTTACAATTAAATTCTACACAGGCCGATAAAAAAATAATAGAGGCGTTGCTTAGTGCAAAGGCCAATATGAAGCAAGAGGAAGATGGAATTTTGATAGGCCCTTCGGCGGATAATTCAAACAATTATTCTAATGGTTTAATTGCTTTTATATTTGATGCTACCGATTGTCCTGATTTATTTCCTCCACTTGTTGCCTTAGCAAGTGTTTGTAAGGGCATTACTAAAATAAAAGGCGTAAGCAGATTAGCGCATAAAGAAAGTGATAGAGGACTTACCTTGCAAACGGAATTTGCAAAAATGGGTGTTCAAATTGATTTAGTAGGAGATGAAATGCTTATTCATGGTGGAGCGATTATTCAATCAGCTAATGTTTTCTCTCAACATGATCATCGCATTGCCATGGCATGCGGAGTGGCTGCATTAGTAGCAAACGGGCCTATTGAAATTACAGAAGCAGAAGCCATTAATAAATCTTACACCGATTTCTTTACTCATTTGCAAGAACTGGGTGCAAAAGTGGATATACAATAAATTTCTTACCTTGTAATAACGAAACAAAGACATGAACAAATTTGGAACCTTATTTACTGTACAAATTTTTGGCGAATCGCATGGTGCCTGTGTGGGCATTACTATAGATGGTTGTCCAGCGGGTTTACCACTTCAAGCGACTGATTTCGTGGAAGATATGGAGCGTCGTAAAGGAGGCAAGCAGAAAGGAACTACACCTCGTCAGGAAGATGATATTCCTTTATTCAAAGCAGGTTTATTTAATGATATTACCACAGGAGCACCTATCATGATGCTTTTTGAAAATAACAATACTAGAAGTGGTGATTATGAAAAGCAGCGCGCCGTTCCAAGACCAGGTCATGCCGATTTTACAGCACATCATAAATTTGGTGGTTTTGAAGATTATAGAGGAGGAGGACATTTTAGCGGAAGGTTAACAGCTGCCTTAGTGGGTGCGGGTGTGGTAGCTAAGAAATTATTAAATGCAGGTAAAGTAGAAGAAAAAATTAAAGTTGAAGCCACAATAATAAGTATTGCTGGAGAATCAGATGTAGAAAAAGGAATACAGAAAGCCATTGAGCAGAAAGATAGTGTAGGGGGGATTGTAGAATGTGTGGTAAAAGGATTGCCGCTTGGACTTGGAGAGCATTTCTTTAATTCTGTGGAGTCTTTAATTAGCCATGCGGTTTTTGCTATACCTGCTATTCGCGGCATTGAATTTGGAACAGGCTTTGCAGCTGCTTCTATGTTTGGTGTGGATCATAACGATGCCATTGTTGATGCCTCTGGTAAAACAAAAACAAATCATGCAGGTGGAGTGGTAGGCGGCTATACAAACGGGAATGATTTAGTGTTTAGAATTGCAGTAAAACCTACTTCTTCAACGCCCAAAGAACAAATTACGCTTAATTGGGAGACCAATGAACAAGAAACATTTTCAGTAAAAGGAAGACACGATTTATGTATTACACTCAGAGTGCCTGTAGTATTAGAAGCAGTCACTGCTATTGTACTTGCAGATTTAATGTTAATAGATCAAAAGATTCCAAGAATCATTAAAAAATAATTATTTATGGAAAGCGAATTTATATACCATGTAACTACTCTTAAAGAGTGGGAAGCCGCTAAAATAAAAAACGAGTACACTCCTGTTAATTATGAGCAGGATGGTTTTATACACTGTTCTATTGAAAAACAAATCCCTGGTGTATTAGAACGTTTTTATAAAGGTCAAACAGGTTTGGTAAAATTAAAAATAGAAAAAGAAAAAGTGCAAAGACCCGTATTATTTGAATTAGCTTTAGATTTAGATGAGTTGTTCCCACATATTTATGGGGCATTAAACCTAGATAGTGTAGTGGAAGTAATTACAATTAGCTAATTGTTTATATAAAGCTAATTGCTTAATTAAATACATTATAAAGCTTAGTTTTTAAATTTTTTAAAGAGTATGCTATGAATATTAAATTAAGATTTTTATTTATTTTAGTATTCCCTCTACTAATTAGTAAACAATGTTTTGCGCAGAAAATTTATCCTACTAGTTTAACTACCATAAACTATTTGGACAGTGCTGCTGTAAAAAAGTATCGTAAAAAAATTGACACACATAGAATTAAAATTGAATTAAATCACATTACAGGTATTGCAAGTTTTTACAGTAAAAATTTAGATGGAACTTTAACCTCTACCGGTGAAGTTTTCAAAAACAGTAAATATACAGCTGCTTGTAATTTATATAAATTAAATACGCTAGTAAGAGTGACTAACATGAGAAATGGACGATCTGTATTAGTAAGAATTAATGACCGCATGCATCCTAATATGTTAAAATTGGGCAGGGTGATTGATTTAAGTGCAGTAGCTGCTAAAAAATTACATTTAAGTTCTAAAGGAATAGTAAAAGTAGCGCTTGATGCTGTAGGAAATTCAAAAATCAACCCAAAAAAGCAGTAAACTATTGAAGGATAATCTTAAATTTACCATATTCTTAGAAAAAGACTTTATTATATGAAAAAAATAACCTTATTTATCTTAGCAGTTTTGTTGAGTTTCTCAGTCATTGGTCAAGATACTCCAAGTATTAAAACGCCTTCTATTGCGTTTAAATTAGGCTTATTCAATTTTAAAAACACGCCAGGTATAGATGATGCGAGTCACACGGCCATTCAAGGAGGTTTGCAATATTTTAAAGGTATTTCTAAGCATCTTGATTTTATGATGAATTTGGATTTCGCTAGTTTAAAATATCCTTTTTATACTTCTTCTAAAATAGGTATTCCTAAAAAAAATGAAATGTATACTGCATTAGATGCAAGCATAAATTATAAATTATTGACGGATGAAAAAAAGGTAGTGCCCTATATTAGTGCAGGTTTGGGTATTGCATCTATTAAAAATGCTTATTACGCCGCCTATGCACCATTAGGCTTGGGCTTGCAAATTAAAGCGAATCAGGGTTCTTTTATTAATATACTAAGTACTTATAGAGCAGAGGCTTCCCCCTTAGCTAAAACGCATTATAACCATTCAATAAGTTATTCTTTACCTTTAAAGTTAAGAGAAAGAAAACCAGTTATGATACCTCCAGCACCAACGGTTTCAGATGATGACGGTGATGGAGTAGTAGGTAGTGAAGATGATTGTCCCAATGCATCTGGCTTATCAAAATATCATGGGTGCCCTATCCCAGACAGTGATAATGATGGAATCAATGATGAGAATGATAAATGTCCAACTGCAGAGGGTAAGGTAAAATATAAAGGATGTCCTATTCCTGATTCGGATAAAGATGGCATTAATGATGAAATGGATAAATGCCCAAATGCCAAAGGTTTATCAAGATATGAAGGCTGCCCTATACCTGATACCGACAAAGATGGTATTAATGATGAAGAAGATAAATGTCCAACTACTCCTGGTATTATGGGGAATAATGGTTGCGCCGATTTACAACCTATGGTAAATGAATTAGCCAATCATTTAAAATTTGAGTCAGGTAAGGTGAAGCTGAGTAAAATAGCATATCAAGACTTAGATTCTTTGGTAGATTTATTGAATAATAATACAAATATTTCCCTGTTGATTAAGGGGCATACGGATAATACTGGTACTGTGAAGATTAATGAAAAATTATCTTTACAAAGAGCCATGGTAGTATCGAATTATTTAATTAAAAAAGGGATTGATAAGAAAAGAATTAGCCAAAAAGGTTTTGCAGATACAAGACCTGTCTCTGATAATAAAACATTGAAGGGAAGAGCACAAAATAGAAGAGTAGATATTGAAGTATTTTATTAATGAATTGACTAACTAATAAACTTACTTGCTAAGTACTATTTAGTAAATAACTACTTCTCTTTCTAGTAGTATTTCAAATTTTACAAAAACTGACTGAATAATTTCCTCGGAGAAATTATATATTTCCATGCCGGGTCCATTATTGTAATTTACTATCACTAAAGATTGTTTCTCATAACAACCCACATTCCCTTTTTGAATCCCTTTCCAACCACAGGCCTCAATTAACCAGCCAGCTGCTATTTTATAGGTATTATCTGTTATAGGGTAGGCGATTATTTTAGGGTATTTTGCCACTAATGCTTCAAACAAGTCCTTGGTGATGGTAGGGTTTTTAAAAAAGCTGCCAGCATTTCCTATTATTTTAGGATCGGGTAATTTCTCTGTTCTAATTTGAATGACTGCATTCGCAATAGCTTCTAAACTAGGTTGTTTATTATTTTTCTGATGCAGTACTTCTTTAATGGCTCCGTATTCGGTTCTGAATATGGGTTGTTTTTGTAAAACAATTTGTACCGAGCTTATGATATATCTAGTTTTATCCAATTTAAATAAACTTGTCCTGTATCCAAATGCACAATCACTATTTTGAAGTATTATGAGTTGGGCGCTTTGGGTATCATAAGCAGTAACCGATACTATAGTGTCCTTGGCTTCCACTCCATAGGCTCCAATATTTTGAATGGGCGCAGCACCCACTGTGCCTGGAATTAAACTCAAGTTTTCTAAGCCACCCCAACCTTTTTGAACGCAGTAGCTAACAAAATGGTGCCAGTTCTCGCCTGCGCCTACTTCTAAAAAAACTTCGGATGATGTTTCTTTAATTTTTTTAATGCCCATAATTTCCATCTTTAATACTAAGCCTTCAAAAGTTTTAGTAAAAAGTATATTGGACCCTGCGCCTAAAATTAAATAAGGTATTTTTTTTTCTTTTGCCCATTGAATGCATTTTTCAATTGATTCAATAGAGTCAATTTTGGCAAAATAATTTGCATTTTCATTGCAACCAAAACTATGCAAAGTTTGAAGTGATATGTTTTCAGTAATTTCCATAATTGTTTAATTCCTTCTAATAATTCATCTTGGTTTAAGACTAATTTGGGTCAATATCTATGATAATATTCACCGATTTATACCTAGGGTGTACTTGAAGTAATCGTATATAATGTAAAAGTTGTTTTTTAGCCAATTGCAATTGCTGTGGCTGTTTTGAAATTTTAATAGCTAATTCCCAAATATATTTATTACGAACCCTATTTACAATAGGTTGTGCTGGGCCTAATACTGTTTTTTGAATTTCAGGTGTAAGTGAATGAAGGAAGTGGTTGGCTGCTTCTTCGGCAATATTATTTTCTTTATGCTTAAATAATAAACTCATGAGTCTGCTAAAGGGAGGGTAGGAGAAATGCTTTCTATTTTGAATTTCAAAATTATAAAATCCAAAATAATCATGTTGTTGTACTAGCTGAACAATGGGGTGCTGTAATTGACTTACTTGTATGATTACTGTTCCATTATCGTTTTTTCTACCAGCTCTACCACTTACTTGTTCCATCATTTGAAATGCACGCTCATTCACTCTATAATGATTGAAATTAAGTAAGCTATCTGCATCCACAATGCCTACTAGGTCTACGTTTTCAAAATCTAGTCCCTTTACCACCATTTGGGTACCTACTAAAATGTCTATTTGTCTTTGTTCAAATTTTTGAATGAGTTGATCATGCTCGTTTTTGCCTTTAACATTGTCTAAATCCATTCTCGCAACTATGACCCCGGGTAATGATTGATTTAATTTTTCTTCAATTTGTTCTGTGCCAAAACTTTTTTGTTTAAAGTTTTGTTTACCACAAGCTTTACAAGTGCTCACTATAGGATAAGAGGCGCCGCAATAATGACAAGAAAGTAAATTTTTAGCTTTATGATAAGTAAGGGTAACATCACAGTGTTCGCAATGTGGAATCCAACCGCAGGTTTCACAAATTAAATAAGGAGCATAGCCTCTTCTATTTTGAAATAAAATAACCTGCTTTTTATTCGCAATTGTTTTTGAAATAGAGGCCAAGAGTTGCGGTGTTAGAATAGCAGTACCTGCTGGTTGTTTTTTGGTGTCGATTAATTCAATTTTTGGAAGTGCGCCCGTGCTAAACCTTTCATTTAAATAGGTATATCCAAATTTCTTTGATACTGCATTGAAATAGGTTTCCACTGAAGGGGTTGCCGAGCCTAATACCACTTTCGCCTTTAATTGATTGGCATAATAAATGGCAGTATCTCTTGCCTGGTATCTAGGAGCGGGTTCTTGTTGCTTATATGAGGGGTCATGTTCTTCGTCAATAACTATGAGCGATAAATTTTTATAAGGTAAGAAAAGGGCAGACCTAGCACCTAATACAATTTTAATTTCACCAGATTTTACCTTATTCCAAATTTCTACTCTTTCATTAGGGTTGAACTTTGAATGATAAATAGCAATAGAACCACCAAAATATTGTTTTAACCTTCTTATCATTTGGGCAGTAAGTGCAATTTCAGGAAGCATGTACAAGGCTTGCTTGTTTTGCTGAATCACTTCATTGATAAGGGCTACATATATTTGTGTTTTTCCACTGCCCGTAATCCCATGCAATAGTCCAACAGGATGGGTAAGTAGCTGTGCTTGCACAGAGGCCAAGGCTTCTTTTTGTTTATCGGATAAGTTATGCAGCGCTGTATTGCCTGTATTTGGATCGGTGGCCAGTCTATCTATTTTTCTTTTTTCAGCCACTAAAATACCTTTATCAATTAAGGCTTTTAGTTGCGCATGGGTGGCATTGGCTTTTTCTAATATTAATTTTTGTTGAACAGTTCCTTCTGTTTTTTCGAAATGTAAGAAAGCGAGTAGTAAATCCAATTGTTTTGGAGCCCTTGTCCATTCATTCAATAATTTTTCTAAGGCAGCTTCATTTTTATAGTCTGCATGTAAGTATAAAAATATTTCTACCTTACTACTATACTTATCTTTCATATTCTCCTGTACAAAACAAATTCCTTTTTGAATAAGTTTATTAATTACAGGGTAGACCGATTTTTTATCTAATAGTTTTTGAATCTCTATTAAGGTTAAGGTTTTTTTTATTTCTAATGCTTCTGAAATAATATATTCAGCATCGCTTAAATTCTTATTATCATGCTCTTGCTGTTCATTTAATATAAATACACTTTCGCTAGATATTTTTAAGTGACTAGGAATGGCCGCTTGCATCACTTCTCCTTCTGTACACATATAATATTCAGCCATCCACTCCCATAAAGCCAATTGATGTTCATATACAATAGGTGCATCGTCTAAAACAGAAAGTATGGGTTTAGGGGTAAAGGCTTCAGGGGCTTTGCTGCTAATTTTTTTTATAATACCTGCATATCTTTTATTAGCGCCTAACATAACTTCTACACGCATGCCAATGGCTACTTCATCCTGCATAGATACAGGAATCATCCAAGTATAGTTTTTAGGAAGTGCTAAGGGTATAATTATTTCTGCGTACATGATATAGGGTTGCAAAAATACACTATGAATTTGGATACTTTCTATATCTTCTCATGCCTTCATCCATTTTCTTGTAAACTAGGTCTTTTAAAGTATCCATTTGATCCAAGGTATAGTCACTTACTTCCACCGTTTCTAAATATACCACTCTATGTTTTCCAGGGGTAAGTGTAAGGGCGCTAGTAAAATGCATGCGATCAACAGAGTCAACCAAAAGAACAGGTTGAATGGGAATATTCATTTCAATGGCTAATTTAAAGGCACCATTGTAAAAAGATTTTAGGGGATATTCTTCTGTCATGCTAAAAGTACCTTCTGGGAAAATAAAAATGGAAATATGTTTTTCTAAAGCTGCTTTTAAATTGCGTAAACTTTGGGCTCTTTTTTCTGGATCACCTCTATCTACCATCACTACAGCATGTCTGTAGATAAGTCCAAACAAAGGTATTTTGGAAGATTCAAATTTACCCAAGGGTTTGATGGGTTGATGTTTTAATTGAACAATGGAGGGGATATCCATATAGGAATTATGGTTTCCTACAAATACATGGGCACGATTAAAATCATGAGGGGCTTCAAAAATTTCTGAGTGTCGGACGCCCATGAAAAAATATAAAATTTTACCCCAATAACGACATATAAAATAAACATGCTCGCTTAGTTTTTCTTTACCCAAGGGAAGGGCTAAAAACATAGCTGTCACCGAAAGTATAGTGAGTATTGAAAACAATACAATCGCGTAGAGGCAATATATAAGCTGAAGCGCTCTTTTAAGGATTTTCATCTGTCTGCTAATATAATAAAAAAGGCCCGAAATTACATTCGGGCCTTTGCCTTGATTATATATTAACCAGAAAACCTTCAGAAACTAGGCCTTTAGGGGATTTCTACCATATTTTTCATCATGTTGAGTTGCATCTAATCCTAATTCTTCATCTTCTTCAGTCACACGAAGTGGCATGATAATACTAATAAATTTGAATATTAAAAACGATACTGTAAAGCTATACGCAACTACAATAAGCATTGCTTTTAATTGCGTTAAGAAAAATGCAGGGTTGCCATAAAATAAACCATCATTACCGCCTGCATTTACTGCTTTTGAAGCAAAAATACCTGTCATTAACATACCCACCATTCCACCAATACCGTGACATGGGAATACATCTAATGTATCATCTACTCTTGATAATTTAAATGCATGACTAGCTACATTTGAAATTATAGCGGCTACTAAACCAATGAATATACTTTGTGGAATACCTACAAAACCTGCTGCAGGTGTAATGGCTACTAAACCTACTACCGCACCAATACAGAATCCAAGTACAGAAGGTTTTTTCCCTTTCATTACATCAAAGAACATCCATGCTAAACCTGCAGAAGCTGCTGCAGTATTCGTAGTAGTAAATGCATTAATGGCTAAACTGTTGGCAGCTAAGGCAGAGCCTGCATTAAATCCAAACCAGCCAAACCAAAGTAAACCTGTGCCAATTAATACATAAGGAATATTAGCGGGTGGTATTTCATGTTGCTCTAATTTAGAGCGACGAGATTTTAAAACAATCGCACCTGCTAAGGCAGCACAGCCCGCACTAATATGTACAACTGTTCCACCTGCAAAATCGAGCGCACCCATTTTCAATAAAAACCCTTGTGGATGCCAAGACCAATGTGCTAATGGTGCATATACAAGTATGATAAATAAAACAATAAATAAAATATAAGAAGTGAATTTAATACGCTCAGCCACCGCACCTACTACAAGACCTGGTGTGATAATGGCAAACATTAATTGAAAAAGTGCAAATAATAATAAAGGAATAGTCATTGCTGTTCCACCTTGTAAGCTAGGAGCCCCATTCACCACACCTTTAAAAAATAAATGGGTCATTGGGTTTCCAATAATACCATTGATACTTTCACCAAAGCTTAAGCTATATCCAAAGCTTACCCAAATTACCGAAACCACTCCTGCCGATACCATGCTTTTGATCATGGTAGAGATAATGTTTTTACGGTGCACCATTCCTCCATAGAAAAATGCAAGGCCTGGGGTCATAATAAATACAAGCGCTGTTGCGACTAAAATCCAGGCAATATCGGCTCCGCTATAAGTAGAGGCGTCTCCCTGAAAACTGGGAAGTTGAGGCACAAATAAGGCCAGGACTGCTACTACTAATAAAACTAGAAAAGGAGCGAATTTTTGTACAACTTGATTTTTCATAGAGAAGGGGTTTAGTATTATAAAATATTATATATGTTATTTATATCGTAAAAATACTAAAATATTAGATATTTGTAATTAAAATATAAATATATAAATATTTATAATATGATGTGAAAAAGTATTAAATTATAGTAAATCCTTACTAGTACTATGTTTTAGACAATAGTCTTAATAAATTACGATAATAGGATGTGGAAAAATAGTCTCAATTATGCTTGCTGAAAAAACAAGCTGCTATCTTTTGACTCTAATAAAGAGGAGCCAGTTAAGAAAATATCTACTTTACGAGCACATTCACGGCCTTCGCTAATGGCCCAAACCACTAAGGATTGACCACGACGCATATCTCCTGCTGTAAATACCTTGGCTATATTGGTTTGATAAGCTTGTTCTGTTGCTTTTACATTTCCTCTTTCGTCTAATTGAACACCTAGTTCATCAATGATACCAGTGGGGTCTGCATGTAAGAAGCCCATAGCAAGTAAGGCTAGTTCACAAGGAATTTCTCTTTCACTACCTGCTTTCTCTATAAATTTGGAAGGACGCCCATCGGCACTGGAGCTCCACTCTAGATCAACAATTTGTAATGCTTTTAAATTTCCTTTTTCATCGCCAATGAATGCCTTGGTTGCTACACCCCAAATTCTTTCAGCTCCTTCTTCATGTGAAGTAGTTGTTTTTAATAACATAGGGTAGGTAGGCCATGGCATATAATCGGCTCTTGCTTCAGGCGGCTTAGGTAATAATTCAAATTGCGTCACCGATTTTGCATTATGTCTATTAGAAGTTCCTACACAATCACTTCCTGTATCACCACCACCAATCACCACTACATTTTTTTGAGTGGCTAATAAATCTTCATCTTCAATTTGAATTGTGCTTACTCTTTTATTTTGTTGTTTTAAAAATTCCATGGCATAGTGCACGCCTTTTAAATTTCTGCCTGGAATAGTTAAGTCTCTTGGAATGGTTGACCCACCGGCAAGTACCACTGCATGATAATCACGCATAATATCATTCACTCTTATATTCACCCCTACATTCGCATTACAAATAAATTTAACACCTTCTTCTTCTAATAAACTAATACGTCTTTCAACTACTGTTTTTTCTAATTTAAAATCGGGAATGCCAAAACGAAGTAAGCCACCTGGTTTTGGATCACGCTCATAAACTGTTACTTCATGTCCTGCATAGTTTAATTGTGCTGCAGTGGCTAGTCCAGCTGGGCCAGAGCCAATAACGGCTACCTTCTTGCCAGAACGTACTTTAGGTTTACGAGGGGTTACAAAACCTTTCTCAAAAGCTATTTCAATAATATGTTTTTCAATTTCTTCAATGGTTACTGCGGGCTGATTAATACCCAATACACAGGCGCTCTCACAAGGGGCAGGACAAATTCTTCCAGTGAACTCAGGAAAATTATTGGTAGAAATTAAAATCTCATATGCATCTTTCCATTCTTTGCGGTAGACTGCATCATTGAACTCTGGAATAATATTACCTAAGGGACATCCATTGTGACAGAAGGGTACACCGCAATTCATACAACGCGCCGATTGTTCGTTTAACTTTTGCTCAGGTAGTAAGTTAACAAACTCGTTATAATTTTTCTTGCGCTCCGCTACTGCAATTTTAGTAGGGAGTTCTCTCGTAAATTCTTTAAATCCTGTTGGCTTGCCCATATACTTTATACTTGTCCTTTATTCTTATTTTCTATTCTTATTTCTATTCTTATTTCTATTCTTATTTATTTAGTTGCTACTAATGTTGATTTTTGTTTCGCTAAAGCTTTTTTGTAATCAGAAGGGAATACTTTAACAAACTGTTTTAATTGATTCTCAAAGTCAGCTAAAATAAATTTAGCCACCGCGCTTCCTGTTTTATCAAAATGGGCTTGAATTAATTTTTTTAGTAAAGCTTCATCTTCTTTATCAGGTGCTTCTAATTCAACCATTTCCTTATTGCATAAAACTTCAAAATTATTTTCAACATCATAGACAAAAGCAATTCCTCCACTCATACCTGCTCCAAAGTTTCTACCTGTTTTACCTAATATTACAGCCACACCACCTGTCATATATTCGCAGCCATGATCGCCAATACCTTCCACCACCACTGTAGCGCCGGAATTACGAACGGCAAATCTTTCGCCAGCCTTACCTCTAATATAAGCAATACCACTAGTGGCACCGTATAAGGCCACATTGCCTATAATAATATTTTCTTCAGGTATATAAGTTGCTTTTTTATCGGGGTATACAATAAGTTGAGCACCACTTAATCCTTTTCCAAAATAATCATTCGCATCGCCTTCTAATTCTAGGGTTACGCCCTTGGTATTAAATGCACCAAAACTTTGGCCTGCCGTTCCTTTAAAATTAAAATAAATACTGTCTTCTGGTAAACCTTCGGCTTTATGCAGTTTTGTTATTTCATTAGAGACAATGGTGCCAGTAGTACGATCGGTATTTTTAATAGGGAAAGAAGCTTTTATTTTTTCTTTCTTTTCAATAGCTGGTTTCGCAGCTGCTAGTAATTGCCAATCCAATACTTCAGACATTAAATGATCCTGGGTTTCTGTTTGATATAATCCAACGCCTGCTTCAGCGGGCTCTTTATATAATACATCAGATAAATCTAAATTCTTATACTTCCAATGATTTATATTTTCACGCATGGTTAAAGCGTCTACTTGTCCCACCATTTCATTAATGGTACGGTAACCTAATTCTGCCATAATTTCGCGAAGCTCTTGGGTAATGAATTCAAAGAATCTTACTACATGGTCGGGGTCTCCTTTAAAACGTTTGCGCAGTTCAGGGTCTTGTGTTGCCACACCTACCGGACATGTATTCATATGACATTTGCGCATCATAATACAACCTTCTACTATTAATGCAGCAGTGGCTACGCCCCATTCTTCTGCACCTAATAAAGTAGCAATAGCAATATCGCGTCCAGTTTTCATTTGTCCATCGGCTTGCACTACTACACGACTTCTTAATTTATTTTTTACCAAGGTTTGATGTGTTTCTGCTAATCCTAGTTCCCAAGGTAGGCCTGCATGCTTAATAGAACTTAAAGGAGAAGCGCCTGTACCACCATCAAAACCTGCAATTAGAACTACATCGGCTTTTGCCTTGGTTACACCTGCAGCAATAGTACCAACACCTGCTTTAGAAACTAACTTTACATTAATTCTTGCAGCACGATTCGCATTTTTTAAATCAAAAATTAATTGTGATAAATCTTCGATAGAATAAATATCATGATGCGGAGGGGGAGAAATTAAACCCACACCTGGAGTAGCATGTCTTGTTTTACCAATCCATTCGTCTACTTTATCACCTGGTAGTTGTCCGCCCTCACCAGGCTTGGCTCCCTGAGCCATTTTTATTTGTAATTCATCTGCTTCAGATAAATAATAACTAGTAACACCAAATCTCGCACTCGCAACTTGTTTAATAGAACTGCGCATAGAATCGCCATTCGGTAATTTCTGATAACGAATTTCATCTTCGCCACCTTCACCTGTATTAGATTTTCCGCCTAAGCGGTTCATGGCTATTGCAAGTGTAGTATGCGCCTCCCATGAAATTGATCCAAAGGACATGGCACCTGTTGCAAATCGTCTATAGATAGCGCTTGCTGGTTCTACTTCATCAATAGATATAGAGGGACGGGTTGGTTTAAAATCAAATAAGCTTCTTAGTGTACAGGCTTTCTCAGTTTGATCATTGACTAGCTTTGAATATTTTTTAAAGCTAGGATAATCATTCATTTTAGTAGAGTGCTGTAATAAATGAATGGTTTGTGGGTTGAATAAATGAAATTCACCACGACGCTTCCACTGATACACACCACCTTCTGTTAAACGGTCAATAGGGGAAGATTTTTTAGCAAAGGCCAATTCATGT
>Ga0214919_10004650_pt1 | contig 19942 bp, 17 predicted proteins | sample LL1503_MetaG_FD_177994 | JGI IMG/M metagenome (GOLD analysis project Ga0214919, IMG submission 177994) | Freshwater microbial communities from Lake Lanier, Atlanta, Georgia, United States - LL-1503 | ecosystem: Environmental > Aquatic > Freshwater > Lake | place: USA: Georgia | collected...
AGAAACCGAGCGATCCGCTGCCGCGAGCGCTCGTATGCTTCAGTGGATTGCGCCGAGAGTTCGTAGGCCCCGCGATGCGGGTTCGCGTTGTGCTGCTCGTAATAGCTTTGCATCGCCTGCAAGACCGCGCGCGGCTTCTGGGTGGTGGCGGCGCTGTCGAGGTAATGCAGATGATCGCGTTCATCGAGCAGCGAAAAATCATCGATGTTGACGATCGGTCGTTCGCAGTCCTTGCGGAGGATCGCGAGCGGGTTCATCGGGAGGCGTCGTCGAGCGCGGCCTTCATGGCATGCCATCCGAGCGACGCGCACTTCACACGGAGCGGAAATTTGCTCACACCAGAGAGCGCCTTCATCCCTCCGGTGATCCCTTCCGCGCCCTGCCCAGTGACCATCGCATGGAAGCGGTCAAAGATTGCCTGCGTTTCCGTGAGCGTCTTGCCCTTGACCGCTTGCGTCATCAGCGACGCGCTTGCCTTGCTGATCGCGCACCCCTGCCCTTGGAAGCTCACGTCGGCCACACGGTCGCCGTCGAGCTTGATCCACACCGTCACCTGATCACCGCAGAGCGGGTTCAGCCCGTCGGCATGACCGGAGGCATCCTCCATAACGCGAAAATTCTGCGGCCGGCGATTGTGGTCGAGAATGATGCTCTGGTAGAGCTCTTCAAGCTCGGCGGACATGGGCTACCGCTGCCGCGTGTGGGTGAAATGCTCAAACACCCGTTCTTCGAGCCCGATACGGAGCGTATCGATCTCGATCAACTCGAGTGCTTCGGCCGCAAAGGCGTAGGTCAGTAACGACCGCGCATTCTCCGCGCCAATGCCACGACTCTTGAGGTAGAACAGCGCCATATGGTCGAGCTTGCCCACGGTGGCACCGTGCGTGCACTTCACGTCGTCGGCAAAGATCTCGAGCTGCGGCTTGGTGTCGACCTTGGCGGTTTCGCTCAGCAGCAGCGCGTGATTGGTCTGCTTACCGTCGGTCTTCTGCGCGATTGGATCCACATAGACCTTGCCATTGAACACGCCGTGCGACGATCCGTCGAGAATGCCCTTATACAGCTCACGGCTCGCACAATGCGGGGCGAGATGCTCGACAAACGTCTGATGATCCGCGTGCTGCGTGCCGTCCATCATATACAGCCCGTTCAGGCGCGTTTCTGCGTTCTCGCCGCTCAGGCGCGTGTACACGTTGGTGCGCGACAGGACCGCACCAGTGGCGAACGAAAACGAATGAAAGTGGGAGTCACGCGCCTGCGACACTTGAAGGGTGCCGACGTGGAACGCCGACGTGCTCTCCTGCTGCACCTTGTAGTGCTGCACGATCGCGTTCGGGCCTACTTCGATCTCGGCGACCGCATTGGTGAAGTAGCTTTCGCCGCCCGTGGCCACATGGGATTCGACAATCGTCACCTGCGCGAACTCCTCGGCCACTACCAAAAGGCGTGGAAAGATCGCCCCACCCTCGGCATGTGCGTCCGCCACGTGCACGATATGGATGGGCTCGTCGATCACCGTGCCATTCGGCACATGAATGACGACGCCATCCTGGACGAACGCCGTGTTCATCGCTGTGAACGGCGCATCAGTCCATGCGGCCAGCTTGCCGAGCCGCTCCATCACGAACTCAGGGGTGGTCTTGAGCGCTTCGGCCAGCGTGAGCACCGACACTTCAGCCGGCAGCCCCGCATAGGCGGAGAGCGCCGGTTCGAAGTGCCCGTTCACAAAGACCAAGCGATGCCACGACGATTCGCCGATCGCGAGCGCGGCGACGTCCATCGCGCTTAGTCCGGTAACGGTCTTGGCGCTGCCCATCGGACGGAACGCTTTCTCGGCGATCGGTGTGACGCTCGTGTAGTGCCAATCTTCGTTGCGCGTCGTCGGGAACCCGAGCGTCGTGAAGCGATCGAAGGCCGCGCGCTTGAGCTCGGGCAACCATGCGTTCCCCGTGCTCGGCACCAGCGCTGCGAACGCATCTGCATACGTGGCCATTACGCGGTCTCCAACACCCAGTCGTATCCCTTCGCTTCGAGCTCGAGGGCCAGATCCTTGCCGCCGCTCTTGACGATCTTGCCGCCGGCGAGCACGTGCACGAAATCTGGGACGATGTAGTTGAGCAGGCGCTGATAGTGCGTCACGACGATCGTCGCGTTGTCGGGGCGCTTGAGCGCATTGACGCCCTCCGCCACGATACGCAGCGCGTCGATGTCGAGGCCGGAATCCGTCTCGTCGAGGATCGCGAGCTTCGGCGCCAACACCGCCATCTGCAGGATCTCATTGCGCTTCTTTTCGCCGCCGGAGAAGCCGGCGTTCACTGACCGCTGCAACATGGCGGGATCCATGTCGACGAGCTTGAGTTTCTCTTCCATGAGGTCGAGGAACTCCATGGGATCCACTTCGTCGAGTCCGTTCGCCCTGCGCACTTCGTTGTACGCCGAACGGAGGAAGTAGGCGTTGGTTACGCCTGGGATCTCGACCGGATACTGGAAGGCGAGGAAGACGCCGTGCTGTGCGCGCTCCTCGGCCGGGAGGGCGAGGAGGTCCTTGCCAGCGAAGGTCACAGAGCCACTGGTCACGTCGTAGCCCGGGTGGCCGGCAATGACTTGGGCGAGCGTGCTCTTGCCCGAGCCGTTCGGTCCCATGATGGCGTGTATTTCACCCGCGTTGACGGTGAGCGAAATCCCCTTGAGGATTTCCTTGTCGCCCACGTTCGCGTGGAGCTTGTCGATGGTCAGCATGTGCGGTGTTTCCTATTGGTCTCGTGGAGCGGCGGTTGCCGCTCCGGATGATGAGCAGATATCTGGTCGGCGTTAGCCGACCGATCCTTCGAGTGTGATGCCGAGCAGTTGCTGCGCTTCGAGGGCGAACTCCATGGGCAGTTCCTTGAACACTTCGCGGCAGAACCCGCTGACAATCAATGAGATTGCCTGCTCGGTGCTCAGGCCACGTGCCTTGCAGTAGAAGATCTGATCTTCGCCGATCTTGCTCGTGCTGGCTTCGTGTTCGAGGGTTGCGCTGTTGTTGGCGACCTCGATGTACGGGAACGTGTGCGCTCCGCACTTGTTGCCCACGAGCATCGAGTCGCACTGCGTGTAGTTGCGTGCGCCGGTGGCCTTGGGAAGGATTTTCACCTGCCCGCGGTAGGAGTTCTGCCCCTGACCGGCGGAGATTCCTTTGGAGATGATTGTGCTCTTGGTGTTGCGGCCGATGTGGATCATTTTGGTGCCCGTGTCGGCCTGCTGCTTGTTATTCACGACCGCCACCGAGTAGAACTCGCCGGTGGAGTTGTCGCCCTGCAGGATCACGCTCGGGTACTTCCAGGTGATCGCGGAGCCGGTTTCGACCTGGGTCCAGGAGATCTTGCTGTTCGTCATCGCCTTGCCGCGCTTGGTGACGAAGTTGTAGATGCCGCCGACGCCGTCCTTGTCGCCGGCGTACCAGTTCTGTACGGTCGAGTACTTGATGCTCGCGTTGTCGAGCGCCACGAGTTCAACCACGGCGGCGTGCAACTGGTTGGTGCTGCGCTTGGGCGCGGTGCACCCTTCGAGATAGCTCACGTAGGCGCCTTCATCGGCGACGATCAGTGTGCGCTCGAACTGCCCCGTGTCGGCGGCGTTGATGCGGAAGTACGTGGACAACTCGATCGGGCAGCGCACACCCTTCGGCACGTAGCAGAAGGAGCCGTCGCTGAAGACCGCGGAGTTCAGCGCCGCGAAGAAGTTATCGGAGTACGGGACCACCGAGCCCAGATATTTCTGGATGAGCTCGGGGTAGGTATGGACGGCTTCGGAGAAGGAGCAGAAGATGACGCCGTGCTTGGCGAGCTCGTCTTTCATGGTCGTGCCGACCGACACCGAGTCGAAGATCGCGTCGACGGCAACGCCGGCGAGGAACTTCTGTTCGGTGAGCGAGATCCCGAGTTTGTCGTAGGTCTTGAGGAGCTCGGGGTCGACTTCGTCCAACGATTGCAGCGGCTTCACCGACTTGGGCGCCGAGTAGTAGCGGCTGGCCTGGTAGTCGATGACGGGGTATTTGACGTTCGGCCAGTGCGGCTCGGTCATGGTCAGCCATCGACGGTAGGCTTTGAGACGCCAGTCGAGGAGCCACTGCGGTTCGTTCTTTTTTGCGGAGATCAGGCGGACGACGTCTTCGCTGAGTCCGGGCGCGATGGTGTCTGCGTCGACATCGGTGACGAAGCCGTACTGATACTCTTTATTGACCAGCGCGTCGATTGAGGCGCTCATAGACTCGTACTCCAGAAGTTGCTATCCAGATAAAAATACTCGACTTAGCGTGTGTTATCAACGCAGGCGGTCTCGGAGAAGTGCCATTTGGGCCGAGATGTGATCCAGGCGAAGGGCGGGACGTCGAGGTATTTCGGATTCTGGGTGTGTGCAGGTCCAGTGTGCTAGTGGCAGCGCTTCGCGAGTCGGCATGTAAACAAATGTGTATGATAGACTTGTAAACACTTCTAGAATATGTGTTTATATGCACACAATAAACCCACATCTCCGCGCGCCTCGTGAACCCTCACGGCCAGGAATGTGCGACGCCATACGCCCCGCGCGAAAGTCGCCGTCGGCACGTATTGCGACTGCGTGTGACTTCCACGATTCTTCCTGCTGACCGTTCATCGGACTGATCGCCCCTCACGACGGGAATCGACGTTTGCTTTTCTTGCAGGAGCTGTGGCCCCCCATCATTGCAGCCGCGTGCACCGTCTTTGTGCTGACGGTGCTGGTGCGACGGACCCTCCACGGGCGTGAGTGGCGGCAGCTTCCGCAGCATGAGGCGGTCAAGCAGGCGCTGCGGATCGTTCCGTCGACCCCGGGCCTCTACATGCTGCCCTTCACGGTCGGCCAAGACTTGGGGCGTGCGGATATGCGGATCGCGCTCGAGCAGGGGCCGGTGGCCTACATCACGATCGCCAAAAACGGCGTGCCGTCGTTGTCCGGCCGCCTCGTGGCAAGCTTCATCTTTTATCTGGTCGTCAGCACCGTCGTGGCCTACGCCACCTGGCACGGGTTCAGCACCCAGAATGCCGGCGTGCGCCACATGCCCCTGGGGATCCCCTTCGCGCACGTGGTGCGCGTCGTGTTCGCCATCACTGGACTCGCCTATGCGGGTGCGGCGTTCCACGAGAGTGTCTGGTTCGGGCGTCCGTGGACGAGCTTCCTGCTCACACTCGTTGAGTCGGCGGTCTACGCCATCACCACCGCCGTCATCTTCGCCTGGCTCTGGCCAGTCTAATCAGCCTGCGCTGATTTCCGCAGGAAAGACAATCCGGAATGTGGATCCCTTCCCGATGTCGCTCGTCGCGATGATCGACATGCCCATGAGCGTGCACAGGCGTCGCGAAATGGTGAGCCCGAGCCCCGTGCCGCCGAACGCGCGCGTGGTGCTGGCGTCGCCTTGTTCAAAAGGCTCAAAAATTCGCTCGAGTCGCTCGGCGGCGATTCCAACGCCCGAATCCTGAATCTCGACCCACCGCAGACTCGCGCCATCGGCACCAACGGCCGCACGCACCGTCACGTGCCCGCCGCGCCGTGTGAACTTGAGCGCGTTACCGATAATGTTCATCATCACCTGACGGAGCCGGAACGGATCGGCCATCACGTCGCTAATCGGCGATGGGACCTCCAGCGACAATGTCACACCGTCTTCGTCGGCGCTCCGCTGGAAGATGGTGATGAGTTGCTCAAGGAACGCCCCAACGGGAAGGCGTTCCGGCGCAATGTCCACCTTGCCGCTTTCGATCCGCGAGAAATCCAAGATTTCCGAAATCAGCTTGAGCAGATGACTCCCTTGCCGTTCAATCTCGGTCAGCGACGAGGCTTGGTCGGCGGTCACCGGGCCATACAGCTCCTCCATCACGGTCTCGGCCTGTCCGAGAATCACATTCAGTGGCGTCCGGAGCTCATGGCTCATATTCGCCAAGAAACTACTTTTGGCGGCGTTCGAGGCCTCGGCGCGCTCCTTCTGTCGCCGGAGCTCAATCGTGTACGCCGCAGACGCGGCCTCGGCCTCCTTGCGCTCGGTGATGTCCCAGCCGAAGCCGAGGAGGTGGGTGATTTGACCTTGGGGATCGCGGACCGGGGCGATGTTCCGAGCGAAGACCCGTGGCGATCCCGTGCGCGAGGTGATCGTCTCCTCGAACGTGAGCAGTTCACCCGTCTCTAGGACTGATCGCAGTCTGCTCTGCCGCAGTGCGCCGACGGCGACGGGGGACCCGCGATGCTGGCCGTACTCAAGGTCATCGCGACCGATAATCCACTGCCGCATGGCGGGGTCGACGATTGCCCCAGGCGACACATACACGTAGCGGAGGTCGCGATCGAAGATCGCCAACTGAAGCACCGGCATCGCGTCGAGGACGAGATGCAGGAAAGCCGCGCTGTCCACCGCTGACGTTGCCGCCGCGGCGAGGCCGGAAAACTCGGAGGGGCTACCGGTGAAGCGCTTGGCTGCGAATGCCAACCGGTTTTCATCCTCAATCCACACTAACTCGCCGGTCACGACGAGCTGGCTCTTGATCGTCCGCACCACAATCTGTCGCCCTTCGAGCGCGCGCAGCATTGCCAGATTCGTAATGCTGCGGCTGCCGGGCAACTCGAAGAGTTGTCCGAAATGCATCCCCACGCGCATTTCGGGCGCCGTTGTCGCCCACGCTGGACCCATCCTCAACAGATATCCCCCGTCATCCATGACGACGTAGTGCGGGAACAACGTGGAGAAGAGGCCGGTGCTCATGCGTGCGTCAGACTTGTGGCGAGAGGCGAATGTAGATGATACGGCGAATCGGGGATCCTCGGCCTGACCGGTGGTCCCCTACGTGCCTTACAGTATCGGCGCGAGGCGGTCAGCGCTGGAGTGCATCACGCGCTGGGGTCGGACTCTCCACCGACCGGCAGGCGCGGAACGCCATTATCGCGCGAGGCGCGCAACAGCCCGGACTTGGTGTACAACAGGAGCTTCTCCCGGCTGTCCACGATGTCCATGTTGCGCATCGTGAGCTGCCCGATGCGGTCGAGCGGGGTAAAGAAGGCTTCTCCCCGCTCCATCGTGAGCCGCTCAGGGTTGTAGGTGAGATTCGGGCTCGACGTGTCCATGATCGAGTAGTCGTTCCCGCGCCGCAGTTCGATTGTCACGTCGCCGGTGATCGCACGCGCTACCCAGCGCTGCGCCGAGTCGCGAAGCATCATGGCTTGCGAGTCGAGCCAGCGTCCCTGATACAGGAGCCGTCCAAGCTTCTTGCCGTTCATCCGGTACTGCTCAATCGTGTCTTCGTTGTGGATGCCCGTCACGAGCCGCTCGTACGCGATGTAGAGGAGTGCTAGCCCCGGCGCCTCATAAATGCCGCGGCTCTTGGCTTCGATGATCCGGTTCTCGATCTGATCGCTCATGCCGAGTCCGTGACGTCCGCCGATGGCGTTGGCCTCGAGGAACAGCGCGAGTGCGCTCTCGAAGCTCTTGCCGTTGAGCGCCACCGGCATCCCTTCTTCAAATCGCACGGTCACCGTCTCGCGCGCGATCTTGACCTCGTCCTTCCAGAAGGCGACGCCCATGATCGGCTGCACGATGTGCAGCCCCTTGTTTAGGAACTCCAGATCCTTGGCTTCGTGCGTGGCGCCCAAGATGTTGGAGTCGGTGGAATAGGCCTTTTCCGTGCTCATCTTGTACGCGAAGCCCTGCGCGGTCATGTACTCGCTCATCTCTTTCCGACCGCCCAGTTCATCGATGAACTGTTGGTCGAGCCACGGTTTGTACACGCGCAGATCAGGGTTCGTCAGCAGTCCGTAGCGGTAGAACCGCTCGATATCGTTGCCTTTGTAGGTGCTTCCGTCGCCCCAGATGTTGACGTCGTCTTGGCGCATCGCCGCGACGAGCATCGTGCCAGTCACGGCGCGACCAAGTGGAGTGGTGTTGAAGTAGGTCTGTCCCGCGGTGGTGATGTGGAACGCGCCGCACTGGAGCGCGGCGAACCCTTCGGCCACGAGCTGCTCGCGGCATTCCACGAGCCGCGCTTTTTCGGCGCCGTAGGCCATCGCCTTGCGCGGAATCTCGTCGTAGTCGGTCTCGTCAGGCTGCCCCAAGTTGGCGGTGTACGCGTAGGGAATCGCGCCTTTGGCGCGCATCCAATGGAGCGCGGCACTGGTATCGAGACCGCCCGAAAAGGCGATGCCGACTTTTTCGCCGACTGGGAGACGCTGCAGGATGTTGGCCACGGGGAAATCGTCTGCGGGGGTAAAACGGTGCCGACTCACCTGTAAAATACATCCACAACGGACGTTCCCGTATCCCCCTTACGGGCGCTCACCAACTCTCCCGAATGGGTGCAGATTTGTGTACGGTCCTGTTCAAGGCAGTCCGTGCTGCCGCTCCGAGAGCCGTCGTTCGTGGTTCTACGCTCCGAAGTTGAGAAGACCGTTCACGCCAGGAGGCCCTGTGCTCATGCGTTCCCGTTGGTCCAGCGCTGTCGTAGGGCTTCTGCTCCTCAGCGAGAGCGCTATTGTGCTCCGCGCGCAGAGTGCGCCTCCTGCCGTCCCCGACTCGAACTACACCTTCCACGAGTCCATGATCGCGATGCGCGATGGCACGAAACTCCACACGACGTATTTCGTCCCACGACGGCAATCGGCACCGCTCCCGATCCTGTTGAGCCGCACCCCGTACGGCGCCCCTGGCGCCAGTTTCTGGCCCTCGCGCTCGTACCCAGAACTCCACACCGAAGGCTTCATCTTTGCCTTTCAGGACATTCGCGGCCGCTACGGGAGCGAAGGAACCTTCGTGATGCAGCGCCCGCCGCGCCCGGTGGACGCGGGCGGCGGCAAAGCGATCGATGAAAGCACCGACGCCTACGACTCCATTGACTGGATGATCAAAGGCGGAGTCCCCAACAACAACGGACGCATCGGGATGTTCGGCGTCAGCTATCCGGGGTGGACCACCGCCATGGCGATGCTCGACCCACACCCAGCGCTCAAAGCGGTGAGCCCGCAAGCCTCACCAAGCGACATGTTCCTCGGCGATGACTTCCACCACAATGGCGCGTTCCGGTTGGCCTACGGACTCGAGTACGCGTGGCTCACGGAGTCGTCAAAGGAAAATGCCGACTTTAAGGTCGACATCTACGACACCTACGAGTGGTACCTGAAACTCGGCGCGTTGTCGAACGCACAGAATGTCTTTCTGAAGGACAAACACCTCCCCACCTGGGACGACTTCCGCGCGCATCCAAACTACGACGCCTTTTGGCAGCGTCAGGCCATGAAGCCGTATCTCACGCGTGTCACGATGCCGACGCTCAATGTGGCCGGCTGGTGGGACCAAGAAGATTTCTACGGCCCCGTCATGATCTACCGTGAGCTCGAAAAGCACGACACGAAGGCCAACAATTTTCTCGTGGTCGGACCGTGGAATCACGGCGGATGGCGCGGTGGCCCCGGCAAGACACTCGGCAATATCGACTTCGCGAGCAACACCGGCGAGTACTATCGCGGCCGAATCGAAGCGCCTTTCTTTGCGCATTACCTGAAAGACGCCCCCGGCGGCGCACCCGCAGAGGCGACGGTGTTTGAGAGCGGGAGCAACACATGGCGCACCTTCAATGCCTGGCCTCCCAAAGAGGCGGCCACGCGCGCCCTGTACTTCGGTCCCAACGGTACGCTCAGCTTCACTGCACCCACGGCCGCCGCTGGTGCCAATGACCGCTACGTGAGCGATCCCGCGCACCCGGTGCCGTATCGTAATCGGCCGATCGAGCCCACCTACGGGCGCGGCTCCACGTGGAGCACCTGGCTCACGCAAGACCAACGCTTCGTGAACGATCGTCCCGATGTGCTCACCTGGCAGACCGCACCGCTCACCGAGGATTTCGTGGTTGCCGGTGATATCACCGCCAAACTCTTCGCCAGCACCACGCAGCAAGACGCCGACTTTGTGGTGAAGCTCATTGATGTGTACCCAGAAGCATGGGAGCCGAACTTCCGACTCGGCGGCTACGAGTTCATGGTGGCCAACGATGTGTTCCGCGCGCGCTTCCGCGAGTCATTCGAGCACCCCAAGCCGATGGTCCCCGGACAGGTGACTCCGGTGACCGTCGATCTGCATACGCAGAGCTATCGCTTCAAGAAAGGGCACCGCGTCATGGTGCAGGTGCAAAGCACCTGGTTCCCGCTGATTGATCGTAATCCGCAGAAGTGGGTCGCGAATATTTTCGAGGCGCGCGACGCGGATTATGTGTCGGCCACCCACCGCATCTGGCGCACGGCCACGGCGGCGTCTCGGATTGAACTCTCGACGATCGTTCCCTGAGCGTGCGCGCACGCCGGCGGGTGTCCGTCGGCGGACGCTAGCCGGCGAGATCCTGCCGCGTGTCGATGTCGCGCAGCACCCCGGGATCCTCGACCGGTATGTGCATGACTGCACCCTGAACCGCGGCGCGTTGCGCAATGACGGCGCGCGCGCCGCCGTCAGGGACGGTGAGCAACTCGCGCCAGCTGTCCCGCGCAAAGTAGGCGGGATGTCCGCGCCGCTCCCCGAACTGTGGGAGCACAATCGCGGCTCCCGAGAGCCGCGCCCCATCGAGAACCGCGAGCACGCTCACCAGCGTGACGAACGGATGATCGACCGGCCAGAGTAACACGCCCACGCACGGTGTATTCGAAAGTCGCGCAAGGCCGAGTCGTACACTCGCGATCTGTTCGGAGTCCGCCCGCGGGTTTACCACCACTTGCACGCCGTCCGGCGCGGAAACACCAGGCGGGAGTACGGCAATCACGGGGTCGCAGCCGGCCGCGAGTGCCTGCTCACAGACGGCATCGAGAAATCTCCGTCCGTCTGGGAGCAACGCCGTGGCTTTTGGCTCGCCGAATCGTGTGCCAGCACCAGCGCCTACGATAACGGCCCCTACGGGGAATGCACGAAGTGCCACGCTGCCCTTGATGCGCTATGCGCGCGAGAGCGTGAACATCGCGTCGCGCAGCAACGATGCCGCCTGCTGCACTTTGTAGCCGTTGTGCGTCATCGGCGTGGCGTCGTACATCGCCCGTTCCGCGAGCGCCATCACGCTTTCTTCGTCGAGTGCGCCGCTGGCCACATCTTCTTCGATGCTGGGGTTCACCCGCATCGGCCCGGCCGCGACCCCGCCGAGGACGAGGCGTACATCGCCGTCGGCACGCTTAATGGCCGCGAGTGAGACGAGCGCGAAGTCCCACGCACCGCGCTGCATCAGCTTGCGATACTGCTGCGTGCCGCCAGCCGACGCGGCCGGCAGTTCGACCGCGACGATTCGCTCGCCCGCGGCCAGGACTGTTTCTGCGTCTGGGTTGCCCGCAGCGCCGGCATACAAATCCGCCACCGGCACGCGCCGCGCGGTGCCGTCGGTTCCTTCCAGCACCACCTCGGCCTCAAGCGCCGAGAGCGCGATGGCCGGATCACTGGGATGCACGGCCTGGCAGGTGCCGTCGGAGAAGATCGCATGGTACTGGTTCTCCCCCTCGACAGCGGCGCAGGAATCGCCTCCATTCTTGAAGCATTCAACGCCCCGCCGGAAATACCAGCAGCGGATCCGCTGCCCAAGATTCCCGCCGAGTGTACCCATGTTGCGGAGCGCGGGGGTTCCGACCGACTCGCAGGACTCCGCCAGTGCGAGAAAACGCTCGCGCACGTCGCTGTGCGTCGCCAGATCACTCAGGCGCACGGCCGCGCCAATGCGCAGCCCGCCATCGAGGAGCACGGTGATGGCGTCGGACCCCGGGAGATAGCGGAGGTCGACGAACTGCTGCGGGTGGTCGAGCCCCTCTTTCACCAAGGGGAGCGCATCGGTGCCGCCGGCAAGGGCGCGGGCGCCAGGCTGTGCCAGCGCCGCGCGCGCGTCAGCGTCGGTCAGTGGTCGGGAATAGGTCGTGTCGTGAGTCACTCGTGGAAACTGGCGCTTGGTCCACGCGGTCGCCACTGGTAGTTTGAAACTCAGTGTTATCCCCCCGCCGATTCTTCCTCGCCGCGCTCGTCGCGGCCGCGATGATGCCCGATGCCCGAGCGGCATCGGCGCAGGGCCCCGCGATGCAGCGTCTCGTGGATTCGCTCGCCAACCTGATCACCTTCGTTCCCGCTGGCGAGACGACCTTTCTGGCTGCCTCGCGCGGCAATCGCCTCTTGCTCGACATTGGTCGCGTCGATGCCGAAGTTCGTCGCGACTCGGCGCGCGCCGCGGCGTATCGTGAGGCGGTCGCCAAACACTCGCCCGTAAAACTCGGCGCCCACTTCCGGCTGCGCGCGCCGTGGGGGGAGGAAGATGTCACGGCCGGCGCGATTGACACGTGGAACGGTCGCGTGGTGTTGCGGCTCGCCGGCTCGGCCACGCTCGACTCCGCGGCGAAAGGAAAGAACCCTCTCGTAACGGTGGCGGTGCTTCGCCCTGCACAGATGCCGCCCCGCGCCGACAGTTGCGCGCACGTGCTTCCTGCGGTCAACTCACCCTTGGCGCTGCGCGTCGCGGCGCTTCGCGATTCGCTCGAGAAGGAACTGCGCACCGGGCCGCAGCCGATGTACCCGCGTCTCCAGAAGAAGCTCGCGATTTCATCGTCGCAGGTGGCGGGCTGTTTCGGTACCGGGCGCGTGGCGCTGCTCGTCAGTCTGCGCGCGGGGAATGTGGAATGGGTGCGCGAGAAGCTTGTGCTTGTGGACACGATCGGAAAGGCGACCCCGGTGCGGATGAGCGATTTCCGCTTTCGCGCGCATGTGTTGATTCATGCTGTGGATGCCAATGGGGACGGCATCGACGATCTCGCGACGAAGGCGACCACGGAGCACGCGGGCGCCACAACCATCCTGGCCCTCGATCTCAAAGCACGAAAGGCGAGTCGGCTCACGGCCGGCTTCGCGTGGGAAGATCAGTAGCGCCGCTGTGCTCTGGGCTGTGGCGCCGACTTACTTGGGCTTGGCTGGCGCGAGGGTGAAGACCAGGTAGTCGCCTAGGGTGCGTTGCGAGGCGGCGTCGATTGTGTCGAGGTCGGCGACCGGCACAAAGCTCACGACCATCACGCGTTTTCCCTCGAGCCGCTGACGGGCGCGTTCGGCGGTGCCCATGCGGTAGTCGCTGTGAAACGATCCGTTCACGTGCACGACGAGCGTACCGGCGGGGCCGTTGGTGATGGCTGAGGCGATGGCCTCACCCATGGTTTCGTCTTTCACGCACTGCGACTGGTACATCTTCTCGACGACCACGTCGCGTTCGGCGGGCGTCTTGGGCGCGGTGGGACCATGGCCGCTCATGTCGCCCATCGTGTCGGAGAACCGGTCGTAGTACTTGTCCTTGGGGCACTGGATCTGCAAAGCGGCGAGCATGCGGTCGCCGAGCGATGCGGTATCGAAGACCGCGAGCCCAGCGCGCGCGACAGCGCTCGCGAGCCGACGGGGCACATTCCCCGCAATGACCGGCCAGCCGCGGGACTTGGCGTACTCGACCATTGGGCGATAATCGGTGGCGTAGCGCGGCCACGGGCGAGAGGCGGCGAGGAAGTCGGCCTCGGGGAGTGTCCCTGCGAGGTAGTCCGAGAGCGGGCGTTGCGCGTCGCGCTCGAACATCTCCATAGCCAGCACCACGTGGTCGCGCCGCCGGCCGATGCCTTCGAGCGTGGCGGCTTCGAGGGCGTGGGTAATCGGGTCGTCGTGCTGTTCGCCGAGGAAGAGCACGTCGGTCCCGGTGGCACTGGCGAGCATTGTCTCGAAGTCGATGAACTGACCGCGTTTCGTATCGTAGACTCGGTGGGGAGCATAGACAAAACTGACCCCAGTCAGGGTCGAGTGCCCCGCGGGCAGTCCTGCGGGCAGTCCTGCCGCGGCTACGGATGCCGGGAGTGGTTGCTGGGCTTGTGCATCCGTCCCAGCGACGCAGGCCGTACCAGCAGCAAGTATTATGCGGAATAAAGAAAAGTTAGACACTTATTTTTCCTTTTGTATTATTGATTTTGTTTATACTGTATTCTAAGACTTACGGAAAACAAAAAATACCGTATTATTATTAGTTATGACTGAACTTGCGGCCGGCCGGTTTGAGATCAGCGACATCGATTCTATAGCCAGCGTGCCACTCCGCGCGTTGGAGAACGCGGCGCTAGCGGTTGGTCGTCTCGACGCGCTGGGTCGAAGCGCCGAGCCTGGGCTGCAAGCACTGCTTGCCCTGCGGTGTAGTGTGGTCTCCGCCGGGTTGCCCCCGACGCAACAGCTTGAGGGAATCATCGCTATTCTGCGTGCCGATGGCGAGGGGGGCGACGATGCCACCCGTCTGGCGACCACCTTGGCGGTCACCTTGGCGACCACCTTGGCGACCACCTTGGCGGTCACCTTGGCGGTCACCTTGGACGCGACGTTGTCCGAGGGAGCGGGGCGTTCGCGCGCGGGCACTGCGCCAACGGCGCGTTGGGTGGCCGAGTCGCTCGGGGAGAGAGTCTGGGACGATGACGCAAGCCGCGCGTTGGACGAGGTGCTCTGTGCCATACGTCCGCCGCATCCCGGGGTGCTGACGGCGCTCGTCGCCGCGCGTCTTACCGCGCACGCATCCACGCTGTCGGCATCCGTGCTCTCGGCGTTGATTCTCCACCACGCCGGATCACTTGGTGGCACGTGGTGTGCGATTCCAGCTGGCACATTCCACTCGTCGCCGGACGCTGCATTGCCGGTCCTCGCAGAATCCATGGCAACCGCTGCGCGTGAGGCCGCCCTGGCGCTCACGGCGGCAACAGCAGCGATACCGACGCACGAGGCGCGGGTGCGTGAAGCGCACGGGCGCGCGGCGCACGGCGCTATCGCGGTGCTCCACGCCTTCCGTCGGTGGACCGTGCTCGAGATTCCTGCGACCGCCCGTCGACTTCGCTGCACTCGTCCGACCGTCGCGGCCGCGATCGAGCGACTCGAGGCGTTGGGACTCGTCACGGAGCTCACGGGCCGAGGACGCGACCGTGCGTGGTGCTACTCTGCGCTCGCGGCGGCGATGCTTACGCCGCGGGCGTAGCGTCGTTTTCCATTGCGCTGGGAGCTGATGCGCTGGTGGCAGCGGCCGCGCGCTCAAGCAGCGCCACGATCTCGCGCACCGAACTTACGCCGCGATCCTTCACGTACCACCGACGTTCCTGCGCGACGCGCTCCGACGTCTCGAGTGTCGCCCATGCGCCCTGGACGAGTGCCTGGAGCTCGGCTGGGCGCGGTCCCCACCAGCCACGCTCGACGAACTGGTCGTCGTAGACAATCACCACGGGAATCGAACGGCTCTTCCCGTTGGTGAGGTGCGCGTCGATCAGGTCGAGATTCTTGTCGCGGTCGAGGATGCGCAGGTCGAGGTTCGTTCCGCGTTCCGCGAGCGCGTCGATAAACGGGATCGAGCAGGCCGCGTCAATGCACCAGTCTGCACTGAGCACCAGGAGGTGCAGGGGGACGCCCGTCGCTTCCACAGCAGCAACCGCGGCATCATCGACCGTGGCACGACGACGCGTTAAGGTCCACAGATCCACCAGTTTCTGTGCAGCGCCGACCATTGCATCGTAACGCTGGCCAGCGACATAGCGCTCACGATTCATCATTGGGATCAGTGCGCGAAAAGGGGAAGAATCCTGTTGATAATACCTGGCGTCGCAGGGACCACGCGAACAGGCGGTGAACGACCGGGCAAGGTTCAGGGTTTCCCCCACGGCCGTGACCACAGCACCTGCTCTGTCGTGTAGACAGTGTGATGCGACGACACTTCCTTACGCCACTCGTACTGGCGGCCGTGGCCTGCGCCCCTCCGCTGCGCCCGCTCCCGCCGATGGCGCCACTTCCCGAGCCGCCGGCTGAATCCCCCATGCCGGTCATCGCGACGGCCGCTGAGGAACTGGAGTCTCCGGCGCGGTGGCGCGATCGTGCGTTTGAAGCGCTGCGGAGCCGCGGACTCGCGGTTCCCGTTGAGGGGGTGCCGGCGGGACAGATTGCCGACAGTTTTCTCGCGGCTCGCGACGGTGCCAGGGTACATAACGCGGTCGACATTATGGCCCGCAAAGGGACGCCAGTGCTCTCCGTCGATGACGGTACCGTCCTCAAGGTCGGGACAAATACACTCGGCGGTAATGTGATCTGGGCCTTCGATCCGTCGCATCGGTGGGTCTACTATTACGCGCACCTCGACCATTTCCGTTCCGGAATCCGCGAGGGACAGGCACTCGCCCGCGGTGATGTTATCGGGTACGTGGGCACCACGGGAAATGCGCCGAAGGATGCGCCTCATCTGCACTTTCAGTTGCTGCGACTGATCGACGGCAAGCACTACTCCGAAGGGGCGCCGCTGAATCCGCTTCCGCTCTTCGTGGGGACCGCCGTCTCGCACTGACGCCGCGATTTCGGCGGACGTAATCCCGGATGCGCCGAACCGCAGAAACACACACAGCAAATGTGGTGTAAGAAGTTTGTACAGTTGCGTGACGCGCTGGTTTAGGAAAATCTGATCTCAACTATTAAGTTGTTCTCAGAGACATCCTTTCAGCCCGATCCGCTCCCTTATGATTGATTCGCCGCGCGACGATCTCCCCGTGGTCCTCATCGTCGACGACGATCCGCAGCTGCGCGGCGTGGTGTCGATAATCCTGGGCTCGAGTGATCGTGAACTCGTCGCGGCTGAGGATGTGAAGGAAGGGTTGGCCGTGGTGCGTGCGCGTTCCATTGCTGTGGTCGTCGCGGATTATCAGATGCCGGGGAAGAGCGGGTTGGATTTCTTGGCAGAGCTGCGCGACGCGGGATACACGATGCCCTTCATCCTGATGTCTGGAGATTCGCACGCGAAGGTGGATGCTGCCGCGAGTGGGCATACGCTGCAGGCCGTACTCACCAAGCCGGTCTCCCCGATTGAGTTACGCCGTCTCGTTGCCGACGCAATCGCCGCGCGCGGTGCGTCATGAGTGCAATCCGTGCGGGCGCACAGTTGCTCGACGTACTCGGCGACGGCATCGTGGCCTTCGACGCGTCGGGGCACGCGACTTCGTGTTCGGAGATCGCGTCGCGCGTGCTCGGCCGACCGGTGTCAGAGATTGTGGGACACACACGGGAACACGTGCTTGGCCTGACCGTCGGGGTGGAAGCGCAGGGCATCTCGGTGAAGATCCACGATGTGTCGCACCTCAAGGAAGAGGTGCACACGGTTCTTCTGCTCCGCGCCGCGAACGAGAGCCTTTTGGCGGAGCGCACCTCGCTTGCTGAACGCGTCGAGGACCGCACGCGGGCCTTACGGGATGCGAACGCCGAACTTGAACGCGCCTCTCGACATAAAGACGAGTTTCTCGCGGCGATGAGCCATGAACTCCGCACGCCGCTGAACGCAATCTTGGGCCTCACGGAGGCCATGCAGGAGGGACTGTTCGGACCGGTGACGGACGCGCAGGGACGGAGCCTCTCTGACATCGAGTCGAGCGGGCGGCATCTCCTCGCGGTGATCAACGACATTCTCGACTTGTCGAAGGTGATAGCCGGGAAACGCGAGGTGAACTCGGCACCGGTTGTGCTCACGGATCTTGCGAATGCGAGTGTGCGCATGGTGCGCCAGTTGGCACTGAAGAAGCGCATCGACCTCCAGCTCGACCTGACCGGACTTCCCGATCAGATCGAGACGGACGAGCGGCTCGTGAAGCAGATTTTGGTGAACCTGCTCAGTAACGCGGTGAAGTTCACCTCGGACAGTGGTGTGGTACGGCTCGACGGCACGGTCGATGCGAGTCGCGATCAGATTACGCTGCGCGTGATGGACACGGGGATTGGCATTTCGCCGGCGAACTTGCCGCGCATCTTCAAGCCCTTTGAACAAATCGATGGTGGATTAGCCCGCCGACACGCGGGGACTGGACTTGGGCTGGCGCTGGTATCGCGCCTGAGCGAACTGCTCGGTGGCGGCGTGTTCGTGGAGAGCACCGAAGGGGAGGGGAGCCGATTCAGCCTCACACTGCCGCTCAGTCGCTCCGTAGCCACGGCAGTGCCGAGCAGGCCGGAGCTCGAAGCGTCACGCCGGGTGTCGGTTCCTGGGATGCGACCAGTACGGACGATTCTCTTGGCGGAGGACAACGAGGCGAATCAACGGACCTTCGTCGGCTACCTCCAGGCAAAGGGCTATACAGTGGCGGTCGCCTGGAACGGTGAAGAGGCGATTGAACAGACGAAGGCGCTCAACCCCGCGTTGATCTTGATGGACATCCAGATGCCGAAGATGGATGGACTCACCGCCATCCGTCGAATCCGCGAGGATCCACGATTCGCGCAGACGCCGATCGTGGCGCTGACGGCACTGGCGATGCCTGGTGATCGCGAGCGTTGCCTGCAGGCCGGAGCGAATCTGCATCTGACCAAGCCAGTGCGCCTTCGGGATCTGACCAGCGCGATCGAGGGCCAGTTCAACGGCGGTGACGAGACGCAAACCGCAGCCGGCAACCTATGACCACGGCGAGTGTTGTGCTGGTGGTTGATGACGAGCCGCGGAACCGTCGGCTCCTCACGGAGACCTTACGCCCCGCGGGCTACGAACTTCGCGAAGCGGAGAACGGTCGAAGTGCGCTCGAGGATGCGCGCGCGGTGCGTCCCGACCTCGTCCTGCTCGACGTGATGATGCCGGATATGGACGGCTTCGAGACGTGCCGGCAGTTCCGCGCTGATCCAGATTTGCGTGAGGTGCCGATCATTCTCGTCACTGCGCTCGATGACCGCGATTCGCGGTTGACGGGGATCGATGCAGGAGCCGACGACTTCCTGACGAAACCGATCGATCTCACGGAGCTTCGCGCACGAGTACGGACGATCTGTCGCCTGAATCGCGCGCGCGCACTCCACGAAGAGCGCGCGCGCTTGTACCAGCTGACGGCGCTTTCACCGAACGCGGTGGTGGTGCTTGATCCTTCTGGCGTCGTCGCCTATGCCAACACGTTGGCGCAGCCGTTGGTGGCTGATGCGGCTATTCTGGAGCGACTGGTACCGATTGCCACGCGCGCTGGCCTGGGCGATCGGTTTGCAGAAGAAATCGTCGTCACTGTCGGCGGAACACCCCGCGAATTCGATGTGGCGGTGGCGCCGGTGCCGTGGGAAGGGAAGACCGCGGCGCAGGTGGTGCTCACAGACGTCACCGCCATGCGCGCGTGGGAACGCTCCGCCACCGAACAGCGCCGACTCGAGTCGCTCGGCCGGTTCGCGTCGAGTGTCGCGCACGAGTTTGCCAGCGTGATGACGGTCATCGACATGAGCGCGGAAATGCTGATGGGGTCGGACGATCCCGCACTACACACCATGCTCTTGGGTGAGATGCGTCACGCGATTCAACGCGGCGCGATTCTCACGCGCGATATTCTCAGCTTCGGACGTCCGCAGCCGAGTACGGCCGCGCCGCACGATGCACGCGTCACGTTGGGTGACACCGCACGCTTGCTGCAGCGGCTCCTCCCCAAGACGATTCAACTGTCCACGGATATTGCGGACGAAGCGCTGCCGGTCGCGATGAGCCGCGAGCGCCTCGAGCAGGTGCTGGTGAATCTCTGTTTCAACGCACGTGACGCGATGGTCCGCGGCGGGTCGCTTGCCATTCGTGCACGCACCGACGATCGCTGGGTCACGATCGAAATCGTCGACAGCGGCACGGGGATGGACGAAGCCACACGCCTCCGGGTGTTCGAGGCGTTCTTCACCACCAAGCCGGCCGGTGTGGGCACGGGCCTTGGGCTCTGGATTGTCAACGCATTGATCGACGCGGTTGGTGGGAGCGTGGAGATCGAAAGCCGTGTCGACGTGGGGACCACGGTGCGCGTTCGCATTCCGTTTCTCCAGTTCTTTGCCGCCCCCACCGGGGTCGAAAGCTTGATGGGGCCGCGTGGTGCCGGACAGCGTGTGACAGTCGTCCTCGCCGATGACGGCGTGAGCAAGGCGCTCGCGCGGATGCTTGCCGGA
>Ga0214919_10004652_pt1 | contig 19941 bp, 20 predicted proteins | sample LL1503_MetaG_FD_177994 | JGI IMG/M metagenome (GOLD analysis project Ga0214919, IMG submission 177994) | Freshwater microbial communities from Lake Lanier, Atlanta, Georgia, United States - LL-1503 | ecosystem: Environmental > Aquatic > Freshwater > Lake | place: USA: Georgia | collected...
CCAAGATGCTGGAGTTGGGGCTGCTCGCGACCGGCACCACGTCGGCCGAATTCACCGACATCGTCAAGCGCGACACAGTGCGCTGGGCTGAGGTCTGGAAGGCCGCAGGCATCGCGCCGCAGTGAGGTTCGACTCGGGTGGCCCATGCGCCACGGCCCGCGCCAGTCACCTTGGCGCCATCCCTGGCTTGCGAACGGGCGCTACGATGATCCGGGAGAGTCCGCGTTGCCGCTTTGTCGGGCTGCTGGCCCTGAATGTTCCCGGCTGCGCATCGATTTGCCGGCCGCGCATCCAAGGTCCTCGGGCTCGTCAAGCCGATCAGCGCGGGCTTTCGATCCGCATCCGAAAATTGACCGAAGTGGAGACCCCAACATGAAGCAACTCTTGAAAATCGCCGTCGGCTTGCTCGTTGCCGCGGCGACGATGCATGCGGCCTACGCGCAAAAGAAATACGGCCCAGGCGTCACCGACACCGAGATCAAGATCGGCCAGACCATGCCATACAGCGGTCCGGCGTCGGCTTATGGGTCGCAGGGCCGGGCCACGCTGGCTTACTTCAAGATGCTCAACGCCAAAGGCGGCATCAATGGACGCAAGATCAACCTGCTCTCGCTTGACGACGCTTACAGCCCGCCCAAGACGATCGAGCAGACGCGCCGTATGGTCGAGCAAGACGAAGTGCTGGCGATCATGAACGCGCTGGGCACGCCCACCAACAGCGCCACCCACAAGTACCTGAACCAGAAGAAGGTGCCGCATCTGCTGATCTCGTCGGGCGCCTCGAAGTGGAACGACCCCAAGAACTACCCTTGGTCCACGCCTTTCTTCCCGCCCTACATCGAGGAAGGCATGATTTACGCCAAGCACGTGCTCCAGCACTTCCCGAACGCCAAGATCGCGATCATCTCGCAGAACGACGATTCGGGGCGCGACTACGTCAAGGGCTTCAAGATGGGTCTGGGCGCGAAAGTCAGCCAGATCACCAAGGAAGTGACTTACGAGGTCACCGACCCGACCATCGACTCGCAGATCATCGACCTGAAGAACACCGGCGCTGACACCTTGTTCACGATGGCCACGCCCAAGTTCGGCGCGATGGCGATCCGCAAGGTCGCCGACCTGGGCTGGAAGCCGAACTTCTACATCGTCTCGGTCTCGAGTTCGCAGGCCTCGGTGCTCGAACCGGCGGGTCCGCAGAACGCGGTCGGTCTGATCACCGCGATGGCACTCAAGCTCGTCGGCGATCCGAGCTGGGACAACGACCCGGGCATGAAGGAGTTTCTGGCTTTCATGAAGCAGTGGCACCCCGAAGGCAACCTGGCGGATTCTTCGGTCGTGCTGGGCTATGTGTCGGCCCAGATGATCGAGCTGATCTTGAAGAACTGCGGCGATGACCTGACGCGCGAGAACGTGCTGAAGCAAGCCACCAGCATCAGGAACCAGCCTTTCAGCCTGCTGCTGCCCGGCGTGACGGTCACCGTGACGCCTGACGACTACTCGACCTTCTCGACCTTCCGCACCGCGCGCTTCGATGGCAAGCGCTGGGTGATCTTCGGCGAGCCTATCCACGCCGGTTCGAAATAGCCGGCGCGCTGCCACCCAAGGCCGTTTTGGCATCGGGCGGCAGCGTTTGCTTGGGCGCGCGAGGTCTTGGGATGGTCCCGGACCTAAAATCGCCCGTACAAGCGCCATGTGCCTGAGAAGCCCGCGCGGACCTTCACCCGCTGGGATCAGACCTCCAGGTCTCGATCCGGGCCACTCCAGGGACATGCAGACATGGGCGCGCAGTGGAAAGCCAAGCACAAGGACCTCGCCGCGAATGCCAAGGGCAGGCTGTTCGGCAAGCTGGCCAAGGACATCATGATCGCGGCGCGGCACGGCGCCGACCCGGCGGCGAACTCGCGCTTGCGGCTGGTGGTCGAGCAGGCGCGCAAGGTGTCGATGCCCAAGGAAACGCTGGACCGCGCTATCAAGAAGGGCGCTGGGCTCAGCGGTGAAGCGGTGCACTTCGAGCACGCGCTGTACGAAGGCTTTGCGCCGCACCATGTGCCGGTGATGGTCGAGTGCCTGACCGACAACGTCAACCGGGCGGCCTCCGAGATGCGGGTGCTGTTCCGCAAAGGCCAGCTCGGCAGCTCGGGTGCGGTGGCCTGGGATTTCGAACACCTGGGCATGGTTGAAGCCGAGCCCGCCGTCAAAGGCGCAGACCCCGAACTCGCGGCCATCGAAGCCGGCGCGCAGGATTTCGAGCCAGCCGATGCGGACGGCGCGACGCTGTTCCTGACCGACCCGGCCGATCTCGACCTGGTCAGCCGCGCGCTGCCGGCCCATGGCTTCACGGTGCTGTCGGCCAGGCTGGGCTACAAGCCCAAGAATCCTGTCAGCGCCGACAGCCTGAGTGCTGAACAGCTGGAAGAAGTCGAGTCCTTTCTGGCCGCGCTCGACGCCAATGAAGATGTGCAGCATGTCTTCGCGGGGCTGCAGGGCTGAGCGTCGGCTTGGCTTCGTGGCCTGGCATGCGCGGCGCATGAGCGCCGCTTGGGCGCGTTGCGCCGGCATCACCGTCCAGCTTGGAGCCCGATGAACCCAGACCTTCTCCCCCGGCGCCAAGCCATCAGCCTGGCGGCCGCAGCCGCCGCAGCCAGCCTGTTCCCGGCCCGGGCCGAGGCCGCCTGGCCGAACAAGGCGATTCGCTTTGTCGTGCCGTTTGCGCCCGGCGGCAGCTCGGAGATCGTCGCGCGAGCGACCGCCGCCGAACTGGCCAAGCTGCTGGGTCAGAGTGTGTTCGTCGACAACAAGCCCGGTGGTGCCGGCAACGTCGCGATGGGCGAGGTCGCGCGTGCTGACGACCAGCACACGCTGATCCTGGGCCACATCGGCACCTTGGCAGTCAACCCCAACATCTTCGACAAGCTGCCCTATGACCTGGCCAAGGATTTCAGGCCGATCTCGCTGCTGTCCAAGGTGCCCAGCCTGTACGTGGTGCGGCCCGACCTGCCGGCCAGGAACCTGTCGGAGTTCCTCGCGCTGGCCCGGGCCAGGCCGGGCCAGCTGAACTACGGCTCGGCCGGCAACGGCAGCGCCGGGCATTTGGCGCTGGAGTACCTGAAGATGGCCAGTAGCACCTTCATGCTGCACGTGCCTTACCGCGGTACCGGCCCGCAGCTCACCGACCTGATGGGCGGGCGGCTCGATGCGGCGGCCGTCGGCGCGCCGGCGGTGATGCAGTTCATCAAGGCCGGTAAGCTGCGCTGCATCGCCACCGGCAGCGCCCAGCGCCTGGCACAGTTGCCTGATGTGCTGACCGTGGCCGAGCAGGGGTTCCCCGGTTTCGAGATGACGCAGTGGTATGGCATGCTGGCGCCGTCCTCGCTGCCGCAAGCCCATGCCGACAAGCTGGCCGCGGCGGCGGCCAAGGCCGTGCGCGAGCCCGCTGCGGCCAAGCTGCTCGAAAGCGAAGCCGCACTGGTGATCGGCAGCTCGAGCGCCGAGTTCGCCCGATTCATCGAGGCCGAGCAGCAGCGCTGGAAGCCGGTGATTGCGCGCGCGAAGATCAGGCCGGATTGACGCGGCCGCTCGGCGCAGCGGCCGAATCTGACAGGCTCAGCGGCTCGTCGCCGGCGGCGCCCTGTCGCCCGACACCTTGACGCTGGGCAGGTCGCCCTCGTCGATGTCGACGTCGAAGGTCTCGAGAAAGCGTGAGACCAGCATGTAGAAGCCGACGACCACCGTCAGCTCTTGCAGCGCCTTGTCGCCGAGCGCATCGCGCGCCGGCAGAAACGTTGCGTCGCCGGCCCGGACGTTCTGGACCAAGTCATCGGTGAATCGCATCACGAGCCGCTGGCGCTCGTCGAACGCCGCCGCGTCCGGGCCTTCGTGGATCGCCTGGATCAGCGCATCAGACATGCCCAGGCGCCGGGAGATCGCCTCATGCTGGAACACCTCGTAGCTCGCCTTGGACAGCACGCCAACCCTGACGATGGCGATCTCGCGCAGCACCGGGTCCAGGCTGGTGAGGTTGAGCAAGTAGCCGCCGAAGCGGCTGAATGCGGCCAGCATTTCACCCGAATGCCCCAGCATCCGGAAGATGTTGAGGTCGGGCAGCTTGGCATAGGCCTTGGCGGCGCGGTCGGTGGCGAGGGCAGGGTCGAAGTAGGGGATGCGGGCCATGGTGGGTCTCGTTGAGGGGTTCAGCGAAGGCTACCAGCTTGGCCGGGCCTTAGGCAATCGGGGTTGACGCGCTGGTGTAGGCTGTGCGGCGCCGGGTCAGCCATGCGCCCGCCACAGCTTTCAACCCACCGCCACCAGGACCGCCACGATGGACCAAGCCGAATTCACCCAACTGCTAGAGCGCTTCACCCGCGCCGCCGAAGCCGGCGACGGCGCCGCGTTTGCGGACTGCTTCACCGAAGACGCTGTCTACCACGACTACATCTACGGCCCGCACCGCGGACGCCAGGACATCGCCCACATGATGCAAAACGTGTTCCACCGCGACGCCGGGCCCGATTACCGCTGGGAGATGTTCGACCCGGTCTGTGTTGGCGGCACCGGTTATGCCTGGTCGCTGTCGAGCTTCACGTCGACGGTGGCGGGCTACGCTGGCCGGCCCGTGCTGATCGACGGCATGAGCCGCTTCGTGTTTCGAGGCAGCCTGATCGAGAGCTACCACGAGTCGGTCAACGGCTGTGTCGCGATGTCTCAGCTCGGCGTCGAGCCCGAGCGCATCGCCAAGGTCGCCAAGCGCTGGGCCGGCTGGCTGCACGAGCGGCCCGAAGCGGTCGAGTTCATGGCGCGCGCCAAGGGCACAAGGCGCGCGGGTTGAACCCGTCGGTCCAGACTCAGCCTTGCGGCTGTTTGTGCTGATTTGATAACTTCCAAAAAGAGCGCCTGATTGCCGGAAGTCCACAGTGACGGAAGGCGACCCTGGCGCTCAAGCCTCGCCTGCCAGCTCCTCGAGCTGCAGCGCCAGCAATCTGGCCAATTTCTTCAGCAGTGCGACGGATGGCTCCCCTTTGCCTGACTCAAGCTTCGAAATATGGGCGGGCGTGACGTCGACCGCAGCGGCGAGTTGGGCCGCGGTCATGCCACGATGCTCACGCCAAACCCTCAGTGCGCTGTCGCCTGCGAACAACCGATCGACGACTTCAATCGGAACAGTTTCGACTTCGCCCTTTGCATAGCGCTTGGCGAAACGAAGCAGCGCAGCCACGTCGTCGGCGTCGTCTGCCAGTTCGCGCAGGGCTTGATATTCGGCATAGGGCAGCACGGCGAAAGCGGGCTTGCCATTGGTTTCGAGAATCTGAACAGTCATCGGTAGACCTCTGCGCGTTGTGCGATCCGGATCACCTGGATCACGATGCGACCATGGTCCAGCAGGTAGACCACCCGCCAGTCGCCGACGCGCAATCTGAAGCCCGGATGCTCGGTCAGTTTCTTGACGTTGGGCGCGTTGTGCGGGTCTCGCGCCAAGTCGGTCAACCTGGCCCGAATGCGCAGCGCCTGGTCTCTGGGCATTCGCAGCATGGCCTTGGCCGCGTCCCGGCTGAGCTCAATACGCCACATGCTTCGATGTTAACTTATAGATTATTAAATTTCAACCATTTGGCAACATTGGCGCGCAGAAGCTGGCAAGGTCGGGCCAAACTGGGCCGGCTCGTCACGCGCCAGCCAGGCAGCGCGCCGCGATATTTGTCGCCGCCGGGACATCGAGACCCAGCGGCCGGATGACACGATCCTCAGCTCGCACAATGGCGCCGCTGGCGCTGCCGCCCACGATGAGCCCGAATGCCATGAACCCCTTGCCTGATGGTTTGATCGTCGTCGTCAAGCGCGATTGCCCCACCTGCGCCCTGGTCGAGCCCTTGCTGCTCGAGCTGGCGATGGGGCGTTTGCCGCTGACGGTCTATGTCCAGGACGAAGCCCGCTACGCGGCCTCGCTGCCGGGCGGTGTGTTCGACGACACGCTCGAGCGCTCGTACCGGCTGGGCATCGAGTTCGTTCCCACGCTGATCCGCGTCGCCGACGGCCGCGAAGTCGCGCGCACCCACGGCTGGCACCGCGGCGACTGGCGCGAGATCAGCGGCAGGCAAGACCTGGGCGCTGATCTGCCCGAGCTGCGGCCGGGTTGCGGCTCTAAGACGCTGGACCCCGGCATCGCCGAGGATCTGCTGCTGCGCTTCGGTGACTCGGGCCTGCAGTCGCGCGAGGTCGTGGTTGGCGACGCCGAAGACGACATCGAAGCCTGTTACGACCGCGGCTGGAGCGACGGCCTGCCGGTGGTGCCGCCAACGCCGGCGCGGGTGCTGCGCATGCTGGCCGGCACGACGCGCAAACCCGACGAGATTCTGGGTATGGTGCCGCCCGACCTGGTGCCCTGCACGGTCGAGAAAGTGGCGGTCAACGCGGTGATGGCCGGCTGCAAGCCCGAATACCTGCCGCTGGTGTTGGCGGCGGTCGAGGCTGCGCTGATCGACGAGTTCGGCATGCACGGCGTGCTGTGCACGACGATGTTTGCCGGGCCGGTCGTCATCGTCAACGGCCCGATGGCGCGCAGCGTCGGTTTGAATTCGGGCGTCAATGCGCTCGGCCAGGGCCACCGCGCCAACGCGACGATCGGCCGCGCGCTGCAGCTGGTGATCCGCAACGTCGGCGGCGGCCGCCCGGGCGAGCTCGACCGCTCGACGCTGGGCACGCCGGGCAAGTACAGCTTCTGCTTCGCCGAGGCCGAGGATCCGGCCTGGGATTCGCTGTCGGTCGAGCGCGGTTTCAGCCCCGAGGCCTCGACCGTGACGCTGTTTGCCGGCGAAGGCGTTCAAGGCGTGGTCGACCAGAAGTCGCGAACGCCCGAGTCGCTGGCGCGCAGCTTCGCGCTGTGCCTGCGGGTCGTCGACCATCCCAAGCTGGCGATGGCAGGCGATGCTTTGCTGGTCGTCTCGCCCGAGCACAGCCGGGTCTTCATCGAGGCCGGCTGGAGCAAGGCCAGGTTGCGCGAAGAGCTGGCGCGCCTGCTGCTGCTGCCTGGTGACGAGATGGTGGTCGGCGCTGGAGGCATCACCGAGGGTCTGCCGCCGGCTGTGGCCGGCACGCAAGTGCCCAAGTTCCGGCCTGGCGGCTTGATCATCGTTCGCGCCGGCGGCGGCGCTGGGCTTTTTTCAGCGATCATCGCTGGCTGGGCCGCCTCCGGCCCGGTGGGTTCCACCCCTGTTTCCAAGGAGATCACTGCATGAGCGCATCACAGATACTGCTAGACCCGACCTCGGAGCGCGCGCCCGTGGCGCGGTCGCTGACGGCGCGGCCCGCCGGGCTCGAAGGCCTGACGGTCGGCGTGCTCGACATCTCGAAGTCACGCGGCAACGTGTTTCTCGACCGGCTTGCCGAGCAGCTCGGCAGCCGCGGCGTTCGTGTCAAGCGCTACCGCAAGCCGACTTTCACCCGGCCAGCGCCCACCGCGCTGCGCCAACAGATCGCTGCCGAATGCCAGCTCGTGATCGAAGGCCTGGCTGACTGAGGGTCCTGTACGTCGTGCTGTATGCATGACATCGTGGATCTTGAGTCGCGTGGCATTCCGGGAGTCGGCGTTGCATCGAGTGAATTTGTCGTGGCCGCTGAAATGCAGGCCAAGTCGCTGGGCATGGACCCGGCGATGGTCTTCGTCGCCCATCCGATCCAGGACCGCAGCGACGATGAGCTGCGTGCGCTCGCCGACGCGGCACTGCCTGACATCCTGCGCCGGCTGGTGGCCGGCTGAGGACATCACCGGATTGCCCTGCAGCTCGCCGCGCTCTGCGGGCAAGCGCTCATGGCCTTGATCCCGGCTGCGCTGCACCTGCCGGCGGTCGACCAGGTGCTGGCTTGGCCGGGCTTGGCCGGGCTGCTGGCATCGCAAGGCCGCCAGCCGGTGCTCGACGCGGTGCGCGCCGAGCTGGCCGAGCGGCGCGCCGCAGCGCGCTTGGCGCCGGCCGGTGCTGCGCCAGACCCAGCTGAACTGCTGGCCGGCATCACGGCCAAGCTGCAGGCCTGGGCCCAGCCCTCGCTGAGGCCTGTTTTCAACCTCAGCGGCACGGTGCTGCACACCAACCTGGGCCGTGCGCCCTTGCCGGCCCAGGCGCTGGCGGCGATCGCGCAGGTCGCCGCTGGCGCGTCCAACCTCGAATTCGACCTGGCCAGCGGCCGTCGTGGCGACCGCGACGATCATGTCGAGGCCTGGTTGCGGCGGCTGACTGGCGCCGAGGCTGCGACCGTGGTCAACAACAATGCCGCGGCGCTGATGCTGGTGCTGGGCAGCTTGGCGCGGCGGCGCGAGGTGATCGTCTCGCGCGGTGAGCTGGTCGAGATCGGCGGCTCGTTCAGGCTGCCCGAGATCATGGCGCTGGCCGGCTGCAAGCTGCGCGAGGTCGGCACCACCAACCGCACCCACCTGCAAGACCATGCCGATGCGTTCGGCCCGCGCAGCGCGATGGTGCTCAAGGTCCACACCAGCAACTACCGCATCGAGGGTTTCAGCGCTGCGGCCGACGAGCGCGAGCTCGGCGCGCTGTGCAAGCAGCAAGGCCTGCCGTTTGTGGTCGACCTGGGCAGCGGCTCGCTGGTCGACATGGCGCGTTACGGCCTGCCGCGCGAGCCCACGCCGCAGCAGGCGCTGGCCGCCGGTGCCGACCTGGTGACCTTCAGCGGCGACAAGCTGCTCGGCGGGCCGCAGGCCGGCATCGTGGTCGGCCGCGCCGACCTGATCGCCAAGCTGAAGAAAAACCCCTTGAAGCGCGCGCTGCGCTGCGACAAGCTCACGCTGGCCGCGCTCGAGGCCGTGCTGCGCCTGTACGCCGACCCTGAGCGCTTGCAGCAGCAACTGCCCACGCTGCGGCTGCTGGCGCGGCCGGCGGCGCAGATCGAGGCGCTGGCGCAGCGCCTGCAGCCGGTGCTCGCGGCTTGGTTGATGCTAGGGTTGAGCGACCTGGCGATCGCGGTCGAGGTCGTCGCACTGAGCAGCCAGATCGGCAGCGGTGCGCTGCCGGTCGAGCGCTTGCCCAGCCATGGCTTGCGGCTGACGCCGTCGGGTGCGAAGCGGCGGTCGGGCAGCGCGCTCGAGGCGCTCGCAGCCCGCTTGCGCGCGCTGCCTGTGCCGGTGGTCGGCCGCATCGCTGACGGCGCGCTGCTGCTCGACCTGCGCTGCCTGGAGGACGAGCCGGGGTTTCGCACGCTGTTCGAGACCGGCCGCGCATGATCGTCGCCACCGCAGGCCATGTCGACCACGGCAAGACCAGCCTGGTCAAGGCCTTGACCGACATAGCCACCGACAACCTGGCCGAGGAGAAGCGCCGCGGCATGTCGATAGACCTGGGCTTCGCCCATGCCGAGATCGGTGTCTCGGCCCAGGGTGAGCCGCTGACGCTGGGCTTTGTCGACGTGCCAGGCCATGAGCGCTTCGTTCGCAACATGTTGGCCGGCGTCGCGGCGATCGATCTGGCGCTGCTGGTGGTCGCCGCAGACGACGGCGTGATGCCGCAGACCCGCGAGCACCTGGCGATCCTGTCCTTGCTGGGCGTGCCGCGCTGCATCGTCGCGCTGACCAAATCCGACCGCGTCGCGCCGGAGCGGCTGGCCCAGGCCGGGCGTGAGGTCGCCGACTTGCTCGCCGATGGGCTCCACGCTCACTTTGCTGGCGCCCCGCAGTTCGCGCTGGTGGCCACCGATGCCGGCGACCCAGGCGTGCTGGCGCTGCGCCAGCACCTGGCCGATGCGGCAGCGCAGCTGGCTGCGCGCAGCACCGCAGGGCATTTCAGGCTAGCGGTCGACCGCAGCTTCGCGCTGGCTGGCGCCGGCCGCATCGTCACCGGCGCGGTGTTGTCGGGCCGTGTGCAGATAGGTGACGAGCTGGTGCTGTCGCCGCACGGCATCAGCGCCAGGGTGCGCGGCATCCAGGTCGGCAAGCAGCGCGCCGAGCAGGCCTTGGCCGGCCAGCGCTGCGCGCTCAACCTGGCCGGTGTCGACCTCAAGCGCCGCGACCCGGTCCGCGGCGACTGGATCTTGGCACCGGCAGCCCACGCGCCGACCGATCGATTGGACGTTCGGCTGCGCGTGCTGGCCAGCGAAGCGCGGCCCTTGCCTTCGCGGCAGATGCTGCAACTGCACATTGGCGCTGCGGCGGTCAACGCCCGTGTCGCCGCGCTGGCGGGCTGGGACGCCGCGCCCGGCAGCAGCGGGTTGGCCCAGTTGGTGCTCGAGTCCCCGATCGCTGCGCTGCACGGCGATCGGTTCGTGCTGCGAGACCCGGCCGCTAGCCGCACGCTGGCCGGCGGCCAGGTGGTCGACCCTTTCGGTCCGGTGCGTGGCCGAGACCGGCCGGCGCGCGCGCTGCAGCTGGCTGCGCTGGCGCTGCCCGAGCCCGCGCAAGCGCTGGCCGCGTTGCTGGCTGCCGAACCTGGCGGCGTGGACCTGGCCCGCTTCGCGCTGGCACGCAATCTGCGCGCCGACGAGGCCGATGCGCTGATCCTGGCGCAGGCGGTGCAGCGCATCCCGGGCTCGGTCTGGGGCCTGTCGGTCGGCCATTGGCAGGCGCTGCGCGAGCGGCTGTGCGAGGCGCTGGCGCGCTGGCATGCTGACCAGCCCGACGTCTCGGGTGTGGCGGCCACCGTGCTGGCGCCTGGCCTGCGCACCGTCTTGCTGCGCGCGGCGCTCGACTCGCTGGTCGAGGCCGGCAGCTTGCAGCGCGAGGGCCTGCGCTACCGCTTGACGGGGCACATCGCCCAGCTGTCCGAGGCTGACGCCGACCTGCTCGCGCGCGTGACCGATCACCTGGCGCCTGCTGGCCTGCGCCCGCCCATCGTCGGCGAACTCGCGACGCTGCTAGGGCTGCCGCAGCCTGCGCTGCTCGAGTTCCTGGGCCGCGCCCACCGGCTGGGGCACTTGCTGCGGGTCGCGCCGAACCGTTTCTACCTGCCGCCCACGGTGGCTGAGCTGGTCCGGCATGCGCGCGAGCTGGCCGCCGAATCCGCTGACGGTGGCGTTGACGCCGCAGCCTTCCGCGACCGCACCGGCATCGGCCGCAACCTGACGGTGCAGGTGCTCGAGTTTCTCGACCGCGAAGGCCTGACGCGCTTCGATGGCATCCGCCACCGGCCGGTCGATTGAGGCTGGCGCATGCTAAGGTTGGCTCGCTTCGGAAGGGCAGCGTTTCCCGGTGGAGCGCCCGGTCTTCAAAACCGGTGAGATGCGCCCAGCGTGTCTGGTGGGTTCGACTCCCACTCCCTTCCGCCATTTCTTTCCCGGCCCAGGCGTTTGCACCGGCGACCCGGCAGCTGAGTCTCAGCGCCTGCTGTTTTCGAATCCCTTTCCCATCCCTTTCCCCAGCCATCGGAGTTAGCCATGAGCCAGTCCCCCGCCCGCACCGGGCTGCAGCTTCGCACCCTCGTCAAGCCCAGCGCTGAGCTCGAGATCTCGCTGGTCAGCGTGGCCGTTCCCAGCCCGGCGGCCGACGAGGTCGTCGTTCGGATCGAGGCCACGCCGATCAACCCGTCTGACATCGGTCTGCTGCTGGGCGCGGCCGACATCGGCAGCGCCAAGCTCTCAGGCAGCGCTGCCAGCCCGGTGGTCACGCTGAGCATCGCCGAGCGGTCGATGAAGGCCATGGCCGGCCGGCTGGGTCAGTCGCTGCCGGCCGGCAACGAAGGTGCCGGTGTGGTCGTCGAGGCCGGTGCTTCGGCGGCCGCGCAGGCCTTGCTGGGCAAGACGGTGGCGTTGATCGGCGGCGCGATGTACGCCCAGTACCGCAGCATCCAGGCCGACCAGTGCTTGCTGCTGCCAGCGGGCACGACAGCGGCTGAAGGGGCGTCGTGCTTCGTCAACCCGCTGACGGCGCTGGGCATGGTCGAGACGATGAGGCGCGAAGGCCACAGCGCACTGGTGCACACCGCTGCCGCGTCCAACCTGGGCCAGATGCTCCAAAAGATCTGCCTGGCCGATGGCGTGGCGCTGGTCAACATTGTGCGCAAGCCCGAGCAGGCGGCGCTGCTGCGGGCGCTCGGCGCGAAGCATGTCTGCGACGCAAGCTCGGCCAGCTTCATGGACGACCTGATCGAGGCGCTGGCGGCCACCGGTGCGACCATCGCTTTCGACGCCACTGGCGGCGGCAAGCTCGCCGGTCAGATCCTCATCGCCATGGAGGCTGCGATCAACCGCAACGCCAAGGAATTCAGCCGTTACGGCTCAGCCGTGCACAAACAGGTCTACCTCTACGGCAACCTCGACCTCAGCCCGACCGAGATCAGCCGCAGCTTCGGCATGGCCTGGGGCATGGGCGGCTGGCTGCTGTTCCCGTTCCTGGACAAGATCGGCGCGGCCGCGACCCAGGCCTTGAAACAACGGGTGGCGGCTGAACTCAAGACCACTTTCGCGAGCCATTACGCGCGCGAGATCTCGCTCGCCCAGGCGCTGCAGCCCGAGCTGATCGCGGTCTATGGCCAGCGCGCCACCGGTACCAAGCTGCTGATCAACCCCAGCTTGGGCGGCTGAAGCCTGTGGGCCGCGAGAGGCCCTGCGCCCGGACTTCAGCTAAATCTCAATGTCAGCGGCCGCAGTGGCGGGCTGAAGTTCGCGGTCCAGCTCTGGCCGGCTTGTACCGGAAAGGCATCGGTCCAGGTGCCAGTGGTGACCAGGTCGCCGCGCTGGATGTCTGCTGCGCCGGGGCAGGCGCGCAGCTCGATCAGAAAGTGCAGCAGTGCGTCCAGCGGGCTGCCCAGCACGTTTGCGCCTTGGCCCGAGGCCATCGGTGCGCCATCGCGTTGCAGCGCCACCGTGGCACTGGCCAGCGCGGCCTGCAACCCAGCGGCGTCGCTGGCGATCGCGCTCACCGGCTGACGCCGACCCACGACCAGACGGGCGTGTAGCCCGCCGTCGGCCACGGCTTCTGGCGCCTTGAACTTCCAGCCAGGACTGTGGCTCTGGACGATTTCGAAGCCCGGTGCGACCCAGTCCAGTGCTTCGAACAGCGAGTCCAGACTGGCGTCTGCGGGTGGCGTGGTCTTGAAGCCGAACACTGCCTCCGGCTCGAGCCGGGGTTGGCACAGCCGGTCGAGTGACAGCGGTCCGGCCTCGGCTGAAGCGTCGTCACAGTCGATCAGCGTGCTGTCGTAGACCGTGCCCCAGATCGGCGCCCAGACCTGGTAGAGCGGCCAGATCTGGCGGTTGGTGAAGCCGATCTTGTAGCCCCGCGGCTGCTCGCCGCGCGCCTGGCGCAGCGCTCGCAGCGCCAGCGCGGTCTGGTAGGCAGCGCCCAGGTCGCCTGAAACAGCTGTGGTGTTGGGCCAGAGCAGGCCGCTGTCGTGATGGTCTAGCAGTTCGGTGGGGGTCATGGTCGGTTCCTGGATGGGTGGGTGGTGGCCGCGGCGATGGGGGTGTTGCGTCAGGCGCCGGCCAGCGCTGCCGGTTGGCCAAGCTCGGCGCGGCGTGACATCAGAAACGATGTCATGCTGAAGGCTAGGAAAACCAGCGCCACTGCCGGCAGCGCCCAGGGACCCAGGTGCAGCCAGGCCTGGCTGCCGGCCGCCGCGCCCAGCGACATCCCGACGTAGAGCGCCGACGCATTGATCGCCAGCAGCAGGTTGCGCAGATCGGGCGCCAGGCCGATCAGGCGCTTTTGCTGCGGTGCGTAAAAGCTCATGCCCGACATCGACCAAAACGCGTAAGCGGCGATGCCCAGCCAGGGCAGCCCCGGCAGCAACAGCATCACCGCAGCGGCGCAGGCCATGCTGATCACCGAGATCTGCACGCTGCGCGGTGCGCCGAGCCGGTCGCCGAACCGGCCTGCCAGCAGATTGCCGATGACCCCGCTCACCCCGCCCACCAGCAGCGCGATCGACAGTTGGCCGGCGGACACACCAAAGCGCTCCTGCAGAAAAGGCGCGACCAGTGCAAACAGCGAGAACTGCGCGGCCATGTGGCACGCCGACATCACCACCGACCAGGTGACAGCGGGTTGGCGAAAGACCTCGCCGAAGCTCGCCAGCGAGGTGTTTGGCGCGGCTCGCCGGTCGCTGACCAGCAGCGCGATCGTCAGCGCGGTCAGCAGGCTGATAGCGGCCAGCCCACCGAACATCCAGCGCCAGCCCAGCATCGTGCCCAGCCAGGCGGTCAGCGGCAGCCCCAGCACGCTGGCCAGCGTCATGCCGCCGAACACCACCGCCAGCGCCTGGCCCTGGCGCTCGGGCGGCACCAGCCCGGCGCCTAGCCCGGAGGCCACCGGCCCGACCGCGGCAGCGCCCAGCGCCATCAAGACCCGGGCTGCGACCACCCCGGCGTAACTTGGCGCGATCGCACTGAGCAGGCAGCCCGTGGCCAGCACGACCAGCCCGCCGAGCAGCAGCGTTCGGCGCTGCAGGCTGCCGGCGGCGACCTGCAGCAGCGGGGCGGCCAGCGCGAAGGTCAGCGCGAACACGGTGATCAGCACGGCGACATCGGGCTTGGACACACCCAAGTCGGCCGCCATGTTGTTGACCAGGCCGACCACCGCGATCGACGAGGTGCCCATCGAGAAATAGGCCAGCGACAGCGACCACAGGCCCAGGTTGGTGCGGCCGGGTATCTCAGGGTGGCGGGTCATTTGCCAAGCATCCTAGTCGAGGCGCCTGCCCGGCAACTGTCTCAAGCACATCAGCGGGTCGGTTGCTTGCATGGCGCTTGCGCTGAGCCTTTCTCAGCGCAAGCGGTAACGCCGCTCGTCGTCCTCGATCACCAAGCCGCGCGCGATCAACTCGTCCAGGTGCTGGCTGATGCTTCGGCGCTCGGCGTCGTCGATCCAGATCTCCTCGTAGCCGGGCGGGTAGAGCAGCCGGCAGGCCACCAGTTCGGGCAGCGTGCGCGCCTGTTCGGCCAGCATCGCGATCAGCCTGGCCTCGCGCTCGTCGATCTTGGCGCTGAACAAGGCCAGCGCGTCGAGCATCGCCTGGCGGTCGGTGTAGACGCCGCGGTGGTGCGAGGTCACCCAGACCTGCGCTGGGATTTGCGGCAGCCGGGCCAGCGTCGCGCGGAAATCCGTCAGGCTGGAGGTGGCGTCGCCGTAATAAGGGCCGAAGCCGCTGAGGTCGATGTCGCCGATGAAGGCCACGCCTTCGGGCTCGACCAGCAGCACGGTGTGGCCCGCCGTGTGGCCTGGCATGTGGATCGCGCGCACCCGCGACCCGCCAAGCTCCCAGACCGCGCCGTCGCGGTAGCCGATCGCGTCGGGTCGCTCCTGGTAGTTGAAGTCGCGCTCGATCTTGGCGCGCATCGCCGCCAGCCGATCGGCTGACACGCCGTAGTGGCGCGCCAGGCCGGGCCAACTGCGCACCGCGTCCAGGTCGGCCTCATGGGCGTGGACCGGGACGCCGGGCAGCCGGTGCAGGCCCGCCATATGGTCCTCGTGCACATGGCCGAGCACGACCAGGTCGGCGTGGTCGAAGTCGGCACCGATCCGGTTGGCCACCGGCGGCGAGTCGAACACCACATGGGTGTCGGTGCCACGAACGACGACCTGGTTGCCGTCGGGGTACTTGCCGTTCTTGTCGCCGAAGAAGACCGAGACCCGGCCGAAGTCGGCACGCGGGGTCTCGGCGAAGGTCTTGTGGGAGTTGTCTGGGTTCATGGTGTCGGCAGCTGGGCTTCAGAGAGGCTGAACGATAGCGCGAATGGCCTGGCCATGACATCGAGGTGGACCCGCGCCTGCTGGCTGGCCGGCAGCTTGCGGTGCCGTGGACGGGCCGCTGCGGCGAGAATCGCGCGCTGCCCCTCTTTCCAACGACACCGCATTCCAGGAGCCTCCCGATGGCCGGACAGACTTTCATCGACATCGTGCAACAACAGGCCCGCGTACGGCCGACCGCGTTGGCTTATCGCTGCGGCGACCGGCGCTGGACCTTCGCCGATGTCGAGCGCGACAGCAACCGCATCGCCAACACCTTGGCTGCCATGGGGCTGGGCCAGGGCGACCGGGTCGCAGCGCTGACCAAGTTCCACGTCGAGGCGGTGCTGCTGACACTGGCTGCAGCCAAGCTGGGCGCCGTGTGCATGCCGGTGAATTGGCGGCTCGCGCCGGCCGAGGTGCGCTATATCGTCGACCATGGCGGCGCGAAGCTGATGATGGCGGACCGCGGCTTCCTGCCGCTGGTCGACCGCGCCGGCATGCCCACGCTGGCGCAGGTGGTGGTGACCGATGGCGCGGATGTCGACAGCCACGACGGCCTGCCCGGCTTCCACGACTGGTACGCCGCGGCGTCCGACGTGATGACGCCGGTGTCGGCCAAGCCCGAAGACCCGCTGTTGCAGCTCTATTCCTCGGGCACCACCGGCCTGCCCAAGGGCGTGGTGCTGTCACATGCCGGGCTGGTGTTCAACTGCCAGCTCGGCGTCACCGTCTGGCAGGTGGGCGAGGGCAGTGTGGTCGGCAATGCGCTGCCGACCTTCCACATCGCCGGCGCCAACATGGCGCTGTTCTCGCTGTACAGCGGCGCGGTGGGCTCGTCTTACCCCGACTTCGACCCCGGCGGTTTCATAGACGCGATCGGCCAGCACGGCATCACCCACAGCTTCTTGGTGCCAGCGATGATCCTGTTCATGCTGCAGTCCCCCAAGGCAAAGGCGGGCGATTACCGCACGCTGAAGCTGATTTCTTACGGCGGATCGCCGATCAGCGACCGGGTGCTGACCGACGCGATGGCCGCTTTCGGCTGCGATTTCATGCAGGTCTACGGTCTGACCGAGATCGCCGGCTCGGCCACTTTCCTGATGCCCGAGGATCACCAGGTCAGCGGCCCGAAGGCCAAGTTGCTGCGCTCAGCCGGCCAGCCGGTGCCCGGCGCGCGGCTGCGGGTGGTCGAGCCCGGCACGCTGACCGACCTGCCCGACGGCCAGACCGGCGAGGTGCTGATCGAGTCGCCCGGCAACATGATCGGCTACTGGGGCAACCCCGAGGCCACCGCGGCGGCATTCCCCGAGGGCCGCAACGCGCGCGGCGGTTGGTTCCGCAGCGGCGACGGTGCTTACCTGGAGGGCGGTTATCTCTACATCAACGACCGCATCAAGGACATGATCATCTCGGGTGGCGAGAACATCTATCCGGCCGAGATCGAGAACGCGCTGATGCTGCATCCCGGCGTGGCCGACGGCGCGGTGATCGGCGTGCCCGACGTTACCTGGGGCGAAAGCGTCAAGGCCTGCGTTGTTCGTCGGCCGGACAGCACGGTGACCGAGCGCGAGTTGATCGCCTTTCTGCGCGACCGCTTGGCGCACTACAAATGCCCCAAGTCGGTGGACTTCGTCGACACCTTGCCGCGCAACCCGAGCGGCAAGTTGCTCAAGCGCATCCTGCGCGAACCCTACTGGCAGGGCAAGGAGCGGGGGGTGCATTGACTGCCCTCCAGGCTCATTAAGATGCTAGCAACGCTAGCAGTGCAATCAGCGAAAGAGGCTTCTATCAGTCAAGGAAATCGGCGATGAGCACGTTGACCATTCGAAATGTCGATCCCGCCATCAAGGACAAGCTGCGCTTGGCGGCAGCCGCGCATGGCCGCTCGATGGAGGAGGAGGTGCGCAGCATCTTGCGCAAGGTGCTGACGCAGCCAATGGCGACCGATGGCCTGGCCAGTCGCATCCATGCCCGGTTTTCCGCGCTGGGCGGTGTTGTGTTGGACTTGCCTGAACGGACAGAGACAACCCGTGCTGCGGACCTCCGCGAGGATCCTGCCAATTGATTGTTTTGGACACCAACGTCGTGTCTGAACTCATGCGCCCAAGGCCTGCGACGCAGGTGCTGAACTGGCTTGACGCTCGAATGGCTGGCGACTTGTGCTTGACCGCCGTGATTGCTGCCGAACTGACGCTGCCGGCACCGGGTCTTAAATTTGAACCCCCTGCAGCGGCGAAGCGCCGCCGCTTGAAGCTCAGCCCTCGTCGGTGACGGTGTTGCGCAGCACGCCGATCCGGTCGACCTCGATCTCGATCACGTCGCCGGGCTTCATCCAGACCGGTGGGTCGCGTCGCGCGCCCACGCCGCCTGGCGTGCCTGTGACGATCACATCGCCAGCCTGCAGCGGCGCGACGGTCGAGACGTAGGCGATCTGGCGCTCGATGCTGTGGATCATCATCTCGGTGGTGGCGCGCTGCATTTCCTGGCCGTTCAGCCGGCTGACCAAGGTCATCACGGTTCGCGCGGGGATCTCGTCGGCCGTCACCATCCAGGGACCGAAACCGCCGGTGCGCCAGAAATTCTTGCCCGGCGCCCACTGCGAGGTGTGGCGTTGCCAGTCGCGCACACTGCCGTCGTTGTAGCAGCTGTAGCCGGCGATGTGGCTCCACACGTCGGCCTCGGCGATGCGCCGCCCAGGCTTGCCGATGATGATCGCGATCTCGGCCTCGAAATCGAGCTGGCTCGATTCCTTGGGCCGCACGATCGCCTGGCCATGACCGACTTGTGAGTCGCCGACGCGCAGGAAGAAGGTCGGCTGCTCGGTCAGCACCTGGTTGGTCTCGCGCACATGCTCGCCGTAGTTCAGTCCGCAGCACCAGATCTTGCCCGGGTTCGGGATCACCGGCAGCAGATGCAGGCCTTCGAGCGCAAAGTCGGCGCTGCGCCCGGCCAGCATGGCGCGAGCCTCGACCAGCGCATCGGCTGCCAGCAAGGACCGCAGGTCGGCAAAACGCCCGCCCAATGCTGCGCCGAGGTCGACCACGCCACCGTCGATCACCGCACCGAAACCGGTCTGGCCCTTGCGTTCAAAACTGATGAGTTTCATGTCAATGGATCCCAGCGGGTTGAAAGATTCGGCCCATTGTGACGCAATCATGTAGCCTTCACGATGGCAACGCGGCGCGCTGCGTTCTTCAGCCCGTCCGGGCCAGGCCACTGGCTCGTGATGTTGACACGCGACGGTGCAGCCAGATCGCCTCGCCCTTTTCCGAGCTGCCGCGCTCAGCGGCAACAATTCACCCATGATGACCATGACCGAAAAAATCCACACCCGTTTCGAGACCCTCGCCCCAGGCGTTCGCATTTGCCATGTGACGATCGACAACGCGCGTCGCGCCAACAGCCTGAACAGCGCGCTGATGCAGGACTTTGTCGCCAGACTGGGTGAGCTGGCGGCCGATGTCGAACTGCATGCGCTGGTGCTCACCGGCGCCGGTGACCGGGCTTTCGTCGGCGGCGCCGACATCGGCGAAATGTCTGGCCTGGACGCCGATGGCGCCAGGCAGTTCATCACCCAGGTCCACCGCTGCTGCGAGGCCGTGCGCCGCTTCCCGGCGCCAGTGATCGCGCGCATCAACGGCGTCGCCCTGGGCGCCGGGCTGGAGCTGGCTGCAGCGTGCGATCTGCGGGTGGCGGTGGACAGCGCGCAGTTCGGCATGCCCGAAGTCCACCTCGGCATCCCGTCGGTTGTCGAGGCTGCGCTGCTGCCGCACCTGACCGGTTGGGGCCGGGCGCGCGCGATGCTGCTGCTGGGCGAGAATTTCGGTGCGGCGCAGGCGCTGCAATGGGGCTTGATCGAGCAGGTGGTGCCGGTATCCGAGTTGGATGCGGCGGTCGCGCAATGGCTGGCCAGCCTGGCCAAGGGCGGCACGCAGGCACTGCGAATTCAGAAGAAATTGATCAACGACTGGGAAAATCTGCCACGTGATGCGGCGATCGACGTCGGCATCGACGCGTTTGCCAGCGCCTACCAGGGCGCAGAGCCAGCGCAGCGGATGAAGGCCTTTGTTGCGGCGCGGCTGGCGGCCAAGCGGGGTGCTTGACGCCGCGCTGAGCAACAGGTCAGCGCGGCCCGACAACTTCAGCCAGAATCCGCACCGTCTGAAATCTCTGCGGCGGCCTGCGGGCCGCTTCAAACAACGAGGCCTGCACCATCGAACTGCTCACTGACCCCCAAGCCTGGATCGCTTTTGCCACGCTGACCGCGCTCGAGTTGGTGCTGGGCA